>Ga0308168_1003952_pt1 | contig 11014 bp, 4 predicted proteins | sample PhyCR2_FD_202133 | JGI IMG/M metagenome (GOLD analysis project Ga0308168, IMG submission 202133) | Phyllosphere microbial communities from UC Gill Tract Community Farm, Albany, California, United States - DLSLRC.R2 | ecosystem: Host-associated > Plants > Phyllosphere > Unclassified | place: USA... | reverse complement strand
GCGTTCCGGTCTGCCCGCGAATGGGGCACCGCGGAGTCCGCTTCGCGGGCAGACCGGAACGCCGGCCGACCCGCTCCCACACAGTCCGCGTCGGCTTCCCGTTATTGGGACCTCTTGGTCCGCAGGGGCTTCACCATGCTGAATACACTGCTTCCCATCCTGCTGTTCGCCGCCCTGGCCCTGGCCGTTCTGGGCGCCGTGCGGCGAATCAATATGTGGCGCCGCGGCCGGCCTTCACAGGTCGATCTGCTGGGCGGCCTGCTGGCCATGCCCAAGCGCTACATGGTCGACCTGCACCATGTGGTCGCCCGCGACAAGTACATCGCCAACACCCACGTGGCCACGGCCGGTGGCGCAGTGCTGGCGGCGGTGCTGGCGGTGGTGGTGCACGGCTTCGGCCTGCACAACCGCATTCTTGGCTACGCGCTGCTGTTGGCCACGGCGCTGATGTTCGTCGGGGCCTGCTTCGTCTATGCCCGCCGTCTCAACCCGCCTGCGCGCCTGTCCAAGGGCCCGTGGATGCGCCTGTCGAAAAGCCTGCTGATGTTCTCGGCGACCTTCTTCATCGCCACCTTGCCGGTGGCAGGTATTCTGCCGATGAACTTCGGCGGCTGGGTACTGGCCGTGGTGCTGGGCATTGGTGTGGCCTGGGGCGTATCCGAGTTGTTTCTCGGCCTGACCTGGGGCGGACCGATGAAGCACGCCTTCGCCGGGGCCCTGCACCTGGCCTGGCACCGCCGCGCCGAGCGCTTTGGTGGCGGCCGCTCGACCGGGCTGAAGCCGCTGGACCTGAACGACCCCACGGCACCGCTGGGTGTGGAAAAGCCCAAGGACTTCACCTGGAACCAACTGCTGGGCTTCGATGCCTGCGTGCAGTGCGGTAAGTGCGAGGCCGCCTGCCCGGCGTTCGCCGCTGGCCAGCCACTGAACCCCAAGAAGCTCATTCAGGACATGGTCGTGGGCCTGGCCGGTGGCACCGATGCCAGGTTCGCGGGCAGTCCGTACCCTGGCAAGGCCATCGGCGAGCACGGCGGCAATCCCCATCAGCCGATCGTCAACGGCCTGGTTGATGCCGACACGCTGTGGTCGTGCACCACCTGCCGCGCCTGTGTGGAAGAGTGCCCGATGATGATCGAGCACGTCGACGCCATCGTCGACATGCGCCGCCACCTGACGCTGGAAAAAGGCGCCACCCCCAACAAGGGCGCCGAAGTGCTGGACAACCTGATCGCCACCGACAACCCCGGCGGTTTCAACCCCGGCGGCCGCATGAACTGGGCCGCGGACCTGAATCTGCAACTGTTCGGCGACAAGAAAAACGCCGACGTGCTGTTCTGGGTCGGTGACGGTGCCTTCGACATGCGCAACCAGCGCACCCTGCGCGCCTTCGTCAAAGTGCTGAAAGCCGCCAAGGTCGATTTCGCCGTACTGGGTCTCGAAGAACGCGACAGCGGCGACGTGGCCCGGCGACTGGGCGACGAGGCGACCTTCCAGCTGCTGGCCAAGCGCAATATCGGCACCTTGGGCAAGTACAGCTTCAAGCGCATCGTCACCTGCGATCCGCACAGCTTTCATGTCTTGAAGAACGAATACGGCGCCCTGGGCGGTCACTACGAAGTGCTGCACCACAGCACCTTCATGGCTGAACTGGTCACTGCTGGCAAGCTCAAGCTCGGCCAGCACAAGGGGGGTAGCGTCACCTACCACGACCCGTGCTACCTGGGCCGCTACAACGGCGAGTACCAGGCGCCGCGCGACGTGCTCAAGGCCTTGGGCATCGAGGTCAGGGAAATGCAGCGCTCGGGCTTCCGTTCCCGTTGCTGCGGCGGTGGCGGCGGCGCGCCGATCACCGACATTCCCGGCAAGCAGCGGATCCCCGATATGCGCATGGAAGACATTCGCGAGACTCAGGCCGAACTGGTCGCCGTCGGCTGCCCGCAATGCACGGCCATGCTCGAAGGCGTGGTCGAACCCCGACCCTTGATCAAGGACATCGCCGAGCTGGTGGCCGAGGCATTGCAGGAAGAGCCTGTCGCGCCAGTAAAGCCGGTTCCGGCCAAGCGTGAAGTCGCTGAGGAGATGAGCTGATGAGCGACATTATTCGCCGCGACCCGCGGGCCGAGTGGATCGCCCGCAACCGTCTGCACCCGTTGCACAGCGCGATGCAGCCACAGGCCAGCGCCTGGATGGGACCCAACGGGGTGATGCGCAAGAACCCCCATGGCATCGGTTTCCTCGGTCCCAACGGCGTCAAGCGAATCGATCGCAGCGGCGCTCAACAGGGCGGTGGCAGCAAGCGCTCGGTGGCGACGACCGTGCAACTGCCGCTGCATCAAGTAGCGGCGCCAGCGTTCTATGTTGCAGTGGTACCGGACATGGTCGGCGGCCGCCTGAGCAGTCACGATCGCGATCTGCTGGGCCTGGCGCATCGACTGGCCGCAGAGGGCGGTGCGGTACTGGCCATCGTCTTCGGCGAGCACAAGGAAAGCGCCTTCGACACGGCTGGCGTGGATCGCTTGCTGGTACTTGAGGGCAATGAATTCGAAGGCTATGCGCCCGAGCAGCGCATTCAGGGCTTGCAGGCTGTGGATAACCAGTTCGCCCCGCGGCACTGGCTGCTGCCGGACAGCCGCAGTGGTGGCGGTGAACTGGGTCGGCGCTTTGCCGCACGTTTGGGTGAGCGTCCTGCGACGCGGGTATGGCAGGTCAAGGACGGCCAGTGCATCAGCCGCGCCGGCGCCGGCCAGCAGGACATCGCCCGGCCGCTGCCGCGCGTGATCCTGGCGGCCGCCGAATGCGCCGAGCCGGTGGATGAAAGCCGCCACGAAGTGCTGCCGGTGGCGTTGTCCGCAGCGGCGGCACGCAGCCTGCCGCGCATCGAAGACCTCGGCGCGGTGGCGGTCGACCCTGCGGCCATCCCCATGGCCGAATCGGAATTCATTTTCTCCGGTGGCAATGGAGTGAAGGATTGGCAGCTGTTCCACCGCACCGCCCAGGCCCTGGGTGCAACCGAAGGTGCCTCGCGGGTGGCGGTGGACGATGGCTTCATGCTGCGCGACCGTCAGGTCGGTGCCAGTGGTACCTGGGTGACCGCGCGGGTCTATGTGGCGGTGGGGATTTCCGGTGCGATCCAGCATTTGCAGGGTATCGGCGGGTGCGACAAGGTCATTGCCGTCAACCTGGATGCCAACTGCGACATGGTCAAGCGGGCGGATCTGTCGGTGATCGGCGACAGCCAGGCGATCATGCAGGCCCTGATCGCCGCCATTGAAGCCTGGCGCAACCCAGCCAAACGCGACGCCGCCTGAAGGGCGCCTCGATGAGAGAGACGAAGTCATGAACACAAAGGTCATCAGTCTGGTTTCCATCGGTGCCCACCCGACGTCTGGCCGTCCTCGACGCGCCGACCAGGACTCGCGCGCGGTGGAACTGGGCCTGCAACTGGCTGGGGACGACTTGCAGGTGCTGCACGCCGGCGATGTGGCCGAGCCGGCCTTGCGTGCCTACCTGGGCATGGGGCTGCAACAGTTGCATGTGCTCGAACAACCCCAGGGCGCCGACGCATTGCCGGCATTGTGCGAATACCTGCAAGGGGCCGGCGCGCAATTGGTGCTGACCGGGACTCAGGCCGAAACCGGTGAAGGGTCGGGCATGCTGCCATTTCTGCTGGCCGAAAAGCTTGGCTGGCCGATGATCGTTGGCCTGGCGGAAGTGGAGTCCATCGACAACGGCGTGGCTCAGGTGCTGCAGGCTTTGCCCCGTGGTCAGCGACGACGTCTCAAGGTGCGTCTGCCGTTGCTGGCCACCGTCGACAACGCGGCGCCCAAACCCAGGCAAAGCGCCTATGGCCCTGCCCAGCGTGGGCGGTTGGCGGTGGATGAGGTGGAAGTGATCAACGACGTGTTGTTCGACAGCGCTGAACTGCAACCGGCCAAACCTCGGCCAAAGCGCTTGAAAGTGATCAAGGCCAAGAGCGGCGCCGACCGCATGAAAGCCGCCACGGCCAAGGCCAGTGGCGGCGGCGGGCAGGTGCTCAAGGGCCTGAGCGCCGAAGAAGGCGCCCAGGCGATCCTCAAGGCGTTGATCGAGGAAGGGGTGGTGCGTTGATATTATCGCGCGCTGCTGCAGTGCCAACGCGCTGACCCCGGACGCGGCTCGCGCCGCTGCTACAGGGGGTGTGGTGCATCCGGATGTGTTGATCCTTGCCTGATTCTGGACGCGGCTTGCGCCGCTGCTACGGGGTGTGGTGCATTGGGGTGTGGTGAACCATCCCTGTAGCAGCGGCGCGAGCCGCGTCGGCGGTGCATGCGGTGGGTCGGGGAAACTCGATAAGGCCACGCTTGCGCCGCTACAGAGGGTGGTAGAGATTTATCAGGAGCTGCGTGAACGAGGGCTCCAGCACCCGGTTGCCGTGACCGCTGAGGTGGTCTGCATCTGCGAACAGGGGGGCGCCCTTCTCGTCATAGGCCGAGCACACCCGCCCAGGGCAAAGGATCGGCAACGGGTCCCAGACTTTCAATGCCGGGTACTCCCGGGCCAATATCGTCAGCAAATGCATCTGCGGTGCGCGTAGCCGCAATTCCTGATCCCGCTCCACGGTCAGCCCAGGTGCGCAGATCGGGTTCATGCGGTTGAACGCGTCCGAGCAACGGTTGGCCGGCGCCTTGAAGACCGGCGAAGGTGCGTCGATCAGCACCGTCAGCCCAGCCGCCTGCAGCGGGGCGAGCACAGTATCGGCGGCAGCGCGGGCCCCTTGCGCCTGTTGTGCGGTGCGTTCGCCCAGCGCCTGCGCGAAGACCGCTTCTTCATCGCCCTGCCAGTCGCGTCCCGCCAGTTCCGGCATGCGCAGGGACGCCAGGAACACCACGTCGCCGGTTTTGGCGCGGGCCTGGATGTCGGCCAGCGCATCGTTCTTCCAGTCATCACAGGCCGCCGGATCGGCCGCCAGGAGGCTGACCACCGCACAGCCGCCGCGCTCGTATTCCACCACCTTGATGCCCAAGCGCAACGAGACGATATTCAACATCGTGCGGTAGGCCGCCGTGTGCGAGTCGCCTAGCACGAACAATTGACGTCCTTGCAGGGCAGGGTCCTCGACCACTTCGATGGGTTCATGAGGGTAGTGCTTGTAGGCGTGCCAGACGTAGCTGTCGGCAACCGTGCTCAGCGACAGGCGTTCAGTGTTGTTTGCCACCCAGATGCTCAGCCCGGTACTCACGCCGACCACGCCCACAACACTCGCCACGGTAAGCCCGGGGCGCTTGCGCAGCAGCGGTAGCCCGCGGCGCATGGGCCGTTCGATCCAGTGATAGGACGCTGCCGCCAGACCGAGCACCAAGGGTGCATAGATCAGTTGCACCGCCAGCGACTCCAGGCCCACCGTCCAGCGCAGGAACACTGCCACGGGCCAGTGCCACAGGTACAGCGAGTAGGACAGGCGCCCTATATAGGTCAGCAACGGCCACGCCAGTGCCCGATGCAGCGGCGATCCGCTGCCGTGCGGCCGGTGTACCACACCTGCAATCAGCAACAACGTACCTGCCACGGTCAGCAATGCCCAAGGGAAGGGAAACTGACGGGCATCGGCCAACACAAACCCTGCCCCAACCATGGCCAGTCCCGCGCCGAGCATCAATGCGGCAACCGTTGCCCGCTGCGGTGCCCGCTCGCCTTGGCCGATCAACTGAAACAGCAAGGCTCCAGCTGCCAGCTCCCAGAATCGGCCCGGCAATAGATAAAACGCCGACAGCGGTTCGCTGCGCGTCTGCGCCACGCACACTGCCAGTGAAGTGGCTGCCAATGCGGCTAGCAAGTAGCGCGCCGCAACGCTGCGTTCTCGGTAGCGAAGCCACAATAGAAAGACACCTGGGAACACCAGATAGAACTGCTCTTCCACGCCCAGCGACCAAGTGTGCAGATACGGGTTGAATTCCGCGCGCGGCGAGAAGTAGGTATCGCTCTGCCAGGCCAGCACCAGATTGCTCAAACCCAGAAAGGCCGCGAACCCGGTTTCCTCATTCTGGTTGCTGAGCCATACCGGCGGCACGAACATCGCCGAAAGCAGCACGCAGGTCAGCAGCATTACCAGCAGTGCCGGCACGATGCGCAACATGCGGCGGCGATAGAAGTCCAGCAGAAAGGTCGCCAGCGGCCATTTAGCGCGCTCACTCAGCGAGCGGCTGATCACGTAGCCCGAGATCACGAAAAACATGTCCACACCGGTAAAGCCCCCCGGCAAGAAGCCGAGGAACTCGATGTGGAAGATGATGACCGCCAGAACGGCGATGGCGCGCAGGCCATCGATGCCGGGCAGGTAAGCACCGCCAGATCGGAGATCCACGCGGTGCAAGTGGGTGGATGACATATTCACGCCCTTTTTGTTTTTTGTAGGGCGGCGACGTTAGAACACTTATCCACGCATAGAAATATTGCGTGCTTACCGGATGTTTCAGTCCCGCTTTCAGGGCTTCAAGCGGCGTTCCTCGTGTTGCGGTGCGCGTCGATGTAGGCCTGCGCGGCGCTGTGTGTGGCAGAGATGCGATCCATTGCCTTGCCCATTTTTCGCGCCAGGTCACCTAACGTGATCGAGTTGATGCGTTGTCCGGGATCCGTTTGATCGGTCCCGTAGTAATTCGCAACGTCGACTGCTCGCTCATACAGTTCGCGCATCAATTTGGGCGCATCGTCAACAAGTCGTTGCACCTTGTCCAGACTCTTGCCGTCCAGGACTTGAGAAGCTTCATAACCTGCCTTGGCGGCATCCACGCCGATCTTGACGGCAATGCCCGCAGGGCCAGCCAATTTGCTGCCCACTTGCTTGGTAAGCTCAAGCCCCAGGTTGACCGCGTTCTTCTTCGAGTCTGGATAGAACCCGCGAAGCTTGTAGGCGAATTTCCCCGCCAGGGATTCCTTATGGTAAATACCTTCATGCTTGACGGAGTGAGGGCTCAGCGACCCCGTGCGCAGCTGCAGCTGTGGCTTGACTCCGCTCTTTTCCATGGCTTTGTCCGTTGCGATGCTGACTCCTTTGCCGACGACCCCCCCGATCACGGCGCCCGCTACCGCACCAACCGGGCCGCCTGTTATCAGACCGGTAGAGGCGCCTACGAGCATGCCGGTGCCCGACGATGACACATTCGACAACACGATCGCGCCCATTCGATGACCGAAAGCCAAGGCCAAATCCCCTTTGTCTTCCATGTTGTGCAGCGACTCGTCAGCGGCTCCGGTGTTTATTTTGGTCAACGCTAACATGCTCATCAGCAAGCTGAATTTGCGTTGCATGGCCCGGTCCGCCAGCAACTTTTGTTCGATGCGTTGCTGCCGCTGCAAGGCGGCGTTGCGCAGGCTGCCTTTGCGGCTCATGCCTACGTTCAGGGCGCCACCCATTTGCACCACGCCGAGCAGGAAATTATCCGCCATCGATGGTTTCTTGGGTTTGCCGGTGGAAGGTTCATCCCCGTTGGTGCCGTGATGATCAACCTTGTTGATCGGGTCGTTGCCCACCATACAGAACAGGTTCAGACCATCGATATCTCCGCTCGGATCAGGGTTGATCCAGCGTTGCAGCCATGGCGCGTAGTATCGCGACCCGTAGTAGTACAGCCCGCTGGCATCTCGTTCCTTGCCTGAATAGCGAATGATCTTGTATTTGGCTTCCACCGCGTTTCTGCCGGCTCGACAGGCAGTCCCACCGAATGGGTAGTACTCCTCGCGGCTGAGGAGTCGTGCCTGGGCATCGACTTCCAGTGACGCGCTGCCCAGATGATTGTCGAGGCGGTAGCGCACTTGGTCGTTGGCCAATGCCGAAGGTTTGCCTGCCTCCCAATGGAGCATCCGCACATTGCCGTGGCCGGCCTGGGTTATGAGTACATGCAGCTCTTCGCCGCTGCGGCTATCGGTGCGAATCTCCAGCCCCGGCAGGTAGCGCACTTGGGCTGAGTGCGTGACGCTTTTGACCTGGGCGCTGGTCAACTTGCGCACGCGCTGGCCATCGCTGCCGTAGATGTACCTCTCGCAATCGTCCAGGCCGTCGTTGCGTACTACCGAGGTGACCTTGTGCAACTGACTGTAGCTGTCCCATACCAGCTGCTGCCCGGGTTCGAGCTGTTGAAGGTTGCCATTGAAGTCGAAGCCGGCAATGACTTGAGCTTCATCCGGTATCACACCGTCGCGTTCCGGCAATACGCGGTTGCTGAACCTCGCCACAGCCATGTTTCGGGTCCAGTTACGGTGACCGTTGACGTGACGCAGCTGTGTCAGGTTGCCAGCTTCGTCGTAGACGAACGTCTGGGTGTAGTTGCGCAAAAGGCTGGGGTCGTCGCTCAGCGGCTGCAACTCAGGCAGTTGGGGGCTTTGTGCTGTGGCATGGGCGGACTCGCGTCCAGTGGCGGCAATCAATTGACCTAAAGAGTCATAGGTGTAACGACTGACCGGTTCGGTGCGCTGGTTGGCGAAGTGACGCACTGCCTGCGAAGCATCGGTGATGGCCAGAACGCTGCCAGCCGGATCGTGCTCATAGCGTAGATCCTGCAAGCGTTCGCCAGAGGCGCGGCTCGAACACAACCGAGTCAAACGTTGTGTACGGTCACAGTATTCATGCCGAGTCTGGATGCCGTTCCCGCAGGTCTGTGACAGGAGTTGGGCGTGGGCATTGTAGTGGATCGCGTTCGCCAGATCGTGTACCACGCCGGCAGCTGTTTGAAGCTGGCTACTGCGGTCGAGTCCTGAAAGGTCATAACGGTGGTCATGCCGATTGCCCTTCGCATCGGTCATACGCAATACCGCGCCCACGGCGTCGAAGCACGTAGCCGTCGTATAGACGCAGTCTGGCTCCAGCAGGGCGTCTCGCGCCGATTCAGATTCAGGCCAGTCCGGTGGCAGGGTACTGAGCAGCATGCGCCGACGCTGCACCGTCAATTGCCCAAGCTGAGTGTAGGCGTCGAAGTGAAGGGTTCCGCTTTCGTCATCGTGGCGACTGATCGCACCGCAGAGGTTTGCGGCTGCGTGGGCCTGGTCGATCGGCCAATAGCTCAGACGCTGAACGGTGCGGGCAGCGCCCAGGGCGTCGATGACGATGGTCGCCGATAGCCTGGAAAAGTGATCGTACGAAGTATGGGTGTGGGTGCCGTTGCTGTTCCAAGAATCGCTGACGCGACCTTGCACGTCATACGCAATGACCTTCCAACCGGCGTCCACGCTGCGCTGTTGCAATGGCATGCCGGAAAGACTGAATACCGTCTGCTGATTGGGCGTTTCACTCCGGGCATTCTGGAAGTGCGCAAACTGGCGAGGATCCCACTGGGCTATGGGGCGGGCTGCTGCGTCGTACCAGTGCGCGTGGACACGCGGCTGAGCGATGGCTCGGGGCTCGCGGCGACAGTAGCCGACGGTACGCAGCACCAGGCCACGCGGGTCAGTGACCATCAGACCCGGTGTGCGAGCATGGATCTTGATTTGGTCATTGAAGCTTTGGAGGAGCAACATACTGTCCTGCCTGTGATCGGATAGGTTTCCCTGTTTATGTCCGATTAGGCGGATGGCAGCCATGGGTGCAGGTGGTAGGGCGGCGGTTGACAGTTTTGCGGCAGGGCGAAGGGGTGTGGTGACTGTGCCGGCCCCATCGCGGGTTCTACCAAAGGGGATCTGAGGTGCACACGGATTCACGGTGCACCCGGACTGTGGGAGCGGGTTCTACCCGCGATGGGGCCAGTGCAGGCGCCCGATCACTCGTGCACAGCCACACCCTTAAGATAGGCCGCCGGCTCCGCCCCCAGGTTGCTCAGCAGGCGCTCGCTGTACCAGTCGATGAAATTCACCACGCCGAACTCATAGGTCTTGGAGTACGGGCCGGGCTGGTAGGCAGTGGAGTTGATGCCGCGCTGGTTTTCCTCGGCCAGGCGACGGTCCTGGTCGTTGGTGGCGTCCCACACCTGGCGCATGCGTGCGACGTCGTAGTCCACGCCTTCCACGGCATCCTTGTGCACCAGCCATTTGGTGGTGACCAGGGTTTCCTGAGCGCTGATCGGCCACACCGTGAAGACGATGATGTGGTCACCCATGCAGTGGTTCCAGGAATGCGGCAGGTGCAGGATGCGCATCGAGCCCAGGTCCGGGTTCTTGATGCGGCCCATCAGTTTCTTGCAGCCGACCTGGCCGTCCATCGTCATCGACAGCGTGCCCTTGAGCAGCGGCATGCGCACGATGCGGTTGCGCAGGCCGTGGCTGGCGTGGGCGTAGGGGATCTTCTCGGCATCCCAGGCAGCGGCCGAAGCAGCCACGTGGTCCTTGAAGGCCTGGTCGGCGCGTGGATCGGTGACGTCGTCCCATTCCAGCAGGGTTTTGAGCAATTCAGGGTGGGAGCCGCCGCAGTGGTAGCACTCGCGGTTGTTCTCCAGCACCAGTTTCCAGTTGGCCTTTTCCAGCAGATCGGTCTGCACCGCGACCTTGGTGTTTTCCATGTCGTACGGTTCCATGTAATGGTTCAGCGTACTGAGGAAGTTGTCGATCGCGGGCGGGTTCTGGGCCAGGCTGATGAAGATGTAGCCGCCGGAAGTCTTCACGTGCACAGGCTTGAGGCCGTATTGCTTCATGTCGAAGTCGGCGCCCATCTCGGTGCCGGCGAACAGCAGGCGGCCGTCCAGCTCGTAGGTCCATTGATGGTAATGGCAGACCAGCTTGGCCACCTTGCCCTTTTCCTTGGTGCACAGCCGCGAACCGCGATGGCGGCAGACGTTGTGGAAGGCGTGCACGACGCCTTCGGCGCCACGCACCAGAATGATCGGATTGCTGCCGATCTGCAGCGTGAGGTAATTACCCTTGGCCGGGATTTCGCACGTCATGCCGGCGATCAGCCATTCCTTGTTGAAGATCTCCTGCATGTCGATCTGGAACAGGCGCTCGTCGTTGTAGAACGGCTGTGGCAGCGAGAAGGTGCGTTCGCGCTCCTGCAGCATCTTGGCGGTGGCCTTGCGTGCGGGTTCCAGTGGATCGCCCAGGCTCAGGGTAGTGGTGG
>Ga0308168_1003951_pt1 | contig 11015 bp, 8 predicted proteins | sample PhyCR2_FD_202133 | JGI IMG/M metagenome (GOLD analysis project Ga0308168, IMG submission 202133) | Phyllosphere microbial communities from UC Gill Tract Community Farm, Albany, California, United States - DLSLRC.R2 | ecosystem: Host-associated > Plants > Phyllosphere > Unclassified | place: USA... | reverse complement strand
GAAATTTTTTCCGCAGGTTTACCCCATTCCTGTACCAGCCCCTCTCCTTCTGTAACAATGAGATATTGCCCTTTAGGATGGGTATGCCAAAATGAACGGGCATTGGCATTAAAACTTACATAGGCACTTGAAGCATTTATTCCTTCAGTAACATCAGTTAATGGTTTAATTGCAACTTGACCCGTGAAAATATTATCTGGGCCACTAATTACCTGTTGTTGGTTGGCTTTTTTAACGGTTTGAGATGCTGCGACTGATTTTTTATCCATTGCGGGTACTCCCATTGAGATAAATAAACTGGTCACAAACGTGACTGTCTTAATATTCATCTGTTTTCCTAGATTGATACCAATGCCCTCAATTTAATGAGGGATGCAGGATTAAACGTTGTTCAAACAGTATAAAAATGAAAGTCGACAGGTGTTGTTCTATTCCTCTTACAGATTTGCCTAATCCTCCGAATTGTTGCACTTCGCTCTATTTTTCTTATTTGAAATGCCTACAATAAAAATACAAAGGGCAATAGGTGGAATCTGAATGGCGAATAGGTCTTTAAACCATAATCAAGAATTAGCTCAACTTGTCGATCAATGGACCCAAGAAAAAGGTACATTTGAAACGCCTATTGCAGGGCTGACTTTATATCGTACAGAAACGCTGACCCAACCAAGTAGCAGTATGATGGGTGCGAGCTTATGTATGATTGCTCAAGGGAAAAAACAAGTCATTCTTAGCGAAGAAACCTATACTTACGATTCTAATCATTTCCTGTTTACAGCAATTGACCTACCTGTGATTGCGGAAGTTCTTGAAGCTTCGGTTGAACAACCTTATCTTTCAATCGTTCTAAGGTTAGATCCCTATGTACTTGCTCAAATCATGCTTGAAGCGCATATTCCTTTTAAAGATACAAATACTGAAAAGAAAGGAATGGCAGTTGGCGTCGTCAATTCAGAGCTGAATGATGCTTTTATACGGTTATTAAAACTACTGGATACACCACAAGACATACCAATCTTGTCTCCACTTATCATTAAAGAAATTTTTTATCGTTTATTGATGAGTCCACAAGGTGACCGACTTAAACGTATTGCAGCAGCAGGTACCACAGGTCATCGAATTGTGAAGGCGATTGAATGGTTGAAAACAAATTTTGCAAAATCATTTAGTGTTGAAGAGCTTGCCAGCACAATGGGTATGAGTGCATCAAGTTTTCATCAACATTTTAGGGATATAACCTCAATGAGTCCCCTACAATATCAAAAAAGAATGAGGCTGACCGAAGCACGCCGTTTATTAATGACTGAAGAATGTGATATTTCGACAACCAGTATTCAGGTCGGTTACGAAAGTTTGTCGCAATTTTCTAGAGAATATAAACGCTTTTTCGGAGCTCCACCGTCGGTGGATATAAAAAGTATATAAAAAAAGCCCTGAATATTCAGGGCTTTTCTATTTGTTGCTTATTATTCAGGAATAATATTTACAGCGCTTGGACCTTTTTGTCCTTGAGCGATATTAAATGTTACACGCTGACCTTCATATAAGGTTTTGAAGCCAGAAGAAGCGATTTCTTTAAAATGGGCAAACACATCTGGACCAGATTCTTGTTGAATAAAACCGAAACCTTTAGTTTCGTTAAACCACTTTACTGTACCATTAGCTGTATTAGACATAATCTATCCTTTAATTTTAATAATTTGAGCCATTTAAAATGACAAATATAACTTTGAAAAAATAATAACGAATTGAGCTTAATATCTGAAAAAACGAAGGATTATGACTAAAACTGCGATACTTAAAGAAGATTTACTACAAGTCTTTTTTCTAGTTAAGTTAAGCATACAGGAAATTAATATTTATTCAAGATTTTTATATGCAATATTTATTTTTTTTATATTAAAGAGAGATAAATGACCGACTTAGTAAAGATAAATATCTTTCCTACCCAAGAACATTCCTCTTTTTACTGCCTACTCAAGTTAAAAAAGAGAACAATTCATGCCCTCTTTTTTTTATTTCTATATTTTTTTATTATTCAATAAACTTCTAAAAATTAAATCTGGCGATAATTTATATTTTTCATAAATAAATCAACTACATATTCAACCCAAGAACTAATTTCATTGTCTGATATTAAAAAATTAGGATGAGTCAAACACTTAAGATGCGCATCACTTCGTAATAATGCCAAGAATATATTTGCTGCTATATCGGCAGAGGAAGTTAACTCAATTTCTTTATTTTTTTGAGATTTTTCAAGATAACCCGCAATAATATTTGCAAGCTTTTGCGGCCCTACTTCAAAGAATTTTTCCGATAACTCTGGAAATCTGACTGCTTCTGCAATACAAACTCTAAAAAAGGCCAATCCTGAATGTGACAATATGAAACACAGATAAGTTTTCCCCATCTCGGTTAAAGCTGAGCGTAAATTTTCAGCTTTCGTCTCGACTAAAATGATTTGCTCTTGCATGTTCGTGCATTGTCGTTCAATCACCGCTGCAAACATCGCTTCTTTATTTTTATAACAACCATACATAGTTGCTTTTGAAACACCTGCTTCTTTTTGGATCATATCTGTCGTTGTACCACTAAAACCATGAGTCAAAAAAAACTTGGTTGCTGCATCCAGAATTTTTTGATCTTTTTCATTAGCTTTAGTTGAAACTGACATATTGACCTTATAAAAATTTTAGCGATTTCGTTCTAAGTGTAACTCATCGAAAAGTTCAAAATCGAGAATTGACGGAAATTTAATTAGAGAGTAGAGTACCGATCGGTACAGTACAGTAAATATCTGCTCCGTGCAATGAATGGATGTTTAAGATTTAAGGTAAAAAATGAATACAAAACCACTCATCGGTTTAGCAGGTGCAATATTTGCTGCAATGACTGTTGAATTTAATAACCGCATTACAAGTATTACCTTAGTCGACATTCGTGGCGCGATGGGTATTAGTGTCGACTCTGGTTATTGGGTCAACAGTATTTACGCGAGTGCCATGATTATTGGCATGATCCTGTCCACCAGTTGGGCAGTAATTTTTTCAATGAGAAGAGTTCTTCTTTTTGCTATCGGGCTTTGCCTGTTCTCTAGTGTTTTAATTCCTTTTAGTCCAAATATTGAAATATTTTATTTATTAAGAGCCTTACAAGGTCTTGCTAATGGTTTAACCATTCCTTTGTTAATGGCATGTGCGCTTAGATTTTTGGGACCAGATATTCGTTTATGGGGCTTAGCCTGCTATGCATTAACTGCGACATTCTTTCCCAACTTAAGTGCTGCGCTTTCTGCCTTTTATTTAGATGTGCTTGGCTGGAAAATGATTTTTTTCCAAACTATTCCTTTTTGTGCTTTAAGTGCAGCTCTGGTTTATTTTGGTATTCCTCAAGACCCTTTGAATTATTCAAGAATAAAAACTTACGATTGGACAGGAGCGGTTTTAGCTATCATCAGCATAGCAAGCCTAAGTACCATGTTACTGCATGGCAATCACTTAGACTGGTTCAACTCTAAATTGATTTGTGTATTGGCTTTAATTAGTGCCATTACTTTACCTTTATTCTTCATACAAGAATGGCGATATCCAACACCTTTAATTAAGCCACAAATGCTCGAAATACGAAATTTCGCATACGCCGTATTTGCTCTATTTTGTTTTGTCATCATTGGCATGTCCACCAGTACATTACCGCTCAATTATCTCAGTGCTGTACATGGCTATAAGCCCACTCAAACCATGTGGATTGGTTTACAAATTGCGGCACTACAATTCATTTATATTCCCATCGTCGTTAAGCTTCTAAATCAGGCATGGGTCGATAGCCGCTATGTGCATGGCTTTGGTCTGCTGCTCGTGATTGCAGGCTGTCTAGGTGCAAGTCAACTCGATACGACATGGAACCAAGATCAGTTCTATTTTTGGCATGCAATTTCATGTTTAGGCCAAACCTGTGTGGTGCTTTCTTTACTCATGATGGGTACGAACAGCGTACATCCAACCATGGCAATTTATGCTTCTCCGATGATTAATACTCCACGCGCTATCAGTGGCGTACTTGGTGTTTGTATTCTGGATTGGATAAACCGAGTACGTGGTGAATACCATTCAACACGACTTATTGAAAATACAGCCCAACATGTTTTCCAAAATATTCAAGGCCCAGTGATTAATCCACTTACGCCACCCGTACTCACTGCAAATGGCGCAGACCGTGTTTCAGGTGGCTTATCTGCTCTAAATTCTGCAATTCAGGCCCAGCAATCGGTCTTAGTGATTAGAGATCAATATCTAATTTTAGCTGGCCTCACCGCTATTTTGTTTATTGTTATGTTGATTTTGCCAGTTAGAACTTATCCACCACGCATTGCTCTCATTAAGTTAATGAATAGTCATAACTCAGGAAAATCTTTATGAGTACTCTCGAAGCCCAAGCTACTACCCACACCGAACCACCCAAGTTAACAAAGGTGCAATATCTCAAAAAGCACTGGGTTATGGTTATCGCATTTATTATTGTTTTAGCCTCAATTTTGTGGGTTTTAAAACTTATATTTTTGCCGTCTTCGATTGTTGAAACAGACGATGCACGTGTGGATGTAGAGTACTCAACCATTGCTCCTAAAGTAGCTGGCAATATTGAAGAGATTTATATTAAAGACCATCAGACTGTAAAAAAAGGCCAACTATTAGCCCGTATTGATCCACGCGACTATCAAGCTGCTTTGGCTGAGGCTGAATCTAATTATGCAAAAGCGCAAGCTGACCTGAGTGAAGCAATGCTGGCAGTTGATAGACAACCGACAGTTATTCGAGAAACAGAAGCACAGCTTAGAAAAGTAGAAGCCGGAATTAAACTCACAAAAGATAATACGGCACGTTATGAGCAATTACAGGCCCTCGGTGCCGAATCTAGATTGATTACGCAGCAGTCAAAAACCACTTTAACCGAGCAATATGCCGATTTAGATAGCAGCAAAGAAAAAGTAATAGATGCACAATATCAATTAAACCAATACAAGATTCAGGTACAAGCCAAACAAGCTGCTCTTAAACAAGCTCAAGCTGCACTTGATAAAGCAAAGCTGAATTTGAGTTATACCGAAATTCGAGCGCCTATTGATGGCATGATTGGTCAAAAGTCGGCTAACGTGGGTAACTTTGTTGGCGCGGGTAATCCATTAATGGTGGTTGTGCCTCTAAATCAAGTGTATGTAGAAGCCAACTTCCGTGAAATTGAGTTAAAACAAATAAAAATCGGACAGCCTGTTAAGGTTTATGTGGATGCTTATAACATTGAATTAAAAGGGGTTGTAGATAGTTTTTCTCCATCTACTGGTGCATTTTTCTCTCCAATATCTGCAAATAACGCGACAGGGAATTTCACCAAAATTGTTCAACGCCTTCCATTACGCATCAAACTTGTTGAAAACCAACAAGATATTAAGTTGTTGCGCCCTGGCTTATCTGTTTTAGTTTCTGTAGATACAACGAAGAAATAAATTTGAGTATTAAAAGCAATGGCAACAATAAAAAGAGACCATTTACGGTCTCTTTTTATTTGTAGGGAATCTAATTTTATTAAATAACTAATCTAAATTCATGGCAACCGATCTGGTTGCTTTACGCTTTCGAGTGACGATTAATCCACAAACGACCACCGCTAACGTTACCCCTAAAGATAAAGTCGTTTCATAACTATAGGCTGGTGATAGGAACATATAACCTAGAACGGTCATAATGACCAAAATTACAAACCAAGTTAACCAAGGGAACAGCCACATTTTAAATGATACCGCCGTGCCCTCTTCTTCCCATTTGTGTCTTAAACGCAATTGAGAAAATGCAATTACCAGATAAACCAGTAAAGCAATTGAGCCTGTTGTTGATAACAAGAACCCAAAGACTTGCCCTGGAAACATATAGTTGACAGCACAGCAAACAACTCCAATCACAGTAGATAAAAACACTGCAGAAGTCGGAACACCTGCTTTATTGATTTTTGTCACAACACTCGGTGCTTCTTGGCGCGTACCTAAAGCAAATAGCATGCGAGATGAGGTATAAACTGCTGCATTCATACAACTTGCAACTGCAATAAATACTACGGCATCCATAATTAATTTAGTTTCAGGAACATTTAGGCTCATTAACACAAACTGAAAAGTGCCAAATTTTTGTAAGTCTGGCGAACGCCAATCGACTAAAGCAACGGCTAGAAAAATCGAAACAACAAAGAATAAAATAATTCGATAGAGCACCAAATTCGTTGCACGTTTAATTTTTTCTTGTGGATTCTTAGATTCAGCCGCAGCAATGGAAAGAATTTCTATTCCAAAAAATGAAAATGCCGAAATTAAAATGGCCGATACAACCCCGCCCATACCATGTGGCATAAAGCCACCATTTGAAAACAGATTGCTAACGCCACTGACATTTTTGGCTAAAGGCCACATTCCAAATACAGCCATTGCTCCAATAATAATGAATACGACAATCGCAACGACTTTAATAAGGGCAAACCAAAATTCAAATTCACCAAAACTTTTGGTACTAAAGAAATTGGCTAGACTGAGTAAAATAATAAAGGCGAATGCATAAATAGCACTCGAGATTTGCGGGAACCAAGCATGTAAAATTTCAGCACCAGCAATCGCTTCAATTGGAATAACCAGCACCCAAAACCACCAATAGAGCCAGCCGATGGTAAACCCTGCCCAAGGGCCAATGGCTTTACGGGCGTATGTAGAAAATGAACCTGTGTCAGGTTGCGCTACGGCCATTTCGCCTAGCATGCGCATGACCAGAAAAACTAAAATACTTGTAATTATATAAGCGAATACTGCAGCCGGTCCTGCTTTTGCAATTGCTGCAGAAGAGCCGACAAATAAACCTGCACCAATAACACCACCAATACTGATCATGGTGACATGTCGATTAGAAAGTCCTTCACCTAATTTTGTTGTTTTATCATTGTTCATATTCGATTCCTTCAAATTGACAAACTTATTTTAAAACCGTCTTAAAAATGTACTTCTCCAACTTGTACGAAACAAAAAAGGGAAAATCAGAGTTTTCCCTTTTATTCATCAATTTAGTGTAGGCATAGCGAATTGTTTGGATTCACGGACTTGCGTCGAAGGCCAACGTTGCGTAATGGTTTTACGGCGCGTATAAAAACGTGCACCATCTGGGCCGTAGGCATATAGATCACCAAACAATGAACGTTTCCAGCCACCAAAGCTATGATACGCAACTGGCACAGGTAATGGCACATTGACCCCAACCATGCCAACTTGAATATTGCTAGTAAAATAGCGTGCAGCTTCGCCATCACGAGTGTAAATACACGTTCCATTACCATATTCATGGTCATTAATCAGTTGCATTGCATCTTGCATGGTTTGGACACGAATGACCTGTAAAACAGGACCAAATATTTCTTGCTGGTAACTTGTCATATCTGGTGAAACTTGGTCAATTAAAGTCGGCCCAACAAAAAAACCTTTTTCGTAACCTTCGGGTTTTGCATCACGACCATCCACAACAATTTTAGCACCTTGTTGCTCGGCACTTTGGATAAAAGCTTGAACTTTATCTTTATGTGCTTGCGTAATGAGCGGTCCGAAGTCATTACGCTCATCTGCGTAGTGCCCAAACTTCAACTGCTTCATTTCTTGTTTTAATTTTTCAATCACCACATCTGCAACTTCATCACCAATGGCAACAGCAACTGATAACGCCATACAACGTTCGCCAGATGAACCAAATGCCGCACCTAACAAAGAAGTCACCACATTATCAATATCGGCATCTGGCATAATAATGGCGTGATTTTTGGCTCCGCCTAATGCCTGACAACGCTTACCATTCGCCGTTGCTGTACGGTAAATGTACTCTGCAATTGGGGTTGATCCGACAAAACTAACCGCTTGAATTTTTGGATGATGCAATAACGCATCAACAGCTTCTTTATCACCATTTACAACATTGAAAACACCATCAGGCAATCCGGCTTGTTTTAGAAGCTCCGCTAGAAATAAAGCGGCAGAAGGCGCTTTTTCTGAAGGCTTTAAAATAAAACAGTTACCGCAAACAATCGCCATTGGGAACATCCACAACGGAACCATTGCTGGAAAGTTAAAAGGCGTAATACCTGCAACTACACCTAGCGGTTGGAACTCGCTCCACGAATCAATATCTGGTCCAACATTTTTCGAATATTCACCTTTTAAAAACTCAGGCGCGCCACATGCATATTCAACATTTTCAATGCCACGTTGTAATTCACCTTTTGCATCATGGCAAATTTTCCCGTGTTCTTCACCAATGAGCTGGCAAAGCTTGTCAGCATTTTCTTCGAGTAGTTGCTTAAACTTAAACATGACACGCGCACGTTTAATCACTGGTGTATCGCGCCATGCCGGAAAAGCTTGCTCTGCAATTTGAACCACTTGGTTCACCAATTGAGTGTCTGCAAGCGCTACTTCTTTGGTCATTTCACCAGTCGCTGGGTTATAAACAGGCTGTTTCTTGGTGGTTTTAGTGACTAGCCCACCATCAATAAAATGCCCTACCACTTTAATGGCCTGCTGACTTGAATCTGCGTCTGTGTTCGCAACGGCATTGCTGTCAAAATTTTCTAAAGTGTTCATCTTTATTCCTTGTGTCTATTCATCTTTTCCAATTAAGTTTTAAGTCGATCAATATTATTTGACTTGATAAATTGCCTCACCCACGGCATTCATGAGTCGTTGTAACTCTGCTTCTGTGCTATTAAACATCGGGCCAAATTGAAGCGTATCTCCGCCAAAACGGACATAGAAACCTGCTTTCCAAAGTTGCATGCCAATTTCAAAACCACGAATTGTTGCATCGCCATCACGCGGTGCTAATTGCACAGCACCAATCAGCCCACAGTTGCGTATATCAATAATGTTTGGAGCGCCTTTTAACTCATGTAGAAGTTTTTCAAAGCTTGGAGCTAAAGCAGCCGATTGATGAATTAAATTTTTCTTTTCTAAAACATCGAGTGTTGCTAAGGCAGCCGCGCAAGCAACCGGATGTGCCGAATAGGTATAACCATGGGTAAATTCAACCGCATGTTCTGGTAAATCTTGCTGCATAAAAGCATCATAAATTTCATGGCTTGCCACTACGCCACCAAGTGGAATGGCGCCGTTGGTAATTTGTTTGGCAAAATTTAAAATATCTGGTGCGACATCAAAATATTCTGAAGCCGTCCAAGTCCCCATTCGACCAAAACCAGTAATGACCTCATCAAAAATAAGTAAGATATCGTGTTGATCGCAGATTTCTCTTAAGCGTTTTAAATAACCAGTCGGTGGCACAATGCACCCTGCCGAACCGGAAACTGGCTCGACAATAACCGCAGCAATATTAGATGCATCATGTAGCTCAATTAACTTAAGCATTTCATTTGCAAGCTCTACACCACCTGTTTCAGCACAGCCTTTGGTAAAACTTAAATCGGGTTGTAAAGTATGCGGTAAGTGGTCTACATCCATGAGCTGACCAAACATTTTACGGTTACCGCCGATACCACCAAGACTTGTCCCTGCAACGTTGACCCCATGGTAGCCACGTGCGCGCCCAATCAGCTTGGTTTTGCTTGGTTTGCCTTTAATTCGCCAATAGGCACGTGCCATTTTAATTGCGGTGTCGGCAGACTCTGAACCTGAGTCGGTAAAGAACACATGCTGCAATTTTTCAGGCATATGCTGAATAATTCGTTCAGCCAATTGAAACGACAATGGATGGCCGAACTGAAATGCCGGTGAGTAATCCAGCTTTGCCAACTGAGTACTTACGGCTTGCTGAATTTCTGGAAGTGTATGCCCCGCACCACAGGTCCAAAGCCCTGACAAAGAGTCGTAGACTTCACGGCCAGTGCTATCAATTAAATATGATCCCTTAGCACCGACAATCATGCGCGGGTCTTTATGGAAGTTACGATTTGCAGAAAATGGCATCCAATGCGCTTGATAATTTAAGCTCATCTGAGCATTTGATTGAACGGTTTCCGATGCAGAATCGCCATCAGATAATTTGTCGATATCAAACATAATCACTCTTCTTGTTTTGAGGCTATTTTTTGAGTGTACATAGCACTATAGTTTTGATAAATTCAAATTATCTTGAGTTTAGATTTAAAAAAACAAAACTAAATGAAACCTAAAAAATTAAATCAAGTCACTGATTTTGATATTAAATTACTTAAAGTATTTAAAACGGTTTGTGACTGTCACAGCTTTACATCTGCCGAAAGTATTCTTGGCATTAGTCGTTCTGCAATTAGTTTACATATGAGCGATTTAGAAAATCGTTTAGGCATTCGGCTATGCCAACGTGGCCGCGCAGGGTTTGCATTGACTGATGAAGGACGAGAAATTTTAGAATATATAGAAGTGCTCACGGCTTCTATCGAAGACTTTCGCTCCAAAGTCAATCAAATGCATAACCGTCTAAAAGGTGAATTTAATATAGGTATTATTAATAACCTCGTGACCATGCCAAGTGGCTACATTACCAATACGCTGGCACAACTTGCCGAAGAACATTCTGAAGTGATCATTAACATTAGCATGAGCACCCTTTCTGATATTGAATGTCGCGTGCTAGATAACCGTTTACATGCGGGAGCAATTCCCCTTGTGACTCCGCTGTCTGGTCTAGACTATTTTGATTTATATAGCGAAAGTTCATTTTTATATTGCGGTAAAAACCATCCTTTGTTTGGCAAATGTAGCAAGATGGATTTAGATGAATTAAAAAATTGGCAATCACACTAGAAGCGGCAAAGTTACACCAGCTTTTAGACTGTAAAGCGACAGCAAGTGACCGTGAAGGAATTGCATTTCTGATTTTAACCGGAAAATTCTTAGGTTTTTTACCCGATCATTATGCAAAGAAATGGGTTGAAGATGGCTTCATGCAAGCTGTTTCAAAAGAAAAAATGCATTACAGCACCCCCATTTGCTTAATTACTCA
>Ga0308168_1003949_pt1 | contig 11021 bp, 10 predicted proteins | sample PhyCR2_FD_202133 | JGI IMG/M metagenome (GOLD analysis project Ga0308168, IMG submission 202133) | Phyllosphere microbial communities from UC Gill Tract Community Farm, Albany, California, United States - DLSLRC.R2 | ecosystem: Host-associated > Plants > Phyllosphere > Unclassified | place: USA... | reverse complement strand
TCCCATAGACGACGGTCGGGAAAGACTGTATCCTTCGCATCACTCTCAGCGCGGCTGTAGCTCAGTGGATAGAGTATTGGCCTCCGAAGCCAAGGGTCGCTGGTTCGATCCCAGCCAGCCGCGCCACCCCTCTTAAGAAAATCAATGAGTTACCGGGTCGTCGGTGGACGGCTTGCACCTGAGCGACGCGTCATTATAGCGGCTCACTGCTCTCAAACTGCTCTCGCATACAGTGGCCTTGCCTGAGCCAGTACGCTTACTATCCAGCGACCATCAAATAGAACGCCCAGTCGGGTAGTCTGTAACCTGCATTACTCATCGCTGTAACCTGCATTACTCACCGTTGTAACCTACCTGTAGCAGCCTGCCTGACCTCGGGCAGCAGCGGAACCGCGGCTATGGAAGGTGGTTACACCCTACAGCCTGACTACAGGGGCATAGAGCATCGTAGGCAAGCAGGGTCTGCCATACCGCCCCGTAGGTGCTGTATGCTCTGAAGGTTAAGGCCGGGGGCTACATAGGGTTGCTTGAGCAAACCGATGCGCACGCTTGGCACGTGTGCTGAGAAAACGCCAATCTCAAGGTAGTCGAACAACGAAAATAGATTTTGGCTCTTAGACCTAGTTGCTGAACTTTGCTACAAGCGCGACCCACGCGGGTCTTGTCCAGCATCCTTGGAAACCTTGGGCCGACCTATCGTTTCCTAACGGCCCGACCGATGTTTGGTCTTTGCTTACGTCTACTACCTTCGCACCAGCGTGGACCGTCCGGGCAAATTCAACTTCATAAATCGAACATTTGCGGTTCAGGCTGCCGCCGGCTGCGGTACTGATCGGAGGCGGACATTGAACATATCCTTGACGGCATTGTGCTTTTGCTCAGGAATAGTAAGACTAATGGCCTTTCGCAAATTGACTTTTGCCGCGCCTTGGAGATGTTCCCTAAACATAACGAGCAAAATAGTGTTCAGGCCAATAAGCGTTAATCGTTCCCGTGTTCCCCACGCCCCAAGATCAGGAATCGATACGACGTTTAGACCCTGAATTTCTCCTTCCTTCGTAACCCGGAAAGCATGAGCTGAACCATGTACCGCCTTGGACAGCGTGGAGTATTCTGACTTAATGGTGTCAATGCCAGAGTTCTGCTCATTTATGCCCTCGAAGTGAGGATGCTTCACCAAATAGCTTATAGCGTCCGTAAAGCCGAGCTTAAATACGCCGTTCTGCCATTGAATGAGCTCAACGGGGTGGTCGATGTAGTAGAGCCCATATAGGATGTTTTCTATACATGAACGCAGCGACATTAATGCAACTCGCCATGCGCCTTGCCTTGCTAGAGAGTGTGACATCAACGCATCGTTCTGCGCCTCTTTAAAGAAAGCCTCGGCACCAGGAGATGCAATATCTTCGATTAGCTCGCCACGCCATGCCTGTAGTGACACCAGCCGTCGATAACTCTCCTTAAACTTCTGTTCTTGGGCAGCCAGCCCTTTGATTGTATTTTCTATTTCTGTCGAGAGCGCCGCATAGAACCGAGAAAAATTTCCGTCAACTTCATTGAGATAATTCTGCATGTTATTTCAATAGAAGCGTCAATGCGTCAGCAAGCTCAGTAGAAACTCCAGCTGGTCGCCTGTCCTTTTTTGCAGCCAGCCTGTGACGTGCTATTGGATTGTCGCTCAGGTACTTAAGCAGCTTCCCGTAGATATCACGGTTGGCGTCGCGCGGTCGGATTTCAATGTCAAAATTATACTCTTCGATCAAGTTAATCCATTGTTGCTTAGGGACGTTATTAAGTCCGACTAGCATATTTAATGCATGCGGAATATCTTCCGTACGAACGCTCGCCTTATCGCTGGGCGACGCGAAGAAGCCTGAAATATCAACATTGTCAAGATCGACGTTTGGCCCAGACTTAAGAAGCCTAGCCATTGTGATTAAATGTTTCGCAAACTCATGGCTTTTCATGCATCACCCTCAATCCGGTCCAACAGCTCTTCACAGACGCTCTCAAATTCCCAAACAGCATCAGCATCGCCTAATTCAAAGATTGGTCGATGAGACTGAGCCGAACGGCTTACCGATACCCGTTCACGAATGACTGTGCCTAACACGGCCTCCTTAAATTGCTTACGCAGCGTTGCTTCAGTCTCTTCCCTATGCGTGGCTGGGCGCCCGACGCGTGAGATAACAATCCCAGCATGAATCGGTTCCTGGTCCAAGTCTCCGCCAAATTCCTGGACACGCTTCAATAGCAAGCTAACCCCGATGGCAGATAAGAAATCGAGCGAGACAGGTACTACATAGTGTGTCGAGATCGCCAAGGCATTTTGCGTTGGAAGCGTTAAGTTGGGTGGACAGTCGCAGACGATCATGTCGTAATTTCCCATCACATCAGCTAACGCCTTCTGCAAGCGTGTTTCCCTGAAGCGGGCGCCAGCCAAGTCTAAGTCAACGGTGAACAAGTCGATGTGAGAAGGAATAAGGTCAACGTTCTCAAACACCTCTTCAATTATCACCTCCTCGGCCTTCTTCGTCGCCCCCTCGGCGTCTGCATGTTTCCTCGCGCCCAAAAGGTCTGCCACTGTACCGTTATTCTTTACTTCGTCCCACGCAGCGACACCAATAGTCGAAAACGTCGCATTCGTCTGTGGATCGAGGTCGATCAACAAAGTCTTCAGCCCCTGGAGGCCGCAATAGGCTGCGAAGTTAACAGCAAGCGCGGTCTTTCCAACACCGCCTTTGAGGTTGATGCACGCGACTACCTTGGTCATAAGTGCCCCGAGTTGATTTTTTGAAATTATCTGTTATGAAAGATCATCTCATAACCTGGGGGCGATTGAAACCCTCACGTATTCCGGGGCACGGCTGTACTAAGCCGTCCGGTTCCGTACGCGTGGAGCACAGACGTACGAAACTAAGGCTGGGTCATTTTTTACAGGGATCGTGAGTCGTACGCTTGTCGTACCCATGAACCGTGTCCCGAATCTCGGCTGCTGCTGCATACCTACAGAAATGGCACTCATTCGATGAGAGTCCAACAACAACAATAGAAATCGACCTTTAGCCCTTTTTTTGAATTCGTCCGATAGGCGAACCTCCGGGGGGTACTTTGGACAGGACAGGAAAAAAGGCAGGCTACTCAGCCGCTACCTGTCTTTCGCGTCTACCGCATCGCTGACTTACCCTGCGCCTGTGGAATCCATGGCGACACTGCCGAACCGAATACAGCTATGGGGCATCCGATATTAGCCCCGCTGGCGCGTTCTACGCAGCTTCCTTCGCCTCACGGACGCGGTGGGCAAGTCGGGCGAGGGTAGACCGTGAACAGCCTGTAGCGGCGATTACGTGGTTCCAGCTATCGCCCCTGCGCAGCATAGTCATGATTGCTTCGTTGCGTTCTACGTCTTCCTTGCGGCCTTTGTAGCCGCCCTCGGCCTTGAGCTTTTCGATTCCCTGCTGTTGACGCCTGCGACGATCCGTATAGTCTTTGCGCGCGATAGCGGCCAGCATATCCAGCATCATCCCGTTCAGGGCGTCCATCATGCGGGCGGTCATTTCATCCGTGGCGCTGGTCATCATCCAAGACGTAGGCAAGTCCAGAGCGACCACGCGAACTTTGCGCGCCTGAAGTTCCCGTTTCAGTTTTTCCCAATCTTGGGCATCAAGGCGCGACAAACGGTCTACCTGCTCGATCAGCAGCACGTCGCCCGCGTGGCAGTCCGACAGCAAACGGAACAGTTCAGGACGCCGCAGGCTTGCCCCTGATTCGTTCTCGACGTAGTACGCGGCGATTCGCAGACCCCGTTCGGCTACAAACGCATCAAGATCGGCTTTGGCGCGGCTGGCGTCTTGCTCTGCCGTAGAGGCGCGAAGGTAGGCACGTACAAACATCTTGGGAAACCTATAGTTCGATTTGGATGGTTCGCATTATGCCAGTTCGATTAGGGTTTGGAAAGATGAATTATCGAACTAGAACCGGGCCATGATTACTTGGTTCGCTTGGGGTATACCTGACAAGAACTGGAGAAGCAACACCATCGGAAATTCAGAGAGTTCTCCCTCTGTGTCTGTTGCGCATCAAAGCCCGCATACTGTATATTCATACAGTATAAGTATGCAAGGAAGAGATAGTTTCTCTTGTATGCCGCAAATATTCCTTGGCTCAAAACGTCTAGCAGTTAACGTAAAATGATGCTCATATATCAAAAAGCTCGTAGACAATGTACACAAATTGCGATTACACTTAACGTAAAATGCTGGATTGCTTACGCCAATGGAGAAATTTTGGACGAAACCGTCAAGGAGTCCACTCTGAAGGAGCTGATGCGGTCAGGCTCAGTTTGTCGGGCGTGCGTAAAAGGGGAGGTTGGTGGATTTTCGATCACCTTCTATTACGGAGTGCTGTCGCGAACATTGTCTAGCTCACGTGGTGGCACGAGGAAATTCGCAAGTCTTAACACTGCGATGGAATTTCTTAAACACCTTGGGATAGAACGCTTTGAGGTCGATGCTCGGCTACATGAACCTGGCCGAATACGTAAAGCGAGGCCGGACCGAGCAGAAGCACTCAGGAAGACCCGAACAACACCTCGTCAGCAAGAACTGCTGGCAGAAACATTGGATAAGTAAAATGCCCTACGACCTGACCGAAGAACAACGCCAGACATATCGTGAGACTTCCAGGCGCTCACAGCAGCGCAAGGTTGAGCTTTTACAACGCGCAGTAGATGCTGATGGCAACAATCGGATGCACGAACCGCGTCTGAATCCTGAAACACTGATGCCGCAAGTTGAACCAAATGGCTTGGTCGCACTATCGCTGTTTTCTGGTGGCGGTGGTCTTGACCTAGGTTTTGAGCGCAGCGGCTATAGCCATGCTGGTTCATATGAACTGTTGGAGATCGGCGCGCAAACCCTGGCGGCAAATAGGCCGGACTGGAAGGTATTCGGGGGCGACGCTGGCGACGTGCGCCGTGTCAACTGGAAGCCTTACAAGGGTTCAGTGGACGTTGTGCATGGCGGCCCTCCGTGTCAGCCGTTTTCGACTGCTGGCAAACAAGGGGGAGTGAACGACCCACGCAATATGTGGCCAGAGTTTGTGCGTTGCGTTTTAGAAGTGCGTCCTCGTGCGTTTGTCGCTGAAAACGTACCTGGCTTACTGGACGACAAGTTCGCCGGGTTTGTTGAAGAATACATCCTTAAGCCGCTCGGCAAGCACTACACGATAACCAAATTTGTTCTCAAGGCAGAAGATTTCGGGGTGCCCCAAACGCGCAAACGTGTGTTCTTCGTTGGCTTCCGCAACAAACGTGATGCCCGTCGTTACGTCATTCCCCAAGCAACGCATGGCGATGCGCCTGGGCTACTTCGTCGTAATACGGCTAGGTATGCTATCGGACTGCCCGATATCGGCTTTGACTGCGTTGTACCAACTGTTCGTTCTGGCTTTACAGGTCCAAGGAAGACGACAAGCGCAGTGAATAGCAAGGCATCTATGGCAATTTGGGATCGTCTTCAGATTTGGCCACATGGCGTTCAGCCTACCCGTCTCCAGGCCACGATCTACCCCCCTGAGAACGGGCATCACCGACTATCCGGGCCGGATTGCGGAATTCTTCAAGGATTTCCCGAGAGCTGGCAGTTCCAAGGTGCGGCCTACCAGATCCTTGGCCAGATTGGCAATTCTGTCTGTCCTCCAGTAGCATATGCCGTAGCAACAAGTGTTGCGGCTGCTCTGAGGGAGACATGACAGTACAAGACGATATACGCGAACGTGAATTATGCAGGTTATTCAATTTGCAATGGAGCCCTGAGCATCAACGGGATGGAACAGACGCATACTTCAACGTGGAAGTCAACGGGGTAAATGTTTCTGTTCCCGTCGAAGTAAAGTCGACCACTGGCGACAGTGTATCAACCGCACGGGACGTCGGCATCGCTCACATCAGGAAGTGGCGGTCACGATTTTGGGTCATCGGATTTTATACAAAGACCAGAAATCCTGATCTTGGTAAGACTTTATGTCTAACCCCTGACGATATTGAACCGTGGGTTGCATCTATCGAAGAAAAGATATTGCCTGACTTCGCGCTGGCTAACCGGGCAGCAAGACGGCTGGATATGTCCGATCTATTCGAAATATGCGGCGAGAAAGAACATTACACTATTGAAGACGCCAAGAAGCTTCATAAACAACAGTGGTCTGCTGAGCAGTATCAGGCTGCGCTGGACTTGAAGATTGATGGCGGGAAAAAGGTCATATCTAGACAAGGAATGCTGTCTGTTCTGAAGCTACGGTCGGCTTATATTGCTCAACGGGGGGCGACACTGAACAATCCGCATGTTACTACCACTTTCCTTCGTTCATTTGAAAATACGGACAGAATGATTCACGAGGATTGGGCGCAGAAGATTCGTCAAGTTGCGCGGGAATACATGCTAGGTAACCCTAACCATCCTTTCGGGATTCCTGGGGCTTAACTAAATGAAGCTGGCCTTGCATTTTGAGGCCACTTCCAGAAATTCCTTGATTCGCCGCCCCAGCTCTTCGGTATCACCGAGTTCACACTCCCATACTGTCAGGCACTCCCACCCCTCTGCACGAAGCTCACTAACTGCACGTTCATCTCTGAACTGATTTGCTTGAAGCTTCTTCTGCCAGAACTCCACATTTGTCTTGGGCTTGAAGCCACGTTTGCAGGAATGAGCGTGCCAAAAGCATCCGTGCACAAAAATCACCTTTTTTCGTCCTGCAAATACAAGATCAGGTTTGCCTGGTAAATCGCGTTTGTGAAGCCGATACCGGTAGCCCATGGAAAATATTAGCTTCCTGACCAGCATCTCAGGCTTTGTGTTCTTACTTTTAATACGGCTCATTAACGAGCTTCGTTCATCAGGTGTCATAAAAACATCAATGGTGGTTAAGAGGTTTGCACAGCTCGCAGTTCAGATGCCCCATCGGCCTAACCGTGAAACATTTCGTGGAACAATTTTTTTGTTGGGGTAGGTGCCTTCGTCTCTTTTAACATGCTTCGGGTCAAGTGGATGCTTCGTTTGCGGACCTATCCCAAACTTGGCAGAATAGAACCATTCTGTTCCGATAGCTAAAATCCACACCTGAGGTGCCCGACCAATCAATTTTGGCCGCACCACTAACTCTTCCTGTCGTTTCGTCATCTTCGCGACGCGACCGATGGCTTGCCTGACCAGTACACAGCAGTTCTGTGCTTTTGTAACTGGTCACAGCCTCTCTTTCACCCACTATGTTGCCACACCAGCCTTGGTACACCTCGGTTTGGCTGCTGCATGGATCTTAAATTGAATAAACAACATGTCTTGCACCCATACCGCGCCGAGAGCGCATCATCCAACTTCCCCGTTGACAGTCAGCTACATTAATGAATATGAATTGCCTGAGGATGCCAGAGACCGTCCATTCAATGGATTTAGAATTACTGCGACCGACAAGGCTGCATCGGTCGTGGCCGAGGCAAGTCATCTTTTGCGAAGCTATGAAGGGCACCGTGCGCCCCGGAAGCGTAAGCGTAAAGCGGAGGATTTGAAGACATTTAATCGTCAAGTCGAAGCAGTTGTTTGCGACCTGATTCATAGGGAACTGACGTGCCCAGGGGGGTGGATTGCAATCCCTTTGTCGAACACGATACTTGGCTCACGCGACCGATATAAGTCAAAAGCGTTCAGCAAAACTATTAAGAGAGTATTGAAGTATATGGAAACCCCGGAAATGGGGTATGTCGAATATAGAAAAGGAGTATGGGCGCCATCTGATCGGAATCTGAACATTTTATCTACGATACGGGCTGGTGAAAGATTGCGAGATCGAATTAGAGAATGCGGCTTAACTTGCGCTGATATCAAGTTGGACGACGCACAGGAGGTAATAGTGCTGAAAGCTGCTAAGAAAGGCCATAACGATACAGGTACATGGCTTCAATACGAAGATACTGAGCAGACAAGCGCCTGCCGCGCTGATATGGAATTCATTAACGATGTACTTTCCAAGGCTGATATTAAATACTTAGGACACAAGGACGAACCAGTCGTAGATACCACTGATCGGCGCTTGTGGCGTTGTTTCAATAACGGTTCGTTTGAGCAAGGAGGGCGTCTGTTTGGGGGTTTTTGGATGCCCATGCCCAAAGTAAAACGTCGGGGTATCCTGATCCAAGGTGCACCCACCATTACGCTTGACTTCGGGCAAATGAATGCACGGATTCTTTACGGGATAGCCGGGCACGACTACATAGGTGTAGACGCTTATACCATTCCTCGGTTTGAAGAATATCGCGATGGAGTCAAGGCTGTTTTCAACGCAATGCTGCACAGAACTACACCTATGACTAAGAAACCGCGGGGAGTTGCCGAGTTATTTCACAAGACCGTTCACATCAAGGAAATCACAACTGGAATAATAATGGCCCATCGACCGATTGCTGATCTGTTTTACAGAGGAATCGGCTTACGTCTACTTTACGAGGAGAGTCAAATCTTATTGGAGGTATTAAGAAGACTCTTCACGCAGGGTATTGTTGCGCTGCCTATCCACGATGCTGTTATCGTAGCTGAACACCACCAAAAGGAAGCTACAACGGCGATGCTATCTGTCTTCCAAGAACGTACCGGAATTGAAGGGGTGGTAAAGGTGGAGAAATAGTCCACGACCGAAACGGCTTGCATTGAGACCGTGCTTCTGAATGATTACGTTCTCACCCGACATAGCTAAGGAACTATAGGTCTCCGCAGCTCTTACTATCCAGTTCATAAATGATAAACACGTAGACATAGAAGCCTTGGGCGCATTAGTGTCCTTATTTTTCACTATCTGGAATGACTGTATAGAGAAACTAGTGAGCTGGGATAACTTTAGATACCTTTAGTAAGACTGATAAGGTATAGCGACACTTGACGCTGAAGACTCTAGGCAAAGCATCCTTAGCTTTTACTATTAATTATTCACAACAGAGAAACCTACGAGCTAAGATAACTATAGATACCCTTAGGGAGCCTGATAAGGCATGATGAATTCCCTGCACCGATCTGGCTTCGGCTGGATTGGTGTATTTTTCCATAGTTACACGCAGCAGGATGATTACGGGTAGAGAAGGGCAGAGGACGTCCCTAGGTAGCTTCGCAGGCGATCCTTGCTGCTTATCTCTCTTGGTATGTTCTGCCTCAGCGGGAAGGCATGGGGGCACGGTAGAGCTTCCTAGGGTGTCCCAGACCATCAACGACCGAGCTGGTGCAGGCTTGATGAGGTACTCCTAGAAAGCGTGTTCGTCCCCTAACTGAGCTTCTGCACCAGCCCCTGAACATCAAGGTGAGTGTAGCGGTCCAGCATCGACAAGGTTACGTGGCCTGTTATCCGCGCGACCTCAATTACGTTCAGACCGCGTTCAAACAGCCGGGACGTAGCCTCGTGCCTCAGGTCATGGAAACGTACATGGTCTATTCCTGCACGCTCTACGGCCCTTTGGAACGCTTGGCTGACAGACGAAGCGGCAAGCGTGAAGACCGGGCCAGACGTGGCTTGTTCCATGCGCTGAAGTACCTGTAGGGCGCGAGGCGACAATGGCACGGTACGCGATAGCCCGTTCTTCGTTTTGTCCAGATAGATCGAACGGCGGGTGAGATCGACATGTTCCCACCGGATGCTCAAAAGCTCTGAACGCCGCATTGCCGTTTCGATTGCCAACGGGACAATATGCTTTAGCTGTTGAGACTCGGTCGCATGCACAATCAGGTCAATCTGATTAGGTCGGATACGAGTGCCACGCCCCCGGGGCAAGGTTGGCCGAGAGGTCTTGGGCACTCCGTTAGGCAGGACAATGCCCCATTCAGTCAAGGCAATCACGTACGCCCGGTGCAACAGATTCAGTTCATGCGTCACGGTCTGCGGCGACCTCATGGCCAGCCGGTCGCGCTTGTACTTAGCGAGGTCCATATGCGTGAGCTTGTGAACATGGTACGACCCGAGCGTAGCGATCAATGGCTTCGACCTGGACAAGTCTGCAGCAGAGTAAGCCTTGTTGGGCGACTCCTCCGCAAGATACCGTTCGAGCATGTCGCGCACGGTCAACGATTGCTTGGTGGTACTTCCGGCAAACGTACCCCGGTTCATCTGTGACTCAACTTCCGTTCCCCATGCCGTAGCCTCGGCCTTGGTCTCAAACGTCTTACTCTGAGAAGGGAAGCCTTCTTTGCGAACTTGACACTTCCATTTTCCTCTGTACTGCCAGATACCAGCCATGCGACTTCTCCTGAGTCGCCGTCGATAGGCCGATGTTCTCATTGCTCTCAAACTGCTCTCAGGGTACTCTAGCGGACCTGCGCGGCTGTAGCTCAGTGGATAGAGTATTGGCCTCCGAAGCCAAGGGTCGCTGGTTCGATCCCAGCCAGCCGCGCCACTTCAGAAGATGGGCAAGTCCTTGCATCGTCGACCGGGGCTTACCGCCTGCGCCATCCGATCGCGCCGCTCGTGGCGTTCGAACCTCTCGTATTTCTTCTTCATTCATGCCGAGTTTTCCGCATCGCTAGCATTCTGGGCGATTTCTCGTCGGTGCAGCGCTGCCTGTACTCATTCCAGTCTGTAATTAATAGTTTGCCACCATATTTTCGCCGTGGTATCGTCATTACATATAAATCTACCTCCATAGAAATATGTTTTACGCATACGCATCAATCGTCTATGCCCTCATGGTTGGTTTTCAACCATGACAGCGGCGCTTCAGTCCTTATCCACTGCAAATTCGAAGGTAAGAAACGAGCTCCCGAGAGCGTTTTCTATCTATCTTGATTTATTGAGGTTTCTTGCAGCGTTGAGTGTGGTCTTGCACCATACGTTTTTGCAGTTTGCCCCCCTTGAATTTCCGGGCCATGAGGCCGTTGTCGTATTTTTTGTGTTGTCCGGCTACGTCATCACGCATACGACGTCGCGTCCCGGGATGACCCTGTCCACTTATTTGCAACACCGGATTGCCCGCATCGTCCCGGTCGCATGGG
>Ga0308168_1003941_pt1 | contig 11037 bp, 14 predicted proteins | sample PhyCR2_FD_202133 | JGI IMG/M metagenome (GOLD analysis project Ga0308168, IMG submission 202133) | Phyllosphere microbial communities from UC Gill Tract Community Farm, Albany, California, United States - DLSLRC.R2 | ecosystem: Host-associated > Plants > Phyllosphere > Unclassified | place: USA... | reverse complement strand
GGTAAAGGTATAATCCCCAACGTTTTCCGCATAACTCTTCGTGCCGAAGTGGCGAAATCGGTAGACGCAGTTGATTCAAAATCAACCATCGAAAGATGTGCCGGTTCGAGTCCGGCCTTCGGCACCAATCACTTAAAGTCTATACAAATCAATGATATGGCTAGATTATTCTGCCTTCTATGACTGTACAGATTGCTTCTCAATCTTCCCGTTTAAAAGCCGCTGTAGTTGATAGTGGTAAATGGGATGTTAACTCATAGCGGCGTGTAGTTCCAAGCTTCAAACACGTACAAGACATAACTTGAAAGCTATGACGTTGCCACCGTCTCTAACCCTCCCACAACAGATTGAACACACGCATTTAAGCCCGATGTGCTGCCTTTCAACAGCCAAACAGGTCTATGGTGGTAATCGTACCTGCACACGATATGCAGGCTCTGCCAGCGCTTCAGCCACGCCCCCGTAAGGGTACACGGTTATCCTGATAAGGTGTGTTCACTCTGGACAGATGATGAAGCCGCTACGCTCTGCTTGATGGTAGTACCACCAACGGGGCTTTATGGATGTTATTGTCTAAAATTAGCTTTAATTTTACTTATGTTTGTCAAAAATTCTATCAGGGTATGGCCAAAAAGTATTTTGTGTTTTTTTGTAGTACATACGCCTGTACTAACTGTTTTTTTTTAAAAAGAAGCGTATTTTCTCTCTAATAGATGAGCGGAGGAAATTATGCCGATACGAAGAATTGCTTATGCTTATTTTGATCCGAAGTGGATCAAAGGACAGCATCCTCTACCTGCCCTTAAAAGATATACAGTCGAGCCTCTAGCTTATTCATTACACATGAAAGGTTTTCTTTATTGCCCTTCTTGTTATGAACATCTCACAAGGGTTCCGGCTGATCCTGAAAAAGAAATGACGGCTAATGAAGTAGCCGCATATTATAAACATCTTAAAGATGAGGATGCTCCGGAATGTAGTTTAAGGTGCGGGGCAATACAATATAAAAAGTATTCATCTCAAGAGGCGGCTAAAAAAGCAGTTGAGGACGAAGAGTTAATAGTTATAAGTGGCTTTCTTCAATCCCGCCCAGAAAATAATCACAGATTAAATATTGATGAAAATCAGGTGCCTCTTAATTCCCATTTTGAAAGAGAAGATGGTAAAGAAGTATCTTTGCCAATATCCCGTCATAATGGAGAATCATTTAAAGTACCAAGTCAAATAACTAGCGTGCAATCTTTGTGTGCTAATTTTATTCATAATTATTATCGTGAAGTTTATCTCTTAGGGATAGATGGAAAGGCTAAAAGATACCGATTTTGTGATTCACTAAAAGAAATTAATGATTTAACTGAAGAGCAGTGTGAGTCAGACTTTCTGTTCGGAAATGTATATAAAGTTGAGGTGTTCAGCGGGCATAGCAATATCTGGTTGAAAATTAACAGAGGTGCTTCTTATCGAGACTTTCGAATACGCATAACAAATGATACGGCAGAAGGAAGAGGTTTTTTAAATGCTAGTAATATTGGGCGTGTTGCAATTTTTTATAGCTCATTCGAAAGAGCAGGCTTAGGTTTCATAACTCCGGAATTAGGGTGGGGAGAGGTTGCATTGTTACCTGAGAAATACGGTGAGTTTTTAAATCGAGAATACTTAGAAAAAACATGATTGATATGGTTGAAATTAGAACAAGCGAGCTTGATATTGGAGCTAGAAATGTTATGTCTAAAGCTAAGATCTCAACCATTTCAATAGAAGAGAACCATGAAAGGGATTTGTAAGCTATGTCTTCAAGAAAACCAACTACAACAATCACATATTATTCCAAAAAGTTATTTCAAGCGATTGAAACAACACGGCAAGCTTGTAATGATACGAGACGGTAAACAAACCTTAGAAGGTAACATCGATCCTAAAGAGCCTATGCTCTGCTGGGATTGTGAGCAATTCTTATCTACTACTTTTGAGCAATACGGTATGGGCGTGCTTAGAAACCGCAGTAAAGTTAGAAAGAATAGTGATCACATAGTTTTGAGTTCTTTTAATTACGATAAGTATTATCTCTATCTTTTAAGCATTCTCTGGCGTGCCTCTGTAGCAGAACATATTCATTACAGTACCGTAAGGGGTGAGAAGAAACTAGATGATGCTCTTAGGCATTGCATTCATCAAAACAACCTCAGATTTAATAAACTAAGTCGAATTAGAATTGATGATTTCATCAAGATTTGTCTCTTTCGTATCGTCGATAAAACAAATACTTTTAATGATGACACTATTAGGGGGGTGCTCGGCAATTTTGTACAGACTACTGAAGAAAGTATTAATGGGATAGTTTGGTATTTCATAGCCGATGGCTTCTTGATAATGTACGTGTTCTCGCCGGGAAAAGATTTGTATGACATGAAAATGCAAAGATTTAAATCGCAGTTAACTAGGGGTAGCCATCAGAAAGTTATGAAATTAGAAATCACCGATAGCCATTTATTAATGAATGCTTTTGGGAACCTTATAAAAGCTTTAGATAATCCCAAGCGGCAACCTTAAATATCATAGACACCAACCCTCCTGAAAGGCTCTCAGATCAATTCTGAGCCTCTTTAAGTCAGACTAACCCATTTGTACATTTAACCTATTACAATTCGCTGTGGCTCGTTACAGATCATCCTAAGCTATATCGGGATTACCTTTAGCTACCGCTTCCTCGCTTACCATAAAATACTGAAAACATAATTTTATTAGACTCACCCGAGTGGGTGCCCCTCAATCATCACAGCCTTATGCCCCCGTACCCCGCGCTGGCATGTACTCCTACAGATTAGGTTTAGTTATTTGTACTTACCTTTCTTCTCGTTAATGATGCATCGCCCCGACCCTAGATTTTATGCGGCATCGCTTACTGGCTGGAGTGGTATTCTCTCACCTACTTAATCATATCCTGCACAACCGCCGCTTAGTCCAATCTCCGATACACGAGCGTGGTTACTTCACATCCTGTTCATACATACTTGCCATTCAGCACCAGCTCATCAATCAGGTATCAACAATCGTTCGTTAAGTGATCCCAATTAGTAGATGCATTATTAGTATCTTTTAAATACCCATTGACACTTAATGATACCGATGTTTATGATGATACCGTTAGTTGATACCAAACAGCGGGACACACATCATGAGAATATTTGCGTATTGCCGAGTTTCAACCGTAGAGCAAACAACTGAGAATCAACTCCTAGCTATCCGTAATGCAGGCTATGACATTCCTGATACCCGAGTAGTACAAGAACAGGTATCAGGCGGCATGCCTGCGATGCAAAGAGAGGGCTTTAAATCGCTTGTACAGCACAAGCTTGAAAGCGGGGATACGCTTGTGGTGCTCAAGCTAGACCGCTTAGGGCGAGACAACATTGATGTGCAGCAGACTATAGAAATGCTGATACAGAAGGGTGTGCGTGTTGTATCGCTCGATCTGCCTATCCCTGACTTGTCCAGCCCTGAGGGTAAGCTAATGCTGCGTATGTTCTCTGCCTTTGCTGAGTTCGAGAAAGACCGCATTCGGGAACGCACTCAGGAAGGCTTGAGGCGTGCTAAAGCGCAAGGGGTTAAATTGGGTAGACCCGAGGCTACAGACACTACAGCGGCTGTACAGCGTTGCAGGGCTGAGGGATTAAGCCAATCGAAAGCGGCAGAGCGCTTAGGTATGGGTATTGCGACTATTAAAAGACACTGGAATAAGTCAGATGCTTGATTGCTATAAACCACTCTTTTATTTGATGTGTGCTTTAGAACGATACACTACGGAGAAGGGCATACTCCATGAGTGTGCATTTAGATGCGCACACTCTGGAGAAGGAGAGAATGTCTGTACTAGATGCGGTTCTCCCTGCCTTTTAAACGTATTGATAACCCTTCAATGAACTTTCCAAATTAAACCTACTTATTGATAGAGCTAAATTACATCACACTAATAATGTGGTGCGATTGAGTTCGCCTGTGCTAACCGGTTTTAAGTTAACGATTGTGCAGTCATTAAGGAAGAAATACAGGCGGGAATATTATGATCATTCTGTCTATTAGGTTTATTGATTTGTTGGTAATGCGTTTAGTTCAGTACATAAGTGGATAAGGGAGCAAATCTATTAGCGCAGTAGATAGGCATCATAAGTTAAAGGGATAACCCTGAACCATCCGCATGTAAGAGTACGAGAAAGCATTTAGATAGGCCTTTCATGTTGAGAGGCTTACCGATGCCACTTCTACTCCCTTAACAATAAACAACCGTTACAGGAGTTAGGAGAATGATTGATATTGATACAAATGATTTACCGGCGCAGTTCAGCGCAGAGCCAACTGATTTGAATCCAGCACAACGACAATACTGGAAGATGTTTAGCAATGGGTGGAAACCCGCAGCTAACGATTTACAGGCGGCTGGTATTGGTGAGCTGTACGGGCGTTACACGACTGCACAAACAGGCGTAAATCAGAGCGCGCTACAGGCAGCAGTAGCTGATAAATATCGTGCAGAAGCGGCTATACGCCGAATTGCTATGCAGAACCCGAACCGAGTTAGCCTGAATCAAAGCCAAGTAACAAACGCTGTGCGCACCTCGCTAGATGTTTACCATACCGGCGAGACACAACCGAGCATCAGCATTGTTCGCGACTTACTACCCGGAAAGGATGTGAAGCCCGTTATGAGCAGACCACAGCAGCGTAAACGCATGAAGAAAGCACTAAAAGCTAATGCCAGTCACCCGGCTGTAGTTACCGCACAGAAGCAGGGGAACCCAATTCGTATGGATGCAGATACATTGTCTAGCGGCCTGATGAGCCTACAGAACGCGGCTATGGTTGTGCGTAAGTTGAATGACCATGAACAGCGCCTCGCTGATATGGAAGCGCGTATGAAAGAACTGGAAGCATTCAAGGCCAACACCGAGCAACGCCACACTATCGAGGATGAAGGGCAAGACCCACGAGATCTGGCCCGCGCACTACGTGCCGCTGGTAAATCGCTGGGTGACATTGCTAAGGCCACGGGCCGCAGCCGCAGCACTATTCAACGCTGGGTAGGTTAACAGGGCGTACGCGGTTTGCGTACAGTTGCGTACACCTAAAACACCCCAAAAGTCTTATATATAAATATATATATACAAACTCTCCTATCCTGCGCCCGATGCAAGCACACGCCGCAGTAAGTAATGGGTGCAAACTGGGTGCAGTTGCACCCACCCAAAACACCACATTTCATTATACGTAGTATAAGTAACACAACCCTCTTATCCCGGCCTGCCCAAACCATGTGCCGCAGCAACCGGTAACTGAGTGCTCACGTGCTCACGGTGAAACACAAAAACGCGTACAGCAGTACACGCGAATACCAACCGAATTAAACCAACCGAATTAAAACACAGGCCACAAGGATACTCCTTGGTCGGTCAGCCTTTGGCGTGCCTGTGTTCCTGACAACCTAAGGAGAAAGAAAGTATGAGTAATCAAATCCGCAAAGGGAATTACCCGTTTGGACAGGTTCAGTCCAAAAAGACAGCATTCACCTATACAGAGAGAAACCGACTGATGGAAATCGGGAAAGAGCTGCGTAGCGCAAGGCCTGTCGTTCGTACCCGGTTAATGCAAGAGGCTGAGGGTATCGTAGGAGATAAAGAGCTGACGTTTCAGGATGTGCGCTTAATCAGCACGTACGCGCAACATGGCGCAGCCAGAGACGATGAGCAAGGCGCAGGGCGTGAGCACTGGCAAGCCATCACTTCGCTGAGCAAACAGGCTGAGACGCAGGCTCACGCCACGCAATCAGCATCAGTTAGCAGCACCGACCCCGAATAACCCATTCAAATATAATCAGGAGATTAAATGAACAATTCCAATACCATCTCGAACGCCGTTACCGTTCTTCCAGACCCGTTAGCTACCAGCACTAAATCTGTCCCCGCCAACACTTCGCTGGATAACTTTTTATCTGGCGTGATGCGTGATGTACAGGCGTGTACCGACGCCAAGTGTACCGGTGAACTACCTACTATGCTCGCGCGGGATGATGTTACCCCGGCTGATGTTGGGTATTATCTGCGAACCCACTTAGGCCGCATTCGGGGAGATTTACGTGATGCTTTACGCCACGCCAAGATTTGTAATCAAGTGGATGTAGAAACTATTCTTCGCACCGTGGCTGTGGAGCTTGTGAATCAGTACAACCGTAGCCGCTCACAGGAGCTGCAAGCCATTCAGCGAGGCCAAGCCGCTAATGCATCCGACTCTATCAAAGAGCGGTTACACGCCCGCCTGCTGGCGCGTATGCAGCGTACGGCGCTATCCCGTGAGTTCTCCGCTAGTGAAGTTGATTTACTGATTAAGCATGCTGAGGATGGCAATCACCGTATCGCTGAGAATATGGCAGGGCGTGCTGTGCGATTCCTTGCAGAGAGTACCGATTGGCAGGCCACCGCTAATGAATTGTGTGCTATCAACGGCGGCGGCTCCGTTACTGCTGCTGTTGAACCACAAGACGTGCTGGGTAACTCTGTGCTGTTGAAGACTTCCAACACAGGCTGGACTCTCAGTATCTGGGCTGATTCGGGATGGATGCCAATCCAGGCGAGCGGTGCTGTCCTGGGGCAAGCTAAAGCTGAGCGGGCTGCGTTCAATCAGATGAGACGTAACGCGGCTAAACCACCCCTGAGTACCGGCAATGGATTATTCGCTGATGAGTTACGTTAAGCCGTTAGGCAACGGTAAGCATCCTACTAATCGGGAGTTACGGTTAATGCGTCTGGGCTATGGCGAGTACCAGACTCGCCTCCAGAGTATCCGTGAGCACAAGCCAGCACGCTACACAGCAATCATGGAGCAGGCTAAGACATTTCATGATGAGTTATGGCGCTGCCACCGTTGCAGTGGGCAGGAGCGATACACGCGAAATATGGCATGCGCGGATTGCGCACGTGCTCGCGCCAGTGCGGTATTCAAATACACCAGAATCAACGGTGATGAGGAACTGTCAGTTTACACCCCTGAGGATGAAGCCCGTTCTTTAGAGTACCAGCAACGCATAGAACGCTCGCAGTACCGCAAGTTCTACCTACGCAAGCTGTCTGAGCTGGGGGAAATTCAATGTGGTTACTGGACGCTTAATCGTGGGGTACTGGTGAATGTCAGCACGAAAGAGCGCATTCCTTTTCTTTCCCCGTCCACGGCACAACAAGCAGCAATAAAGCACGATGCACAAATCGAGGCTATCCGTTCGCACGTCCACAGTATTCTAGGAGAGTTACCGGACTAGCTCTGGTGGCCTCCATAACAAGAGGTCATTATGAGTCGAATCAAAAGACATCCCATCTCTGCTGCTGCTAAAACAGCACACCCCTCATGCGCCCCCGTTACAGTTCAACAGGCCATCGTATTCAACAAGCGTCTTAGGGTTGATTGTTCATCACCATCCGGTCTTATGTGGAAGCACGACAACAACGGTATCGCTAGCGCATTCCGCCGTGCTGGTTCTGTAGCTGGAAGCCAGAACAATCGCGGTGTATGGCGTGTGGGGATTGATGGTAAAGCATGGGCGTGCTCTGTAGTTATCCGCGCTATTAATGCCCTGAATGATAGGAGAGAAGGTGTATGAGTAAGTATCAATTGATCTTTGATGAGTCGCGGCTACCTAGAGATGTACCCGTACCCGAGCAGTACATTGCGCTGTGCGATGATTCACCCAGTGGTATGCGGTGGCGGTCAGGGGACACAATCTTACAACTTACGTTCGGTAGTTGTAGCGAGGAATATCGAGTGTGGCCGCCTGATGTAGCTGAGCAGTACAAGGGGCAGCACCTGTTTCCTCTGAGCTATCAGTGCCATATGCAGACAGGGTGGAAGATTGAACCTGTGGGTTCGGCATGGGAGGTTGAGAGAGAAATGAAGTGGTTTCCTGCCGCTGCTGTCCGAGAGTATCTCCAGACGATACGTGAGATAGAGCTATTAGAGGTTGTAGTACAAAGGGATAGAGCTACGCAACGAAGTAAGAAGCATTGATATTGGAGAGCGCCACCGAGAACCCCCTTGCTGTGCATTGCTAACCGCCCCTGTGCATTACCCCTTACTGCATTAACCCCATCAATTCCAATTAATTATCTATCCCCGAGGTAAGTATGCGTAATAAGTACGAGGATGCTGCATTGCTGGCAGGCCTGTTCACGTTTAATGCTGAGTCAGGCCGCCTGTTCCATGCAAAGGATAAGCGGGGCGGTAATGGCTGTGTAGTAGCTAAAGAGGGTACGCCTGCTGATTCTTATATCGGCAATCATGGGTATCGTGTGGTGTCATTCGTGGCTGATGGGAAGGAACGTAAGCTGTTAGCGCATAGAGTGCTGTACACACTGACACACGGTTCCATCCCCGCAGGTCTGGTCATTGATCATATTAACGGAGAGCGTGCCGATAATCGCCTGTGTAATCTGCGTGTAGTAACGAAGCAACAGAATGATCAGAACCGTACAAGAGCACGGGGCTGTGACTGGTACAAGCCCCGAGGTCGCTGGCGTGCTCGTATCACTGTTGACGGTAAAGAGGTTAGGTTAGGGCTTTTCGATTCAGAAGCGGAAGCCCACTCCGCCTACATTGAGGCTAAAGCTAAGCATCAATTGTCGTATCGCGTATGTAGCAAAGAGGCTACAAATAGGGTTGCCCTAATTCGATTGACGTATCCGTCAAAGATCGATTAAAATTACGTCAAGCGCAATGGTTTCAAATTCACATAATCAAGGTATAGGAGGTATGTATGGCAAATCCAGTTAAGCAGAGCGGTAAAGGCGTTAACACTAGCCGTACAGATATGCTTCTTATGGCTGCAACGGTTCGTGCTATCCGTGTCAAAGTATCTGATATTCCTCCGGCTAAAAAGAAGCTTGCACAGGCATAAGGTGTCTATGAGTTACAGAAGGGAATCTCAATCGGAAGTAGATAAGATTGCTTTAGTTTTTGACATTGATCCTCTTCTGAAAATACCCGCTCCTGAATTACAGGGGTTCCATCGCATTTATAACGAATTCATTGATTACAAAACACAAAGTGCTGATTTTGAGAATCTACCTTGCCCAAGCGAGGAAGCGCAAAAAGATTACGCGTCTTTGGTTGATGTGTTTGGAAAAGATAAACCTAATGAGTTCCCTAAACCTGCGGCCAAAATTCAAGGGCTGCATCACGTCCATGTATTTGATGGAAGTACAGATCGCGAGTTAAGTCGATGGTTGATGAAACACCAAATTAAGCGTGTTTGTGATACTCTTCTTTTTTATGGCTACTTCGTCTATGAAGAAAAACATCATTTCTATATCTTGCAATATGTTGGTGATCCTAATGGTCATTCATTTCAGAAAGATGTAACTGAAATGGGTTATCTTATTGAAAGGATTAAGCAATATAAAGAGAGTGTTAAAAAGCCAGATATAAAATAACTAATTATAATAGCAGTGTTAACAATATCAGCCATATTGTATATGAAGGCTGACAATGCTGTTCATCATAGTTACTGCATTTACAGAATGCTATAAAAAATCTTTTCAATGTATTCATGTAACTCTATAACTGATGCGCCTTTCGTTGAGTAAGTTTTGAAACTTTCTGTGATACCTCTTTCATGCCCCATAATCAAAGCAATGCGGTCTTCTGGAACTTGGCATCGATCTAGTTGCTGTGCAAATTCATGGCGTAGGCTGTGAAATACCTTTCGCGCTGTACCTGCTTCTCCTAATGCCTTCCGCTTAGCCCTCGTAAAACGCTGTGTATGCCACGTAGATCGCTTTCCATCTGCCCGATCAGTTACAGATGCATGATAGAACAAGAAGCCGTTATAGGGCTTCTCAGAGAGCCTAATGATTATTTCTATAATCGCTGAGTGAACCGGTACTAAGCGCGCTGCTGATTTCGTCTTACCTTCTGTTATCTCGAAGCACAGCACGCCCTCAATGGTTTTTATATTCTCTTGTTTAAGGGTACAGATTTCATTAAGGCGCATTCCGCTGTACATGCCTATTAGCGTTACCGCCTTCATCTCATCGTCGCCTTGCATTGCTGCGAAAACCTTAGCTAGTTCAAGATGGGTAAAGACTTCATAGCTAACCTTGCTGCTCTTAGCTTCCAGTGCATGACCACGCCACGGATTATCCTGTGGTGCATCGTGGTAGCGGTTGCGGGCTAAATCCCATATCTGAGCAAGAGCACTTATGTAGTTCTGCATTGTTTGTGGTGCTTTATGTTGCTTCAACTCATCAAGCCAGCCAGTAACGATAGTTCGATTTATATCGCGCAATTGCACATCGCGTTTTTTGAGATGCGTCAAAAGCACTTCAACAGCTTTATTGGTCTTTGAAAGAGTGGTGAGTTTACGCTTCTGACTGTACTGGAGCAGGTACAAATCTCTGAGCTTGATGAGAGAAGGGCAACCCTGAACGGCTAAGCTAAGCTGCACAGGAGCGTCTTTAGCATACTGCTTAATCTGGCGCAATTCACCGAGTATCCTTTCAACTCGGGAGCCTGCTGGTTTCGGTTTTAAATCCTCCCGCAATCTGGTGAACTCAAGCGCCACAATATCTCGAAAGATACGTGCCTGTCTTATGTCGCTAGTCCCGGAGCTTTTCATGAAGTAGCGCTTCTGCATGAAGTACGGGCGCATGTACTCAGGGATAGCAATCCTCACATAGTAATTGCCGCTCGAATCTAAAATTAAATACTTATCCCTATTGAAACTCATCATAACCCCGGTTATTTTGTTGGGGCTTTTTCATGGGTAAATGATCTGTGAGTTGTGCCAGAATGTTAGGTAATAGATAACGATTTCAAATAGTTAATCAGAAATCGCAACGTACCTGCACTTCATTAAAGATGTGCCGGTTCGATTCCGGCCTTCGGCACCACGGAAAGCAAATAAGTCACCCAAGGGTGGCTTTTTTTGTGCCTGTCATTCCGGTTTTACTTTTTCATTGGCTATGCGGCTGAAGCGGGCTGTCGCCGCTAATCTGATCTATC
>Ga0308168_1003936_pt1 | contig 11051 bp, 11 predicted proteins | sample PhyCR2_FD_202133 | JGI IMG/M metagenome (GOLD analysis project Ga0308168, IMG submission 202133) | Phyllosphere microbial communities from UC Gill Tract Community Farm, Albany, California, United States - DLSLRC.R2 | ecosystem: Host-associated > Plants > Phyllosphere > Unclassified | place: USA... | reverse complement strand
CCAGACGTTGCCAGGTCTCTCCCGACAATCGCGGCACGCCGCTCCCGAGCAGTGACGGCGGAACAGGGACAAAGGTGTCATTCCCCAGGAACAGCTGCAGCTCATACACCCACCGCCGCACCGCCCAATCCGCCGAGTCCAGAGCCACAGCCAGCCAGTCGCCACCCGACACCACCAGGAGCACGCCGGCCGCAATGAACGCACACGGCAACATCCACGCCTGCAGCCACTGCCACAACACCGTACGAAGTACAGCGCCTTTGCGCACGTTATGCAGCAAGATGCCTCCCCAGGTCAGCACCAGCACGCCCCCCGCCCCAACCATGACAGGCCAGAGCCAGTGATGCGCCTCCAGGACTGAATGGGCAGGGAGCACCCACCAGAACGACAGCTGTGTAGCCATACATCACCCCGAGTTCCTCATTCACTCGCCATCCTCGGACCAGCCAATTGACGACAACCGCGGTCGGGACAAGAAGGCGGCGCGCAATTTATTCAGCGCCTGCGATTTTTTTTGCCGCTCTCCCCGTGGCACCTTATCCGGCGCACGCGGACGCGGTTTAGATTCGGGCGCAGACAATGCTGCCTCCACCACCCCGGTCACTTGCAGAGTCAGGTTCCGTATCCCGGCCGGACTCACCTGCAGGTGGCGAACGCAGGTAATGACATCGGCATGCTCGCGCTGGATATAACTCATCACGTCCGCCGCCCGACGAGGCGTGATCCGAAAGGCCTGGGAAATATCGTCGCGCGAAAAGGGCGTCTTTTTTAATAAGCCCCAATGCGCCACGGCAATATAGAGTGGAGGATTGACCAAATGGCTCAGGCAACGCGGTAATGTAAAATCCCCGTGATTGGATTGCCGGCCCATTATTCTCCCCCCATCTTCCGGGGAATTAATCGTTTCAGGGTCTTTGTTCAATGACGTTTCATCGGCACAAAATGACTTATTACGCATAAGCACTCCTTCCTGTTGTAGCCTGGAATTGAAATAGTCTGAAATAAAATGCATGAAAGCAGGCTGACGAAACGCGGCAGGAAATATCCCCGTACCAGCATCGCCACCGCACTCTCTTTTTTTTCAAATCATCACAACGTAATAAAACGTGACAAACACACCGAACCAAATAGCCGGTGCTATTCCCTGAAATAAAAAATCAAAAAACCACCCCATCAGCGCCGTAAAAATAAAAACCAACAAGATCGCCAGGCTAATAATCTCTGACAAAACCGGACGACGCAGGCGCTGAACGTGGAAGACTTTTCTTCATATTCCGCCTTTAGATACATGTCACACATCTCCGCGTGCCAGGACTCCCCCCATATACAGGAGATGTCAGGAACTAGGCCAAAATTGGTCAACATAAATAACAGCGCCAGCCCGTCCAGGAGTAAGGTGTTCGACCGGGTATTGGACCGGCACGACCTCCATATCGACGGACAGATCAACCGTCGCCCCAGGTGACACGTTGTATTTCGTAGTCCCTGTACCCCTCACAGTGAGAGAACAGCCGAGCGTGAACCCGGTGTCGCAGCGATCTCCAAGTGCGCCTATCAACGTAACCTTGTAACCCACTGAGGGATTATCGGACGGGGTGATCCCATCACTGCCACCCAACCCTTGCAGGGTATGGACACGCCATCCATTTACGACATCATTCATCGTCCCCTTGCCCGTACAGGAGGCCGACACGTGCGCCACGCGAGGAGAGGCTAGATCGCGGGCGGCGACCGCACTGCCGGAAACCGGAGCGACGGTGCCAAAATCTATTGATGGCGGGTCGACAGACACAGTACAGGATTGGAGTGCACCCGGATTGAAGCTTGTAACATCCCAGGTACGGATATTTCCACCAGCAAGGTACCAAGCAGGCGAGTTATTATCGACGGTCCCAGTAATAGCCGGAATTAATGCCGGCACAGTGTCACTGAACTGGAATACCCCGCTCCCAATCATCATAGCAGCGCGGTAATTCACGTTACTCCCATTATTCATGTTCAGGGGGAGATTATTCGTCCACAACACATCCCCCCTTCGATTGGCAAATAATGTTCCTGGGCTGATATCGGCGGCAATGGTGACGGTTCCGTCGGGACGTGGCGAGCAGTCGATGGCTGTTTGAGAACTGTTAGAAGAGACACTTACGCCGCCAATGCCAAGGTCGGCCGTCCGCGTCACTCCATCCCCCCCGGTGCACGACAGGTAGCCTGTGCCGGCTTGATAGAGCCCGGATGACAACTTAGAAGAACCCTGGGGCAAGTTCTCATAGGATGGTCTACCCCACGGTCCTGTGATCAAAAATCCGGAGGCGTTGATTTGGCCAGCTCCATATACCCATACGAATTTCTTTGTGCCTGGCGGAGGAACGCAGGTCCCGGCGATATGTAGCCCAGAACTGAGAGTAGTCACGAACTCGTACGGCTCCAGTCCCGACCAGGCAGTCATCACGTTCGCATTTACCATGGTGGACACTTTCGGAATGACGTCCATACAGTTCGGCGCAGGCGCCGCACGAGCAGTCTCCGGTGTCACAATACCAATACCTCCGAGACAGATAACCGCCATCAGGCCGGCGTACATCCAACGTACTAATTTAGAAACCAACATCCCCCCCCATGTAGCCTTGGCAAGGCGACGCTGTGACATCCAAACGTGCGCTAATTTAAACTTAGTAAACATAGGCATACCCCCAGTAACAATTTGTATGACAAGCCATACAAAGTTTCGCAACGCAATATCGATTACTGACACGGTGCATCCAGTTGCGTCAGTTCGGTTTTCGTCGTGGTGACGCGATAGGACGTGCTGCACTGCTGCCCGGCCTCATCCCCCCACTTCACCTGCACGCGTCCTTCCGGCGGCATACCCGCCAGATACACCCGACCACCATCCCCCACAAACCCACTGGACTGCACATCACTGCCCTCAAGGGTCGCCGTCGCACCAAACGGCACCGGCTTACCCTCGTGCAGCAAGGTCAACAGCAGTTGGTCACCTACACGCACCTTGTAATCCGCCATCACGACAGCGCCCCGCGTCGGGTACAGGTTTACGCTGGTCTGTTCCACATCCGCACCGTCTGGCAAGGTTGTCGGATCCAGGCTGACACTGTTCTTGCGGTAAGGAGATATTGACGGCAGTACCGCATACCCACGCCAGTCGGTAGCAACCCCCCCCGTGCTTACCATGACCCCGTCCGCTCCCGGTGCCCGCACCAGAACCGCGCCATCTCCCAGCGCACGCGATAACGTCACGCCATGCTGATGGGCAAGCAAGGCGCCCGACAGGCCGTAACTCAGGCTCTTGTTGCTGCCGCTGTTGCTGTAACCCAGGTTGGCGTTCCCCTTGCTGCCCTGATACCCCAGGAAGAGTGAGCTGCTGTCTGACTGGTTGCCATTGCCCCAGCCCTGCTGCGCATTCCAGCTAAGCTTGTTGTCCAGCAGTGAACCACCAACGCCAGCACTCTGGGTGACGGTCCCCCGGTTGTCATGGGTCATCCCGTAGTTGGCGCTTATGCTCTGCAGGGCCGCCTGCGGTCCGAAGAGGCTGAACGGCACCTGCATGTTGAACGACACCTGGCGGTTTTGTGGATAAGCGCCATCCCGTTTGATACGGTCAACGCTGTAGCTCAGACCGTAGGAAATCCCCTTCATCATCAGGTTGTAACCGGCACTGAGGTTGGTGTCGGTACCGCTTTTGTCCCAGTAACGCGTGGTTGAACCGCTGAGATAAAGGCTTCCCCACTCGCCCAGCGACTGACGCAGGTTGGCCTGCAGGGTGCTGCGACGTCTGTCCAGCGCCCAAGGCACCTGATAGTCGTTCAGTGAATAGCCCATACTGTTCACATCACTGAAGCTGTAGTAATCCTTGGTGGAGTAACGGTATGCCGCCAGGTCAATCCCCGTCCCCGTACTCATCAGACTCTTGGAATAACGCAGTCGATAGGACAGCCCGTTCTTCCACGTGTCCGGTTGTCCGTTTTGCCCCGAGAGCTGCGCCCGCGCCTGCGTCACGTCAGCCGACATCGACCCGAGCTCACCCAGTGACAGCCCGGTGCCGAGCACCGTGGACTGATAGTTGTTGGCAACCACCCCTCCGCCATAAACCGTCACGTTATGTGGCAGGCCGTACACCAGGGTTGCCAAACCAAATTCCGGTGCGCGACTGCCGTTGGTGATATTGCCTCCATGGTACTTACCGACCGTGACTTCATATTTGAAGCCCCCCGGGCGCTGCATGATGGGCAGGGAAGAGTACGCGACCGTCGACACGTGCGTCGTACCATCCGCTTCCTTCACGTTCACAGTCAGGTCACCCGCCCCACCGGTGGCATACATGTCAGTAATGCGAAACGGCCCCGGGGCCACCGTAGTCTGGTATACGACGTACCCATTCTGCTTGACGGTCACCTGTGCATTCGAGTTGGCGGTCCCGGTGATAACCGGAGCGAACCCCTGCATGCTGTCCGGCAGCATTGCGTCATCGGAACTCAGTTGAACCCCGCGAAACGGGATGCTGTCGAAGACATCACTGCCGGTATTGGTTTCCCCGGCGGTCATCTCCGCACGCAGTGAACGAATATCTCTCTGTACATACGTGTTCGAGTTGCGCCACTGCCGCTGTGAGGGTATGTCGGGCACGTTCGCGTTGTCGTAACGCGTATTGTTGTAGGTGTAGGTCTGCGTACTTCTCAGGCGCCAGGGGCCAACATTCAGGCCATCGCGAAATGTCGCAAACAGACTGTCGGAGCGGGACCCGTTGGTGTTGCTGTCATAGCGCCCCTGCGTCCCATTGACGTTGTAATTCAACATCAGGGCTGGGATACCTTCATCCCACAGGGCAGGGTCTACAAAGCCCCGATAATTCGGCTGCATCGACATCTGCGGCACACTCAAATCCAGGCGCAGATGCGGGAAGTCCAGGTGCGACGTCGCCTGAGGAATGAACGTCGACAGCGTGGGAGCGACACTCTCCAGTGGTTTCCCCTGCAGGGCGGGGATGCCCTTGACGTTCACCCCCCAGCCTGCCAGCTGCGCCAGCGTCAACTCAGGCTCCAGGCGCCCGCCGACGTCTTTAAATGTCAGCTCCCGACTGTCCACCTTGTTCTGGTTCATGTACACATCAACCATGTATTTACCCGGCGGCACATAGCCCGAGCCTTCAAAGGCCGACAGGTCAACCTGACTTCCTTGCCCCCCCAAAAAGGCGGGATTGAAGTACTCCCGTGCCGACACGCTCTGCGCTCCCGTCAGGGCACACAACAACCACGTGGCCACCGGTGTTAACCGCAGTGCGATACCACTTTTTTTTCCGGACATCTGTCCTCTCCTACCCTGCCTGCCCTTCATTCAAGTAGCCTCGTTCATATCGACCTGAAAGCCTTACGGCATACACACCCGCCCCATCAGCGGGAAATAACGGCGTGGCGCGCCTCTTTATCACCAGAGAACATCCACTCAACCGTCCCCTGCACCGGTAAACCGGTATCGAACGTGCGCGCACTTTTGGGGGCGATATACCCCTGTAATGTCTCGTCCTTGATTTTCTTGCCCGCCACCGACGCGGACGCCAGGTGGACGAAGTACGGCGTGGGGTTATCCACCTTTAACGCCTTACCCTCGGCCCGAAAGACCAACTGGGAGGCCACCTTGTCGTTGTCCCGCTCGGGCACACCGGCGGGGCGATAAAACAGCCGCATGTTCATGCGAAGCGCAATTTGCAACTCAGCCCCCTGTCCGGGTGACGACGACGGCGTTGTCGCCACATCCGGGTGTGACGTCGCCCCCGGCCGCAAGGGGGGGCGGGTCGTCTCGCTGACGCCAGGAATGGCGGTGACCGACACGATGCATGCCGATTCCCGGTCTTGCGGCAGGGTGCCACCGGCCTGTCGTACCCGGAAGGCATACCGCCCGTTCGCCTCCAGCCGGGCTAACGGTGGGATGACGACAAATGGCGGGGTCGGCGCATCCTCACGGCCGAAACGCCCCGTATCCGGATCCATGGCACTGACCGACCCTTTGAGCAGAAATACCTGCGAGGTGTTGTTCATGACGTTCAGCGCAACTCCGCCCTTGCTATCCGCCTCGGCGTAATTAAGCTGCATCGGCCAAAACCGCAGCCCCGCCGTTTGTGCGTGGGCTGCCCCGGCCCCGGCAGCCAATAACCAGATACACAGCCCCAGACGCTGTCGCCAGCGCAATCCGTGATGGTTATTATTATTTTTCATTCTGCCTCACCTTATTTTTTGACCATTGAAACTCGGTTATTCATCGTTATTTTTCTGGCACACACGCCTGCCTCTGCCTTTTCCCCCTGGCAAATAACGCATCAAGAACGCATGAATACAGGTATCGCTCATCGCGATAAGCAGGGAGTGAAATAACACCTCAGCACCCAGCAATTCATTTAAAATCGCCTAGTCAACCGCATAATTCGAGTCATTCCCGGCAGCATCGCGCAATGAAATACGGGAAAACTTTCTTTATTTCATTTCACCTCAACACCATCATTCTCACACCGATATAACGGGCAGTCAGATACATTAAAAAGGCGACAAGTCATCACGACGTAATACGCCGACATCCGCACCCCGCGACGATACGGTGTTATTATTGATGTAAGCGGAAGGTGATAAACCCCCACAGAGATACTGATTGTTACTTACTGAACCGCATGTTCAAACCAGCCGGAATCACCGCCGTAATCATTAATCAGTGACCAGCGAATTCGGTTTACTGCCCCCATATTCGGGTATTGCACACACCCGAAGGGCGGCAACATGGACGGCGAACGATTCAGGTCAATGGATTTCCCCTCCATCTCCAGCCGATTAAACGACAGGTAATACGGCGTTCCATTACACGCCTGCACACCTGTGCCCTGCCGTTGGTATTTCACATTCTGGAACGCTTTTTTCCCGGGCTCAGGCAGGGCCTTGGGACGCCATAACAATTTGATGCGAAATCCCACTGCGACCGCCAACGCCGAGACCGCATCCTTCGCCTGGGAGGACGACGGTATCGCGGTTACCTGCACATACCGCAGGCTTTCCCGGTCCGTCGGAAACCCGGCGCCGTTATCCACGGACAAGATGCGCAGGTTGTTTTGCCCGTTCGCTTCCAACCGAAACAGCGGTGGCGTCACCACCATCGACCGCTCATCCTGTTCGTGTTCGCCCAGCACGCGAACCTGAACCAACCACGGCGCTGCGGCGTTGTTTTTCACGGCGAGAGACTCCGCACGCTCACCGTTCGAAAAAATGACGCGCGTCTTGTTCAAACCGACGCCGCCGGCCGCCCAGACGGCGCCCGTCACACACCACACAGCAAGCGCCACGCCACCCAGCGCTTTCAGAAACATCGTCATAGGCCCCTCAACACCTGGCAACAGGACACTCAGTGGTACATAAACTGAAAGGTGATTTTGGCCAACAACGAGCCACTGGTGGGCGTATCCCCCGCCGGACCGTGCAGCATATCAACCAGAAAATCCAGATTTCTGTTCGTCGTCTCAGCGCCTGCTGCGCCCAAATCAATGAAATCACCGCTGCTCAGATAATCCTGCGGCTGGCCGGGCGTCGGTTCATACCGTATCCCAAACCCGACATTCCCCCCGGCCGTGGACGAATACTCGCGGAAAATCTTGGGGTTTTCGGTGATCGGGGTATTACCCGAAACCTGAATGGCGGGTACTGCCCCCGCCTTTGCCGAGCCGGCGCAATTACTCAGCCCGACGGTCACCGTTTGCGTCCCGGGGTACACGATGTGCCCCACTGCCTCCAATGCCGCCAGTGGGACGGAAGGAAACGTGATGGTCGCCGGCGTCAGCAGGTTTACGTCACAGGTGGTTTGCTCCATAATCAGCGACAACGTCAACTGAGCGGTGTTCCCCGTACCTGCAAGGCTCGCCCTGCTCAGTAAACACAGCCCCCCGACCAGCATGCCGAGCCAAAATGGTCTTTTCATGTTATTGGGCCTCACCCTGATAATGCCGCTCCCCCCCAATGTCATCGATAGCACTCCATGACACCTTCACCGGGAAGGTCAGCCCTTTGGCCGACATGACAACCGTCGACTTGGGCGCCACCATTTTGATAGGCTGCGCACTCGATATCAGCTCTCGCCCCCCCACCTTGAAGGAGAAAAAGCTCACGTAATAGGGCGACGGATTGGTGATTTTTATGCCATTGACCGCACGTGAGAATTGCAACAGACCAAAGCCTTTCTCAGGCGGCATCGGGAGCCCTTCCGGGCGGTAAATCAACTTGATGGTCGTGCCCAGTGCAATTTGGGTTGCCCCTGTCAGGCGGGTTGAGCCGCCGTTAACTTCTTTCGCAGAGGGGATGGCCTGCATCGTGAACCAAAACAGTGACTCGCGATCGGCCGGCAATTGCCCCCCTGTTTTCACAATCCGCACCTGGTTTTGCGTGCCCGGCTCCATGCGAAACAGTGGAGGCGTCGCCACAAAGGGAGCGCTGCCACCGTCAGGCGTCGCGCTGACCCCCACCTGCGTCAGGTACGTCGTTTGGGTGTCATTATTTCGCACGGAGGTCGAGACACTTTGGCTCTGTGACGGATAGATAATACGCGTCGCATTAATCCCCACTCCGCCAGCCAGAGACAACAGGGGGAACAGCCCCGCGCTTGCCACCATCATTGTTGTAATTAGGCGCTTCACCACTCCTCCTTATCACCAGAGACAACCTGCTCATGATTAGTGCGGCATCCTTGCAGCTCAATCACCATCCCTGAAAGCCCCCCTCAGGAAGAGGGGGGGGTGACATTATTAGTTGTAAATGAAGTCAAACTTCAGTGGAGCAGTGATGTTCTGCCCTGAGGCAGTGCCGGTCGCAACGGAAGAAATCAGACCCGTGGTGAAATCCACGGTGGCGTTGTTCAGCGTGGCAGGTGCGTCACCAGCCTTACCGACGTTGATGACCTGACCGCTAGACAGCAGCACGGTTGGGGTGGCTTTCTCAGCCAGACCGACTGCCGCCTGAGAGGTCGGGGTGTCACTGAAATAGGTTGCCCCAGCTGCCGCTGTCGGCCCCGACACTTTCAGTGTCGCCTGGTCTGTCGCTTTCGCCGTACCCGCACAGCCAGAGAAGTGAATGGTGAAGTTCTGCGTTTTCCCTGCCGGGAATGCGCCCGCTGCCGTAAAGTCAGCAGGCAGATAGTTACCGAGGTCCACGGCGTTAGTGGACGATGTAATATCACACGTCACGGTGTTAATAGAACCCTTGACGGTCACGGTGGTGGAAGACGCTGCGTGAGCCATATTGATACCGCCCATCACCAAGCCGGTCAAAGCAACAACTTTCAACATATTCTTTTTCATAAAGATCTCTTTATTGATTCCTAAAACGATGATAACCATCAGCACAGGCTGACGGCGTCCAGCTGGGCCACAACAACACCCCCGCCTCGACGGCAAGGTTGTCATTTAGGACCATTTTGACAACTTGGCTTACAATTTAGGGTTTTGTGCTGAAAAATGGGAGGTTGCGGATGCTATCGCCAACATAATGATTAACGATGATATTTTTCACTTTCGAAAAGAAACTTAGGGAGAAGGAGGTGGTGTGTGAACCGTGAAATGAGCACAATGCAAAACAGGAAACTGATGAGCAACTGCAATTATTTCATGGTGTTATTGATTTTCTTTGTGGGTGTTTTTGCTTTTTTTACAAATAGATGCATTTTGTTTGGGATTTTATTATCTTTTTCCTGTGCAAAAATGGCGGTGGTCGCTATGCTAGTTGACAGTTTGGTCCTAAATGTAACTTTTTATGTTTATTCTTTAACCGCCAAACGTCTTTAAATCGCTCTGCATTACTGGCCGTATACCGCACCGTATGGCGGATATTGCGGTGACCCAGGTAGTCCTGTATCAGCCGCGTGTCCACGCCCCGGTCCGCCAGCGCAAAACCGCACGCATGGCGCAACATGTGCGGATGCGAAACTACAGCAATATTGGCCTTTTTACCCAGCCGACTTATCAACTGATAAACGCGCTGACGTGTCAACGGCCCTCCCTGTCTCGACAAAAACAGCCAGTCACTTTCCGCGTCTTCCCATTGCTTTCGTATCTTTACCCAGGCTTTTATCGCCCGGATTTCATTGCTCAGTAACGGATGGTTAGTACTAAACCCATTTTTCATGCGTCGGATGTACAAACTGCCGTGCTCCAAATCCAAATCGGACACCCGCAGTCGACACGCCTCACTGACACGAAAGCCGTGGATAAAACTCATGTATAACAAGCAATAATCCCGTTCAGGATTACCGCTCTGTTTTGCCATGTCCAGCATGCTTTCCACCTCCGTTTGCGTTAAGTACTTGCGCTTCGTCATTATATCTCTCCAGAAATACTGATTTATTATTGCTACCCAGACCCAAGGCAGGTGATTATCCATTGAATGACGCCAGGCAACAACCCTCCAAACAATAAGGTATGCCACTCAAATTCGACCCTCACACTTCGCGAAATGACACATCTTTAATACTCACCATTATCCCCGTCGGAAATAGGGCCTGCCCAACGAAGCGTGGTGAGCCCGTGCACCATAACGTCGCTCTCCCCAGGAAAAATCCTCCTTGCGCCGGAGGCACTGCGCTCTGGCATGACCACCTCTCCTGTGCCAACCTCTTGGTGTTAACGTCCCTGAATGTGGCTGGCGGAAATACGTGTTTATATCTCGTTAAACATAAAATATTTTTCGGGTGGTGCATTAAATCATTTGACAAGATAATACCACCGTGATTACGGTGGAAAAGATTAAAGACACTCAATATCACGGAGTTCAATTTGAAATAGCAGGAATATTCTTTTTTTAATTTCGCAAACAAACTCATTAAATAAGCTACTGTGACACATGAACAGTAGGTAGTGTTCATATTATACTTAAACAACTGATGAGGATAATATCATGACAACACCATTTATATGGGACCCCAATGCTGATCAAACATATACGTCGGATTATGGTTCGCAAACCCTGCAAGGAGAACGTCGCGCTTTTGATAAACTCTACAACAAAAGTTTCACGATG
>Ga0308168_1003935_pt1 | contig 11051 bp, 11 predicted proteins | sample PhyCR2_FD_202133 | JGI IMG/M metagenome (GOLD analysis project Ga0308168, IMG submission 202133) | Phyllosphere microbial communities from UC Gill Tract Community Farm, Albany, California, United States - DLSLRC.R2 | ecosystem: Host-associated > Plants > Phyllosphere > Unclassified | place: USA... | reverse complement strand
CATCCCGAACAGGACCGTGAAACGACTTTGCGCCGATGATAGTGCTGCAACCAGTGTGAAAGTAGGTTATCGTCAGGCTAAGTAATATGCAGTAAGTAAGTAAAAGCAGTACGCAAAAAACCCCACTCGGTTCACCGAGTGGGGTTTTTTGCGTTCAGGGCCACCAGGCTACCTCATCACCATATCAGGTGTAATTTCTCCTCTTGCAGAACAAAATGTACGCGTACTCAGGGAGATCCCGGATGCGCGATGCAATCATCATCGGCGGCGGCCACAATGGCCTGGTCTGCGCTTGGTACCTGGCCCGTGCCGGCTTGAAAGTCACTGTCCTCGAACAGCGTGAAGTGGTCGGCGGCGCCGCGGTGACCGAAGAATTCCACCCCGGCTTCCGCAATTCCGTGGCCGCCTACACGGTCTCCCTGCTCAACCCCAAGGTCATCCGCGACATGGACCTGGCCACCCACGGCCTGCGCATCGTGGAACGCCCGCTCGCCAATTTCCTGCCGCTCGACGATGCGCATTACCTGAAGGTCGGTGCCGGCAGGACGGCGGCCGAGGTCGCGAAATTTTCCGCGCGCGACGCCCACCGGCTGCACGAATATGCCGTTCACCTGGATGCGGCCGCCGACGTGCTGCGGGAACTGGTACTGCAAACGCCGCCGAACGTCGTTCAGGGCGGCTGGCAGCAGACGCTGCCCGAGCTGATCAAGGCGGGCAAGCTGGGCAACCGCATGCGCAAGCTGCCGCTCGCGCAGCAGCGCGAACTGCTCGACCTGTTCACCAAGTCGGCCGGCGATTACCTGGACGGCTGGTTCGAGAGCGCGCCGATCAAGGCCGTCTATGGCTTCGACAGCGTGGTCGGCAATTACGCCAGTCCGTATTCGCCCGGATCCGCCTATGTGCTGCTGCACCACGTGTTCGGGGAAGTCAATGGCAGGAAGGGCGCCTGGGGCCACGCCATCGGCGGCATGGGCGCGATCACGCAGGCGATGGCGAAATCGGCCGGCGCGCGCGGCGTCGAGATCCGCACCGGCTGCGCCGTCGGCGAGGTCGTGCTGGCCAAGGGCCGGGCCACCGGCGTGGTCACCGCCAGGGGCGAGCGTCTCGATGCGCGCGTGGTAGTGTCCAACCTGAATCCGCGCCTGCTGTACACGCGCCTGGTCGATCCCGCCGCGCTGCCGCCGGACTTCCTGCGCCGCATGCAGGGCTGGCGTTGCGGTTCCGGCACCTTCCGCATGAACGTGGCCCTGTCCGAGCTTCCGGATTTCACTTGCCTGCGCGGCAAAGGGCAGGCCGAGCACCACGGCAGCGGCATCATCATCGCGCCGAGCCTCCACTATATGGAGCGCGCCTACCACGACGCGCGCCTGCTGGGCTGGGCGCGCGAGCCCATCGTCGAGATGCTGATCCCGTCGACCCTGGATCCGACCCTGGCGCCCGCCGGGCGCCACGTGGCCAGCCTGTTCTGCCAGCATGTCGCGCCCCAGCTGCCCGACGGCGCCAGCTGGGATGCGCACCGCGAGCAGGTGGCCGACCTGATGATCGCCACCGTCGACCGCCATGCGCCGAATTTCAAGACGTCGGTACTCGGCCGCCAGGTCCTGAGCCCGCTGGACCTGGAACGCAGCTTCGGGCTGGTCGGCGGCGATATCTTCCATGGCGCGCTCGGGCTCGACCAGCTGTTCTCGGCGCGCCCGATGCTGGGCCACGCCGATTATCGCGGCCCGGTGGCCGGCCTCTACACCTGCGGCGCCGGCACCCATCCGGGCGGCGGCGTCACCGGCGCACCGGGCCACAATGCCGCCCGCGAAGTCTTGCACGACCTGCGCCACCTGCGCCGCCGCCCCATGTAGAATGCGGCCTCCCAGCGAGGCCACCATGACCACCCCAGCACTGACCATCTCCCGCATCCTCCACGCCGGCTACGTGTTCGCGTGCGAAGGCACGCGCATCGCCTTCGACACCATCTTCGAAAACCCCTTCAGCCGCAACTGCCACGCCTTTCCGGCAGTGCGCTTCGACCACGAGGCCATCCGCCGCCAGCGCTTCGATGCCGTCTTCATCTCGCACTTCCACGATGACCACTGCTCGCTCGAGAGCCTCGACCTGCTCGACCGCGCCACGCCCATCCATATCTACTGCATCTTCGACGAGCTGTTCGAGATGGTGCGCCAGCTCGGCTTCACCAACGTGCAGCCGCTCGCGCTGAATGTGCCGGTGCAGGTCGGCCCTTTCCAGGTGATTCCGCGCGAAGCCATGGATGCGGACGTCGACTCGATGTTCCAGGTGAAGGCGGCCGGGCTGAACGTGCTGAACGTGGTCGATTCCTGGATCGACGACGGCACCCTGGCCCAGTTGGTGGCCGAAGGGCCCTGGGACATGGTCTTGTGGCCCTTCCAGACCATGCGCGAGATCGAAGTGCTGGCGCCGTCGCGCGCCACACCCGCGCCGCCGGCGCTGCCGGACGAATGGATTCCCCAGCTGCGCGCACTGGCGCCGCGCTACATCGTGCCCAGCTCCTGCCAGTTTTTGCAGGAGCCGTGGTCGTGGTACAACCGTGCCTTCTTCCCGATTTCGTATGCGCAGTTCACGCGCGAGGTGACGGCGGCGCTGCCGGCTGCGCAAGTGATGCGCCTGGACCCATCGGTCTCGGTGCTGCTGGACGCGGGTTCGCTGCGGCCGGCGCCGCCCTTGCCGTGGGTGATCCCGGTGGGAGAGCAGGACGTCGATTATGCCTACCAGGGCAATGCCGCGCCGCCGCCCACCTCAGAGATCGCCTGCCGTTTCCCGGCCTTGAGCGCCGCGCAGATGGCGCGCGTGATGGCTTACTGCCGCGTCGAGCTGCCCCGAAAATACGGTGAGGTGGAAGCCGCGTCGGACTACTTCGAGCAGCCGCGCCTGTGGCAGTTGTCGGTCTACGACCACACCGGCGCCGCCACCCGCTTCCGTTATCGCCTCGACCCGAGCGGGGAGGTGCAGCATGACGATGGTGAGGATCGGCTCGGCTGGACCACCGAAATCCCGGCCGCCAAACTGCTCGCTGCGCTGGAGCAGGGCGAATCGCTGACCTCAATGTACATGCGCATCAACGACACCGTGTTCGACGCGGAGACGGAGCGTACGCTGCTCGATGCCGACGTGGTCGACGATCCGCTGATCCGCTGCCTGTTCAGCGATACCTTCGGCGCCTACCAGGCGGCCCAGCTGCGCCGCCTGCAGTCGCGCTGACTTTCCCTCACTTGCCGAGCAAAAGCAGGGACTGTTCCCAATCGCCTTCCCAGGCCTGCAGGAAGTCATGCGTTTTGAACGCCCGCTTCAAGGGCCCGAGCGGCGTGCGGTAGACGTCGTGCAGGCCGAGCGCCAGCGTCACCGGGTTCCACACCGCGTTCTTCTTCGACTTGCGTGCGCTCGCCTTCACGCGCGCGCCATCGTCGCCGAAGATGCCGATCGCCTCGTCCAGCGCCTTGTCCAGATCCAGCCGCACCACGCGGCCGAAGGCTTCCAGCACCTCGGCCTTGCCGATGCCGTACTGCGATTCGCTGGCCACGGGTGGCGCCTGCGGCTTGGGCGGCGGCGCCTCGGCCTCGTGCTTCAGCTTGCCGGCCAGGCGCTCCAGGTCCTTTTTGGTGAAACGCAGCGCCTCCAGCGGGCGGCGGAAGCCCGGCTCGGGCAGGCGCGCGACGATGCGGTAGACATCCTTGGTCATGGTGATCAGGACGTCTTCGCTGCCGGCCGCCAGGCGCGCGATATCGCCCTCGAAGAAGATCGGCGCGGCGTAGCCGCCGTTCGCCTCGCCGAACAGTTCGGCGTGGGCGGCGTCGTAGTCCAGCCAGACATAGGGCGTGAGGCCGTGCTCGAGCAGGCGCGCCAGGGTCCATGGGGATGCGGTTTGCTGTGCCAGCCAGGCGCAGGCTTCGTCGGTGGTGGCACGGAAGGGCAGGTCGGTGGAGCTCATGGTAGATGGTGAGGTTGCTGCGGACGGGCATTGTAATGCACGGCGCAAGTACTACTTGACCTTAAAATATGATGACGATAATATTAGGTCCATCATATTCAGGTGCCAGCCATGTCGAACGACCTCAAGCAGACCCGCCGCCAGCAATCGCACGAGCGCATCCTCGACGCTGCCGCCCGCGCCCTGTGCCGCGACGGTTATGCCGGCCTCGGCGTGGCCAACGTTATGAAGGAGGCCGGCCTGACCCACGGCGGTTTCTACGCCCACTTCGACTCGCGCGAAGCCTTGCTGGCCGAGGCCGTCGAGCACGCCGGCATGCGCAGCATGGCGCGCATGCGCGAGCGGCTCGCGCGTCGCGTGGACGAGGGCGTCAGTCCGTTGCGGGCCATGATCGAGGAATACCTCTCCGCTACCCACGTGAACGCGCTGGACGCCGGCTGCCCCGTCGCCGCCCTCGGTCCCGACCTGGGACGTGGCGAGCCGGCGCTGCGCGAGATCGCACTGGGCCGCGTGCAGCATCTGGTCGCCGCGATCGCCAGGCTGCTGCCGCCGGACAGTGCGCCGGGGGCCGCCCAGGTCATCGCCGCTACCCTGGTCGGCAGCGTCCAGCTGGCCAGGGTGCTGCCGGAGACGGATCGCGAGGCGATGCTGCAGAACGCCCGCGCCAGCCTGCTTGCCCAGTTCGACTGCGCCGACCTCGGCGCGCACTGAAGTCCCACTGCCGTGCTGCCTTAATTGGCGCGGCATTTTTTTAAACCTGAATATGATGCCTATCATATTCGACGACTGGAGAAGCCCATCATGAAACTCGATAACGCCGTTGTCCTCGTCACCGGCGCCAACCGCGGCCTCGGCCTGGAATTCGCCCGCCAGGCGCTTGCCGCCGGTGCCCGCAAAGTCTATGCGGGCGCCCGCGATCCGGCGAGCGTCACCTTGCCTGGCGTGGTGCCGCTGCGGCTGGACGTCAACGATGCCGCGCAGGTGGCCGAGGCGGCGGCGGACTGCGCCGACGTCACCCTGGTGGTCAACAACGCCGGCATCGCCACCATGGGCAGCCTGCTGCAGCCGGACAGCATGGCGGCGCTGGACGCGATGTTCGACACCAATGTGCGCGGCCTGCTGCGCGTCAGCCAGGCATTCGCGCCGGTCCTCGCCGCGCATGGCGGCGGCGCCTTCCTGAACGTGCTGTCGGTCGGCAGCTGGATCAGTTCACCGGGCCTGGGTGCCTACGCGGCGACCAAATCAGCGGCCTGGAGCCTGACCAATGGATTGCGTATCGCGCTCAAGGAACAGGACACCCAGGTGCTGGGCCTGCACGTCGGCTTCATCGATACCGACCTCACGCGCGGCCTCGACCTGCCCAAGCTGGCACCGTCAGTGGTGGTGGAAAAAGCCTTTGCCGCACTGGAGGCTGGGCAGCAGGAGGTGCTGATCGACGAGTTGTCGCAGCGCGTGAAGCAGGGGTTGGCGGCCGAGCCGGGGGTGTACCTGGACAGCGTGGCGCGCCAGGACTAAGCGGTCGCAGAATCCGCTGAAGCGCGGGGCGGCAGATCGTTGGCTTTGCGGATAGCGCTGCACAGTTCGCCGAGTTGTGGTCCGAGATCGTCGACATCCAGCTTTGCTGCTCGTTGGCAGACATAACGAGCAACCAGCAGCTTGTCGGCCTGGTAGGGTTTGCCGTCATCGCGCTTCCTGGTTTTATAAAATGCCATCCGGTCGCCATGCGTGGCGGTGCTTTCCATGCGTTCGAAATCCGCATGCTTTTCCTTCAGCGCTGCTTCGATCCAGGCCGGGTCGAGATAGCTTTCAATTTCGCGGCCCGCAGTGACCCAAGCCAAGCTGTCACCTTGTGCGAATTCCGCAATGATGCGCTGCTTGGTATGGTTGAGCTCTGCGTCTTTGGTCTTGCGGTCGCTGTCGATGACGATAGCCATGTGTTGATTCAGACGCCGCAGCGCGATTAGCGACGCCGCCAGTTCCACGGCGCTGTCTTCTTCGGTAACTGCGGCGCCGGAAAGGTGACTGAGCAATTTGCCACCGTAAAACATGATCGAAAAGTGCAGGCTTTCGACAAGCGTATCGTCGGTGGCTTTCAACCAATGCAGTAGATAAAGACGATCCGACGGCCCCTCGACCCAGATGATGAAGTTCGTCTGCAGCAGGTCGGACGGTTTATAGCCGAGGTCGCGCCAGATCGCCACCCGGTCCAGCATGGCGATCGCCGCACTGAACCTCGTTTCTCCATCACGCTGGGTGACGTGGAAGATGGTCGCGTCCGGATGATCGATCAAGCTGGCGGAATGCGTCGCGATGAAATATTGGTTGGTCGTTTCCTTGAGCAGGTAATCGATCAGTTTGCGCTGCAGGAGCGGATGCAGGTGGATCTCCGGCTCCTCGATGCAAACCATTTCGTCTTCCGCCAGCGTGCAGAAGCAGGCGATCATGATGACCTGGTGAATGCCGGTGCCGAGGGACGACAGCGGAAATACGCGGTCGCCAAAATCTACCTGGATCTCGTGACGGTCGTACGGGATTTCGATCGTCGCACTGGGAAGATTGGTCACTTGTTGCAGGAACCGATTGATCTTTTCATACTGGCGACGCTCCTTTTTCTGCTCGGCACGCGGGGCATACAAGATAGCCAGACGCTCGATCAGGCCTGTCCCGCTGAAATCTTCAAACTTTCCGTCGGGCGCGCCGACTTGACGGAACGGGGGAACATAATGCGCCGCGTGATTTTTTTTCGAGAGAAAAATCGGTTTCAGCCAGTCCGCGATCGCGCCGTCGATCTGCGCCAAGCCCTTATTGGGAACGAGCGCGGCCAAGGTGTCGAATTCGGCACCGAGTTCCTGTCTCGCCTCTGCAATCAGCCCCCGGTCTAGCCACGCACGGTCGAGCCGCGTCGCCGTGACGTGCAACCAGACCAGGCCATTGACGGCAATCCCGCGGCAAAATGCCGACAAGGTTGATGGGTATCTGGATCCCGGCGATTCGAACAGACTGTGATATTTGTCTGCGATTGCGCGAACCAGTTCGTCAGGGGGCAAGCCGATTCCGATCCAGACGTCCTTGTCAGCGTGATCGGAATGGGATTCGAATGGCCGCAGGTCGAGCTTGAAATCCGGGTCTTTGTCGTTGCGGGGCGATCCGCCAATATTCGACAATTTGTCGCCATGCAGCTTCAGAAAATACAGGACGGCCGATTTTCCGACGTTATTCGCACCGATAAAAAAATTGCAGCGCCCAAATGGACCGATTCGTTCATTCCGGCCGATGCCACGGTAATTCGTCAAACTAAGCCCATGCAGAACAATCGTCATTGAAAACCTTGATTTGTCTCGATGTAATAACGATACGCTTCAGCTTCCTGTAATTCAAGCTCAATGGGTGCCAACCCTAGCGCCCGTCGCGCCCCTTGTCAGCCGGCTCGTCCCCGGCCGACGGCTCGCCGGTACGCGCCACCGGCAGATGCCAGTCGAAGCGGATCGCCGCCAGCCGCAGCACGAAGCACAGCGCGGCGCCGGCGCAGGCCATTGTCGTGCTGTGCAGCCCAAGCGCATCGCCCACCACCACCACGCTGGCGCCGGCCAGGGCCGCCACCGCGTACACCTCGGCGCGCATCACCGCCGGAATCTCGGACAGCAGCACGTCGCGCACGATGCCGCCGCCGATCCCGGTCAGCATGCCGAGCAGGGCCGCCATGAAGGGCTGGACGCCGAACACCAGCGCTTTCTGGGCGCCGGCCACGCAGAACAGCGCCAGTCCGGCCGCGTCCAGGATCAGCACCGAGCTGCGCAGACGGCGCAGGCCGGGGTGCCAGAAGAAGATCAGCACCCCCGCCAGCAGCGAGGCCGCCAGGTAACGCCAGTCGCGGATCGCCGCCGGCGGGGTGGCGCCGATCAGCAGGTCGCGCACGATGCCGCCGGAATTGGCGGCGACGAAGGACAGCACCAGCACGCCGAACAGATCGAGCCGGCGGCGCACGCCGGCGACGGCGCCGCTGAGGGCGAACACGAAGGTGCCGAGCAGGTCGAGCGTCAGCACCAGGGTCTTGAGCGCGCTTGCGACATCGAGGGAAACGGCAGGGAACACGGTGTATCTTTCTGGAGTCTGCGCGGCCGGGTGCCGCGCAACAGCGCATTATGAGGCTTGCACGCCCGTCGGCAAAGCCCGCCGGCTGCTAGACTCCGCCTATCGTCCACCCGCCAGTCCCAATGCCTCGCCAATGTCCCGCGTCGACTTCAATCACCTGCAAGCCTTCATCCTGGTCGCGCGCGAGCGCAGTTTCACGCGCGCCGCCGCGCAACTGGGCGTGACCCAGTCGGCGCTCAGTCACACCATCCGCGGCCTGGAAGCAAAGCTTGGCGTGCGCCTGCTGACGCGCAGCACGCGCGGGGTCGCCCCCACCGAGGCCGGCGAGCGCCTGTACGCGACGCTGGAGCCGCATTTCGAAGGCATCGCCGGCGGCCTGGCGGCGCTGGGGGATTTGCGCGGCAAGCCGGCCGGCACCATCCGCATCACGGCACACGACCACGCGGCCAGCACCGTGCTGTGGCCGCGCCTGTCGCCGCTGCTGCCGGCCTACCCGGACCTCCGCATCGAGATCGATATCAATTACGGCATGATCGACATCGTGGCCGAACGCTTCGATGCCGGCGTGCGCCTCGGCGACCAGGTGGCCAAGGACATGATCTCGCTGCGCATCGCGCCCGACCTGAAAATGGCGGTGGTCGGATCGCCATCCTACCTGGCGCGCCGGCCAGCGCCGTTGGTGCCGCAAGACCTGACCGCGCACGGCTGCATCAACATGCGCCTGCCGACCCACGGCGGCCTGTACGCCTGGGAGTTCGAGCGCGACGGCCAGGCCTTGCAGGTGCAGGTGGCGGGGCAGGCGATCTTCAACACCACGCCGCAGACCCTGCAGGCGGCGCTCGACGGCCATGGCCTTGCCTACGTGCCGGACGACCTGGCCGCCGACCACGTCGCGGCCGGCCGCCTGCAACGCGTGCTGGAAGACTGGTGCCCGACCTTTCCCGGCTACCACTTGTACTACCCGAGCCGGCGCCAGGCCTCACCGGCATTCGCCCTGGTGGTGGAGGCACTGCGGCTGGGGGCAGCCTTCGATTCATGAGATGGATTCATATCGGTATTGAGTAAATGCCGGCTTCTCTCATGAGGTAGCAAGGTCTAGAGTGGCTTCCTTAGTCAAAGGAGGCCACATGAAACTGTTCGCTATCGTGGGTGCCGCGCTGATGCTACCCCTGTCCGCTACGGTCCTGGCGCAAGCTGCCGCCCCCGCAGCCGCCGCCGACCAGGACATGGTCATCACCCGCGCCGGCACCCAGCCGGCCGGCAAGGGGCCGGTGCAGAATTTCACCGGCAGCGTGCGCGTCGACCCCCTGTTCGCGGCGCACCCGCCCTCGGCCGCCTACGTCACCTTCGAGCCGGGCGCGCGCTCGGCCTGGCACACCCACCCGCTGGGACAGGTGCTGGTGGTGACCGCCGGCGCCGGACGCGTGCAGCAGTGGGGCGGCAAGGTGCAGGAGATCCGCCCCGGCGACGTGGTCTGGACGCCGCCCGGCGTCAAGCACTGGCACGGCGCCGCGCCCACCACGGCGCTGACCCACATTGCGATCCAGGAAGCCGCCGCCGGCAAGAACGTCGCGTGGATGGAAAAGGTCAGCGATGAACAATACGGCCAATAAACCCGCGCGGATGGCCAAGCTTGCCGGCGCGGCGCTGCTGCTGTACGCCGCCGCCGTCCACGCCGCCGCACCCTCCCCAGGAAAGGAAACATCCATGACATCACCCGCATTGGCGCATTACACCCAGGACCTGCTGCTGGGCGAAGTATGGCAGCGCTCCGGCCTGTCGCCGCGCGACCGCAGTATCGTCACCGTCGCGGTACTGGTCACCAACAACCAGGTTTCCGAACTGCCGCCCTATCTGGGCCGCGCGCTCGACAGCGGCGTCAAGCCGGTCGAGCTTGCGGAGTTGATTACCCACCTGGCCTTTTATGCCGGCTGGGGCAAGGCCACGGCGGCCGACCGCGTCCTGCAGACGGTGTTCACCGAGCGCAAGATCGATGTCGCCCGGCTGGCCCCCGCGAAGGTGGCGCCGCTGCCGCTCGACCAGGCCGCCGAGGCGCAGCGCGCCCACACCGTCGCCGAGAACTTCGGCAAGGTCGCGCCGGGCGTGGTGCAGTACACCACCGACGCGCTGTTCCGCGACCTCTGGCTACGCCCGGGACTGGCGCCGCGCGACCGCAGCCTGGTCACCGTGAGCGCCCTGGTCGCGGCGGGGCAGGTGGCCCAGGTCACCTACCACCTGAACCGTGCCATGGACAACGGCCTGACCGAAGCGCAGGCGGCGGAAGCGCTGACCCAGCTGGCCTTCTATGCCGGCTGGCCGAACGTGTTCTCGGCCATGCCGGTATTCAAGGAAGTCTTCGCCAGGCGCCATGTGCACTAACTGTTTATATTGAAAAGGAAAACACCATGGAACTCAAACGCGTGGGCTCCCAGCCCTCGATGAAAGGCCCGGAAGCATATTTCACGGGGACCGTGCGGATCGATCCGCTCAGCAGCGCCCACGAACCATCGCGCGTGTCGGTGGCCAGCGTCACCTTCGAACCGGGCGCGCGCTCGGCCTGGCACACCCACCCGCTGGGGCAGACCCTGGTGGTCACCGCCGGCTGCGGCTGGACCCAGTGCGCCGGCGGGCCGATCGTCGAAATCCGCGCCGGCGACGTGATCTGGTGCCCGCCGGGCCACAAGCACTGGCATGGCGCTGCGGCCACTACGGCGATGACCCACCTGGCGATCCAGGAGGCGCTGGACGGTGTCGCCGTGGTCTGGCTGGAGAAGGTCACCGACGAAGAATACAAGGTCGGCCCGGGCGGCCAGGAGCATGTCCACAAGGACTGAACAATACCAGGGCTCATGAATCAGGCTATCGATTCATGATGGACGTTCATAAGGTCATGCAGGATTCATACGGTTCGGCCCGGATGTTTGCCCTTATGATGCCTGCCTGGGCCGGGGAAGCACCGCCGGCCACCGCCCAACCAGAACAAGGAATACCATGACTGTGAAAG
>Ga0308168_1003934_pt1 | contig 11051 bp, 7 predicted proteins | sample PhyCR2_FD_202133 | JGI IMG/M metagenome (GOLD analysis project Ga0308168, IMG submission 202133) | Phyllosphere microbial communities from UC Gill Tract Community Farm, Albany, California, United States - DLSLRC.R2 | ecosystem: Host-associated > Plants > Phyllosphere > Unclassified | place: USA... | reverse complement strand
ATCAGACATAGGTAAATCCTCTTTCTATACTGACAACATGGCCAGCCACTATCGCAGTAACAACAGGTGAGAACAACCCGCAAGGCTGGCTTTCAGACAGGATAAAACCCTGCGAGCCACAGCCACGGGACTGTTTTCCACTCATATCATTGTAAAACACGTTTTTAGACTCCGTGTAACGAGTCGGGAGAAATCAGGGATGGATGCCCCGGGAGATTGCAGGCTACATCAGTATTATGTCGGGATTGCGATGTTCACGCAGACCTGAGGTTACTGAGTAGCGTACCGATGTCGGCGACTGAGCTTTCTGTCGTCAGGCTTTCTGAAACATCGCAAAGAAGACAGACGCTTTTCTGAATCAAAGTCTGAAAGAAGTGCTGCAGAACGCAATGAAGGCTGCAGGGGATGCTGTTGAAATGTTACAAGCGGTAAAAAGTGGGTCATTAAACTAACCACCTCCACACGTGCCACGCATCACCCGCGGGCATTCGAGCTGAGAAAACAGTAATTACTGGAATACGCTGCTTCTATAGTGACTACAGAAATGTGCATTGCGCGCGCCGTTTATACCGGCAACCCGCTGTAATTGCAAAATGAAAATGAGGTGTAAATAGTTTCAGGCCGTGAATATCACTGCAAACCCGCACAATAACGCCCACTCTGTCACAAAAATGACTGGCATTCAGAACGTCTGCTATCCTAAAATAGCCGTCCAGATGTTAATCCGTCCGCACGCATGGGTGGTTTAACGCGCAAACTGCTTCAAGGCTTTGCCTAATGGGGACATGCAGGACGCATTGCGACAATGTCGAGCTCAGCTCCTCATCTGCCCGTCACCCCAGTGCTATGCAGTGATATCTAACCCGTCGTATGTAAGGTAAAGAACATAATGGCTAAACACCTCTTCACGTCCGAATCCGTTTCGGAAGGACATCCAGACAAAATTGCTGACCAGATTTCCGATGCTGTCCTGGACGCAATCTTAGAGCAAGACCCAAAAGCACGTGTTGCATGTGAAACTTATGTCAAAACCGGCATGGTCCTGGTTGGCGGTGAAATCACCACCAGCGCATGGGTCGACGTTGAAGAAATCACGCGTCAGACTGTTCGCGAAATTGGCTATATCCATTCTGACATGGGTTTCGATGCCAATTCCTGTGCAGTGCTGAGCGCTATCGGCAAGCAATCGCCGGATATCAATCAGGGTGTTGACCGTACTGATCCGCTGGAACAAGGTGCAGGCGACCAGGGTCTGATGTTTGGTTATGCGACCAACGAAACCGACGTGCTGATGCCAGCACCGGTAACTTACGCACACCGTCTGGTGCAGCGTCAGGCAGAAGTACGCAAATCAGGTACACTGCCATGGTTGCGCCCGGATGCAAAAAGCCAGGTCACTTTCCAGTATGACGAAGGTAAAATTGTCGGCATCGATGCCGTTGTTTTATCTACTCAGCATTCTGAAGACATCTCGCTGAAAGATCTGCAGGAAGCGGTGATGGAAGAAATCATCAAACCTGTGTTGCCCGCTGAATGGCTGAACGCCGGTACCAAATACCACATCAACCCGACTGGCCGTTTCGTTATCGGTGGCCCGATGGGTGACTGCGGTCTGACCGGTCGTAAAATCATCGTAGACACCTACGGCGGTATGGCCCGTCACGGTGGCGGTGCGTTCTCAGGTAAAGATCCGTCTAAAGTTGACCGTTCAGCGGCCTACGCGGCACGTTATGTGGCGAAAAACATCGTCGCTGCCGGTCTGGCTGACCGTTGTGAAATCCAGGTGTCATACGCTATCGGCGTGGCTGAACCGACTTCCATCATGGTGGAAACTTTCGGTACCGGTAAAGTCTCCAACGAACAGCTGACCCTGCTGGTACGCGAGTTCTTCGACCTGCGTCCATACGGTTTGATCCAAATGATGGACTTGCTGCACCCTATCTATAAAGAAACCGCAGCCTACGGTCACTTTGGTCGCGAACATTTCCCTTGGGAAAAAACCGACAGAGCCGCTCAGTTGCGCGAAGCCGCGGGTTTATAAGAAACTCACGCGACATAAAACCTCTCAAACCCCGCCGCAAGCGGGGTTTTTATTGCCCCCGCGTTTCTTTTTAATTTCTCATTCCTTTCTCTTTTATCATTCTGACACCCAAACGTCTTACAACGACAAGTAAAGTAAGATGTTATATCTCACTGATTTTAATGATGAATATTAGAGCACCGCTCATATGCATTTTACTTAATACATCATGTAGAAATGCGTCATACTACATATTATCGCTCTCTTTTATTTAACATCCACGATAATAAAAACAAAACTTCTGATAAAAAACCTTCTTAATCAGCAGGGTGGAAATCATGCTAAATGTTATATTTATGTTGATTGTCATTTATATTAAAACGAATAACACAAATAGCTAATTTTCATGCCATTGACCTGAACATTCATTGAATCTATTATTCACCCCATCGAAAGCGTCCAGACAAATATTTACTCAAAAGGAATTAACGAAATCTTCTTCAGGATAGCGACTTATTACACATTGAGAAAATGACAATGCCATCAACTAAATTAAAATCATTAATAATGATTTTAGCGGCCACCCCATTACTTTTATCAGCATCATCATTTGCAGGAATAAGCGTCTATCCTATTTCGGTTCCGATGCAAAAAAGCGGCGGCGCACAAATTAGCGTAACGACAAATTCCGCTACCACGGAATATGTAAAAACCACCGTAAAGAAAATTAATAACCCGGCAACGCCACAGGAAAATGAAACGACGATAAGCCAGTCATCTGGCAACGGTATTGTTGTTACCCCGGAGAAATTCGGCCTGGCTCCCGGCACAACGCGAATTATACGTCTGATAAATATTCAGCCACCGCAAACCGAAGAAGCCTACCGTGTTTATTTTGAGGGTGTGCCCGGGCTGGATAATAATGGCAAGAATGAACAAAAAGGCCCAGCTAAACTCGGCATCAGCATGATCTGGGGTGTACTGGTTACCGTCCCGCCGGCTGTACCTCGACTGGACTTCACGCTGGACCCGGCGAGCCGCGTGGTCAGCAATACGGGCAATATTCATCTGAAAATTAACAGTATCGGTTTATGCCCTCAGCAACTGACGGATGAGGGATGCAGATGGAGCAAACCAGTTAAAAACAGCATTTACCCCAATCAGCACGCAACATTAGATCCTGCCTTATTTAAAGGAAATAATTATAGTGTGGTGAAGGTGAAGTATTCCAACTGGACTGATAAGTCTACTGGTGTAAAAGAATTCAGCGCGAGATAGATATTTTATTTCGCACAAGCAATAAAGAATAACTCTCGTTATAAACCCTGCATATTGATATGCACCTCTCTATTAAGGAAGTAAAATGAAATCATTTATCAAACCATTGATGGCTACTGCAATTATGGGCCTGGCTATTAACGCTTATGCTGTTCAGAAAGATATTACTGTAACTGCAAACGTTGATGCCACACTCGATATGACCACTGACACCGGCGAAGTATTACCTTCTACGATGGAAATGCGTTATATGCCTGGTGTGGGTCTGGAACCTGTTAGCCAGATGACCAAAATCTATTCAAACGATGCTGAAAAAGATGTGAACATCAACCTGGCAGGTACTCCGCAGTTAATGGATACCGTGGGTACCAACGCAAATATCCCACTGACTGTGAAGTACGGTGATCTGACTCTGACTCAGGCTCAGCAGACCATGACCGCTACCACACTGTTCCCGAACGGTGACACCGCTAACGGTTCCATCATTCAGCCTCTGATGATCAGCCAGACCACTCAGGCACCTGTTGCTTCCGGTAACTACAGCGGCGTTGTCAGCGTTGTACTGACTCAGGCAACTGAAACGCCATAAGCGTTCACCCCGCCTAAGTGACTCCTCATCGGCCTGTAAATCAGGCCGATTCTTTTCTCCCTCTCAGATTTTTGAATAAAGGAAAAATAATGAAACCCAATCTGAAAGTGTCCCTTTGCTTTCTGGCAATTCATTTTGCTTTATTCAGCAATCTTGCTTTAGCTGGCTCCGATGTGCCTCCCGGCTTTGAAGAGCTGGTCTCCGGTCAGAACGTCTGGCTGAACGTCAACCTGCTCGGCCAGTCAGCAGGATTATTTGAAGCTAACGTCACGCTCGAAACCGTCCAGTTCAAAGACCCTCAGTCGGTGCTTAAAGCCTTAAATCTGCCACTGAAAACCGGCACGCCGGAATATCAGCAGATGCTGGCGACCTTATCAGCACCACTTCCACGACACGGCAACCTGGCGTGTGGCAGCAATGCCAATGCCAAAGGATGCGGTTATCTGGAAACTGACTCCCTGGCACTGATTTATGATGAGAATAACAGCGCGGCCGACGTTTTCGTCAGTAAAAAACTGGTGCCAGATTCCGGCGGTAAAACGCTTTATTACACCCCGACCGCCCAGACTGAAAATGCGTTAATTCATCAGCAGACGTTAAACGTCGCGGCACAGGATGAATATCAAAGCCTGTCATTACAGGGCTCCGGCGCACTCGGCGTTCTGACGAATGGCTATGTCGGTTTTGACTGGTCACTGGATTCGTACAAAAGTGACGACAGCGACAGTCAGACCGTTGCCGTTGATGACCTGTATTTTCGTCAGAGCTTAGGTAAACGTCATTATGTACAGGCCGGACGGATGGATTCACGCGATCTCTCCAGCAATCTCGGCGGAAATATCAGTTTCTCACTGTTGCCGCTTAATGCGATAGATGGTGTACGTGCCGGGAGTTCCCTGAGCTACCTGAATCTTGATGAAGCCAGCAAAGGTTCCCCGCTGGTGGTACTGCTTTCCACTAAATCCCGCGTGGATGCTTATCGTGGCAATCAGTTGCTCGGCACGTTCTACCTCAATAACGGTTCAAATACGCTGGATACCGGCAACTTCCCGAGCGGCAGTTATGCCGTCACCCTGCGAATTTATGAGAATAACCAGCTTGTGCGCACTGAGACTCAGCCGTTTACCAAAACCGGCGGGATCAATGACGGACATATGCAATGGTTTATACAGGCCGGTGAAACGGCAGATAACAAAGTCGTCAGCTCAACGGATGACGAAGACAATGACAGCACGTCACGTAAACCCGTGATGCAAGCCGGGGCGCGTCTGCCGGTATTTGCCGAACTGATGGCCACCGCGGGCGTCGCGAATACTGATAATGAAAATTATGGTGAAGCGGGTCTGCAATGGACGCACGGTTTTAACGGCAAACTGATCGACGGTGTACTGGATATGCAGGCCAACGTTTTCAGCGGCACCGACGGTTCGAAAGGTAACGTCGAGCAAATCAGCTACAACGACGGCTTTTCCATGAGCGTCTATCGCAATGCCGCCTACGGCAAAAGCTGCACCAGTGCCGATGTCGTGGAAAATGATTACGCGGATATTGGCTGCTACGAATCCGTTAACGCCACACTGTCCGTGCCGATCAAAGGCTGGTCCGCCTCACTCGGCTACACGTACAACAAAAATACCAGCCTCTCGCCAGACTCGTCGTCATACGATCCTTCAAAGCCTTTTGAAGACAACATGATCAATAACACCGAATCGCAGAGTACCTCGAATACCGTTCAGTTGAGCATTAACAAGAGCTTCAACTGGAAACAGATGACAATCACCACGCGATTCGGCGGTTACCGCCGTCAAAGCAGCAGCGACAGCGATAACGACAAAGGTGTTTACGTGGGCTTCTCCCTTTCACGCAATACGCCAAAAGATGCGCAGCTTCGCAGCAGCAATACCTCAATCAGCACGGATTATCAGGGCAGCCAGAATGGCGATGCACAGATGACCTACAACGCCAGCCAGAACTGGGACTGGGGCAGCAATAACGATCGTGAACTGGGTATTGATGTGGGTGGCACGGATACCGATAACGCTAACGCCTCGGTTCATGGCCGTCTCAATGGCCAGTATGGCAATGGCGAACTGACCGTTTCTGACAGCTATGACAATGAGCAAAAAACGCATCAGGGCGCGGTGACCGGCAGCTACAGCTCTTCCATTGCCGTCTCCAAATCCGGCTTCTTCTGGGGGCCGGGCGGTACAGGTTCACCGGGCGCCGCCGTGGCAGTAAAAGTCAAAGGCAGCGAAGAAGAAGATCCGGATGCAGCGGATGACGCGCTGATCGACGTTTCCGTTCAGGGCGGCGGTGCAGCCCACATGAAACAGAACAGCAAAGCGCTGTTCCCGGTCACCGGTTTTGAAGAAGGCAAAGTCACGGTCAATGAAAGCCGTGATGTCAGCACCGGCAGCCAGGCCAGCATTACTCAGGGCGCAGGCAGTCAGAATTTATTCCTCCTGCCGGGGAAAATGAAACTGCGTGAAGTGACGATGGAATCGCATTACACCTACGTAGGGCAGTTGGTGACGACGACAGGTGAACCATTGAATAGCGGCACCATGCTCAATGCCAATGCCTTCAGCAGTTCGGAAGATGGCGGCTTTACAGCCGAGATGACCTCATTAGCAAAAACGCTGTATGTCAAAAACGGTGAGCAAAACTACCAGTGTGCGGTCACCGTACAATCAAGCCGCGATGTGGTGCGCTATGTAGGTAAAACATTGTGCAAACCTGTTCAGCCTGCTGATTTAGCAGAAAATATTCGGAAAATAAAATGAAATTAGCTTCAAATTTAATCTGCATGCTGCTCTTGATGAGCGCACAGCTAGTGATACCGTCATTTACTTATGCTGCTGCGGTTGAACCCACTGGACGCGATACGACGGTTAGCACCAGTTATGATCTTTCTTCATCGCCATCGAATTTTAACATCTGGACACATGAAACGGGCGGATATAACCCCGATAATCCAGGATTGTGGGGCAGGAATAACTGGCGTTGTTTATCCAATACATCACCCTCTACCGGACAATGCAAAAGCGGTGAAGCAAAAAGTTCGGAGGATGACTGGGGTACCGCAGGAACGACCACTATCCCGACCTTGTTCACGGAAAAAAGAACAGGACTCCAGGCCGTCATAAACCTGGAAGGTTATCATATTGGCAATGGAGGTAAAATTCTGGTCACCTCTGCTGATAATGCCGGAGCCGGGTCTGAACAGTTTTTAAATATCTACATAACCGCAGCTGAGTTAAAAAAAATACCTGTTGGCGGGATTTGGGAAGGCACACTGGCTCTTGATTTATGGCAATGGTCGCCCGGAAAAAAATTGGCCAGTTGGACGGGGCACATCACTCTCCACGTCACCGACAATAACAACCAGCAAATCTACCTGCCTGAATTTGGCGAAGCCGCACCGCGCGTTGACCTTAACATGCGCCCGTTGCCGGGAACCGGGGGTAACCAAACGCAAATGAATGGGGCTGCTACTATAGATATGTGTTTATACGACGGTTATGGCTCGAACAGTACCAGTTTCACCCTGAAATTTGACGATCAACAGCAGGGGACAATTCAGCGTAATAACGGATACTTCTCTATTTATTCTGATCACGGTGACGTTAATCTGGATTCCGGGCGAATTGATTATTACGTGAAAATGCAGGGCCCTGACGGCAAATACACCAGCGTGATACGCGGTGAAGATTTGGTGATCCCGGATATTCAGACAGCACGTGTCAGGCCGGTGCATCTGCCCGGGATCCCGCAGGCAGTATTGTGCGTCCCGGCACCGCTGCAGTTAAGTACTAAAACTATGGATATCAACAGTAAACAAGCCGGACATTATACCGGACACCTGATCGTGAACTTTACACCGCAGCTTTAGGCATCTCAAAATGGATAGAAAAGAAACATACTTTCCCGTCATCCTGTTACTCCTGTTTAGTGCCCTGACAATAACGTCAGCAAAGGCTGAAAGGGTAGAACCCACCGGGCGTGATACCCCCGTGACGGCCACATTTGATAAATCCAGCGCGCCTTCGCAAATTGACATCTGGAAAGATGAAAGTGGGGGAAAAGACACGGATGACGATTCTTTATGGGGCAGGAACACCTGGGTGTGTTTGTCGTCCTCTGACCCCGCCACCGGCCAGTGCAGGACATCGGTTACAGGGGTGCAAGATGGAAAAACCACTATCCCTATTGTGTTTACTGAGCAGCGCAGCCACCTGACACAGGTTATTAACCTCACGGGATATCACAATATCAGTGTGTCAGTCTCAAACGGCTGTTGGGGAACAGGTGTGATCGGCGGCCCCTACCAGGTTTATGCGGCCATGGAGAAAAATTGTTACGGTACCCTGCATAATGATGAATCGTTATTAACCGTTTACGTGACCAGTCAGGAGATGCAAAAACTCCCTTTCGGGGGCATCTGGAAAGCGGATTTAAAAATGAGCCTAATGCAATGGAGCCCGACGATTAAGCTAGCAGACTGGGCTGCCCATATCACTCTGAGTGTCACCGACAATAATAACCAGCAAATCTATTTGCCTGAATTCGGCGATGCCGCACCACTGGTGAATCTCAATCTGCGTCCGTTGCCCGGCGCAGGCACCCAAAAAATGTCTTTTACTGGCAGCGCAAATATTGATGTCTGCTTGTATGATGGCTACAACGCCAACAGCAATACCTTTATGCTCACCCTTAACGATGACTTCACCGGACAGAGTGACCGTTCAGGCGTCAATTTTTCCATCGTCCGTCAGGGGGGGAATGTGAATGAAAAAAGAGATCGCATTGATTACACGATTAATATTCTCAACCCTGATACTAATACCATGCAAACCGTGAGCCGTACCCGTCAGATAAATTTCACAAACATACAACAGGCACATATCCGACAGGTACATTTACCGGGCATCCCGGAACCGGTCATTTGCGTGCCTGCGCCGCTTGAGCTAACTACCGATTATATAGAAGTGAGCAGTAAAAATGCCGGATATTACCGTGGCACACTTCAGCTTAATTTCACCCCGTCTCTTTACTAACTTCACCCGAAGGCAACATATATGCCACAAAGAAACTTGTCCGTCTCCGGTCTGAAAACACTCCCGCTACTGATGCTGGCAATGCCTGCCCTGTGTTTCGCCAATATCACCGTTTCACCGATGAAAGTGATGCTTAATGAGCGACATGCGACGACGCTGGTCATCAGTTCAAAAAGTGAAACGACGCAATATATTCAGGGAAAAATCACTGAAGTTCACAATCCGGGCACTGCTGAAGAAAACGAAACGCCCGCACCGCAAGGCGCGCAAAACAGCCTGGTGGTTTCACCGCTGAAGTTTGGCTTGCCTGCCGGTAACAGCCAGCCCGTGAGGATCGTCGGTCTGGGTGAAAGCAATGAAGAAAAAATCTATCGCGTTCATTTTCAGTCGATGACACCGGAAGAATTTAAAAATACGGAGAGTAATAAAAACTTCACCAGCGAACTGAGCCTGACCATTGTCTGGGGCGTGGTAGTGATGGTGCCGCCCGCAAAACCGGTCGCCAGATTGGGCTGGGATGCTTCCGCTCAGAAAATCACCAACACCGGCAATATCCATCTGCTGGTAAACCGCATCGGCCTGTGTGACAGCGACAAACCGGCGGCGAGCTGCCAGTGGAAAACCCTGAAAAAAAACGTCTATCCGGGCAAGCCATACCCTCCGGCCTTAACGTTTTCCACTTCAGCATCGTCTGAAAAAATCAGAATCGAGTATTTCAACGATTACACTCAAAAGCAGGAAGTGGAGAATTTTCCGTTTAAGTAATTGCCATAATGAAAACGGTTACAGAACATAACTTGTTATAATTTAATTAGTTATTTGTATATGTAAAAGTTTGAAACACTGTATTGATTGATATAAATCAATTTTCGGGCTATTACTCTGCGGCACATCCCCTTCCTGTTACGCTATCCGTTTGAAACCCTTCAAAAACAAGACACCCAATCACACCTATAAGTGTAAACGATTACAACACTGTGAGCGGGTTCACGTTAAGCTGTGCGCAGGGTAAATAACATAACAGCCTAAGCATTATTACAAACTCAAAACGATTGCATTATTTTGGAGACCGGATGAACAACTCAACTTCGACCAAGGGAAAACGCTCGAATAAAAGCGTCACTTTCTTTGTCTGTTTTCTCGCTGCACTGGCCGGACTGCTGTTCGGCTTAGATATCGGCGTCATCGCTGGTGCCCTGCCCTTTATCAGCCATGACTTCCAGATCACAAACCATCAACAGGAATGGGTTGTCAGTTCCATGATGTTTGGTGCCGCCGTCGGTGCTGTCGGCAGCGGCTGGCTGAACTTCCGCCTGGGACGTAAATACAGCCTGATGATCGGCGCGGTTCTGTTCGTTATCGGTTCCCTGTGTTCTGCCTTTGCGCCTAACGCAGAAATCCTGATTGTTGCCCGCGTTCTGCTGGGTCTGGCGGTCGGTATCGCGTCATACACCGCACCGATTTACCTGTCAGAAATCGCACCGGAAAAAATCCGTGGCAGCATGATTTCCATGTACCAACTGATGATCACCATCGGTATTCTGGCGGCGTATTTGTCTGATACCGCGTTCAGCTATACCGGCGCATGGCGCTGGATGCTGGGTATCATCACCATTCCTGCGCTGCTGCTGCTGATTGGTGTCTTTTTCCTGCCGGACAGCCCGCGCTGGCTGGCCGCACGTGGCGATGACGGCAAAGCGCGCCGCGTCCTGGAAAAACTGCGTGATTCCAGCGAGCAGGCAAAACGTGAACTGGATGAAATCCGTGAAAGCCTGAAAGTTAAACAAAGCGGCTGGGGTCTGTTTGTTAACAACAAAAACTTCCGTCGTGCGGTTTACCTCGGCATTCTGTTGCAGGTGATGCAGCAGTTCACCGGTATGAACGTCATCATGTACTACGCACCAAAAATCTTCGGCATCGCCGGTTTCGCCAGCACCTCTCAGCAGATGTGGGGCACGGTTATTGTCGGTCTGGTCAACGTTCTGGCGACCTTCATTGCTATCGGTCTGGTTGACCGCTGGGGCCGTAAACCTACGCTGAAACTGGGCTTCCTGGTGATGGCCGTCGGTATGGGCGTGCTGGGTACCATGCTGCATATCGGTGTTGA
>Ga0308168_1003931_pt1 | contig 11054 bp, 8 predicted proteins | sample PhyCR2_FD_202133 | JGI IMG/M metagenome (GOLD analysis project Ga0308168, IMG submission 202133) | Phyllosphere microbial communities from UC Gill Tract Community Farm, Albany, California, United States - DLSLRC.R2 | ecosystem: Host-associated > Plants > Phyllosphere > Unclassified | place: USA... | reverse complement strand
GCAGCTGCCGTGGTTGTTCGAGCAGGTCGACGCGTTGGAGGTCAACGGTCGTTGGCACGCGGTGGCGCGTGGCGTGCTGCGTGACGAGCTGGCAGCCAACCACCGCAACCTGGCCGGGCAGGTGCTGGGCACCAAGGGCAACAGTGCCGAGGCCAAGGTCGCTGCCTGGATGGGCCGCGACGACAACAGCCTGCGCTTCACCCTGGCGATGCTGGCCGAACTGGCCGAGCAGAAGACCCTGGACTACCCGACCGTCTCGGTCGCGGTGCAGCGCCTGGGCCAGCTGGCCGCGCATGGTGCATAAGTGACGTAGTGCCGGGCCGTGCCCGGCGTGCGTGGAGAAAAGGAACGGCCCCGCGAAAGCGGGGCCGTTCTGTATCCGGGGCCGCTGGCCGCCGATGGCTGCCAGCAATCAGTCCATCAACGCGCGTGGCCGTAGCGGGCGACTTCGGCGGCGACACCGTTCATGTGCTGCACTTCGTCGCGCTGGCCGGGGTTGATGGCGCGGTTGCCATCGTCCACGAAGCGCAACGGCGTCGGGTACAGCGGCAGCTTGTTGCCGGCGCCGATGACCGGAACGCCCTGCATGCCATTGACCTTCAAGCCCAGTGCCTTGCCCATTTCCTCACGAAGCATGTCGGTGGAGCAGAGCAGGTTCATTGCCACCGCAAACTGCTTGCGCGGCTTGGAGTGGTGGAAGCCGTTGCAGCCATCGGCCACGCCACCGAAGAAGACCCCATCGGCACCGCTGTCGCTGATCACTTGCGATGCGTGGTTGGCGATCCACTCGGGAATGGCATAGGTCGGCAGGTAGTACGGCACGGTGATATTTCGCACCGCCGCTTCACGGAAGCGGAAGGTCGCGCCGGAGTTGTCCAGTGCATCGTTCGTCTTCTTCAGGCTTTCACGCATTAATTCCAGTGCCATGTCCTTCGAACCGATCTCGCCGAGGCGGTCGGAAACGGCAAACACCACGTCGACAGTGGTCGTTTCACGAATCCACTTGTAGTCCCTGAGGCGATAGGACACCTGCTCGCCCGGCAGGATTTTGTCCGACACTCCGGGGCCGACAATCGTGGTCGTCCTTGGTGTCGGATGCGGCCGGACGCCGGTGACATTCTCCACCACCAAGCGTGTCAGGCGCTGGTGCGCATTCGGCAATGTGACCGTGCCCCCGCCCGTGGACACCCAGGTGAGCTGTGCGGCGGCGTTGTCGACCTCGCCACCACGCTCCTTGTCGACGTCGATGCGCTGTACCGGGAAGCGAAGTGCGTGCCAGTAACCGGAGCCAGGGCCGTTGTCGTTGACGAAGATGAACTCGAACGCTTCGCCAGGGCGGGTCCAGATGTGGGCCTCGCGATCAAAGATGTTGCCAGCGCTGATCTTCAGTCCATAGCCTGGGTCGATCACCTTCGAGTCAGCGATCTTGAACCTCCGGCGATCACGGTCCGAGGGGCTATCGGGGAAATTCAGATAGTAGCCCCGGAAGTTCTCGTTGGTGGCCGTGACCAGTGTGCGTGCCGTACTCGTCTTTCGCGATGCGTCATTCGGAAGTACGGGGCGATAGGTTGCATGATTCAGTTTCCACACGCGGAAGAAGGGATCAAAGACGTAGTGGTGCACGTCACCCGACTCGATCCGCAGGTTCGAGCGCGGGAACTGCGTATCGGCTGCGATGACCGAGCTCGGCCACGTTGCCGTGTGCCGAATGGTAACCGTGTCATAGGAGTGTGCGCCGTCGGGCAGGCCCACCTGGCCGACATGCTGCCCATCACGGAGATTGAGTACCGTTGCGAGCTTGCGTCCGTTTGAAGGAATGCGCCAGCGCGCTTCGTTCGGGCCATTGATCTCGCGCAGGTGCTTCGGGGACAGGCGCCAGGCCATGCTCATCCTGTTGCTGACGGCCAGGTTCTGGCCGGCGGGCAACATCACCTTTCTGACCTCTGAGGGCAGATGGGTGAATACACCGTCGACCTCCAGATGGCGGGGCGATGTCGCCAGGTTGGCCAGATAGATGGAACGCTCGGACAACGACAGCGAGGTGGGCAGCCGCACCCGGTCCTGCCAGTCATCATTGCGTAGCGTGAAGTACAGATTCGTATAGTTGCCCGGCAGCAGCTCGCGGTAGGCGTTTGATGCCGGGCTCAGGAAGCCGATATGGGCCTTTGCCGCTGCGGTTTGCTGAGAAGTGGCTGCGTCTTGGGCAAGACTGGCCCAGGACGGCAGTAGTGCCGCCAACGCAAGGCTGAGGTGCTTGAAGTTCATGTGTCCTCTCTCTCTGAAGGGTGGAGCGCAATCAGCCGCGGAACGGCGAGTACGCTGCTGCATGGTCGGTGCAGTACCGGACGGGAGCTATCGGACGTTGTCGGTAAACGATGCGAGCAGCCTTCGATGTGTTGGATTTTTTACAGAGTCACCTCGAGCAGATGGAAACCTCCGCGACGTTGTTCGCGTGTGCCAAGCGGTCACGGCTGCCCGCAAAAGTGCGGCTTCCGTCATCCACGATGTAGTTGGTATCGGGCCCAACGCGATTGTTTCCCCGCACATCCAGGGAGCGAAGGAACAATCAGCCTTGGGCGTAGGCCGGTTCTGGAGGGCTGTGGCCGCCGTCGCCCAGGCGTTCTACTTGGTGGCGTGCAGAGGAGGGCATCGCTTGGGAATCGGAAGTCAGACAGGCAGCATTGGAATCGGCAACCTCAGTTGCGTTGGAGCAGTGGCGAGGTATGCTCTATCCACACTTCCAGGGCCCCACGCCTGATGAGCGACACCCCCCGCATCGCTTTCCTGGCCAGCACCGCCGAACCTGCACAGATGGCCCGCGCGGCGATGATCTCGCGTTATGGCGATCACGCGCCCGAGCAGGCCGACGTGCTGTGCCCGCTGGGTGGCGACGGTTTCATGCTGCAGACCCTGCACCGGCACGGGCACCTGGGCAAGCCGGTGTTCGGCATGAAACTGGGCACCGTTGGCTTCCTGATGAACCAGTACCGCGGCGACGATGACGTGCAGGCCCGCATTGCGCGTGCCGAACCGGCCAACCTGCGCCCACTGGAAATGGTGGCGCTGACGGAGTCGGGGACCAGCACCGGCTCGCTGGCGTACAACGATGTCTCGCTCCTTCGCCAGACCCGGCAGGCGGCCCATATCGGCATCGACCTCAACGGCCAGGAGCGGGTGGCCGAGCTGATCGGTGACGGCGTGCTGGTGGCCACCCCGGCCGGCAGTACCGCCTACAATTATTCCGCGCACGGCCCGGTGTTGCCGCTGGGGTCGCATACCATCGCGCTGACGCCGCTGGCTCCGTATCGGCCGCGACGCTGGCGCGGGGCGATCCTCAAGGCCGACACCGAAGTGCGCTTCCGCGTGCTCGATCCCTACAAGCGTCCGGTCAGCGTCACCGCTGATTCGCACGAGACCCGCGATGTGGTCGAGGTGACCATCCGCGAGTCGAGGGACCGTCGTGTGACCCTGCTGTTCGACCCGGAGCACAACCTGGAAGACCGGATCCTGAGCGAACAGTTCGTTTTTTGAGGACAATGGGCGGCCGGCCCCGCCGACCGCGCTGTTCGAGAGCGATGGCGTGGCGGCCTATGCCGAGTTCCAGCGCCAGCATGAGGACGACATCCTCGGTCCCGGCGTGGCCTTTCCCGTAGTGCGCAAGCTGCTGGCACTGAACCAGGGCGCCAGCCCGGAGAACCCGCGGGTCGAGGTGATCCTGCTGTCGCGCAATTCGGCCGATACCGGCCTGCGTATCTTCAACTCGATCCAGCATTACGGCCTGGGCATCATCCGTGCGACGTTCACCGCTGGCGAGCCGACTTGGCCGTATGTGAAGCCGTTCGGCACCGACCTGTTCCTGTCGGCCAACCCGGAGTCGGTGCGCAGTGCGCTGCGCCATGGCATCGCGGCGGCGACCATCCTGCCCAAACCACCGGGCGAGACCGCTGCGGCAGCGGCCGACCAGATCGATACCGGTCGCCCGGCCGGCCAGCTGCGCATTGCCTTCGACGGTGACGCAGTGATCTTCGGTGACGAGAGTGAGCGCATTTCGCGCGAGCAGGGCGTGGAAGCCTTTGGCCGCCACGAACGCGAACGCGCCCGCGAGCCACTCAGTGGCGGCCCCTTCCGCGGCTTCCTGTCGGCCCTGCACACGCTGCAGGAAGTGTTCCCGGCTGGCGACAGCGCGCCGATCCGTACCGCACTGGTGACCGCGCGGTCGGCCCCGGCGCACGAGCGGGTGATCCGTACCCTGCGGGAGTGGGGCGTGCGCCTGGACGAAGCACTGTTCCTCGGCGGCCGGCACAAGGGGCCGTTCCTGCAGGCCTTCGGTGCCGACATCTTCTTCGATGATTCGCAGCACAACATCGACAGTGCCCGCGAGCATGTAGCCGCCGGCCACGTACCGCACGGCGTCGCCAACGAGGGCTGAGCCCGGTAGCTGCCAACCCTGGTTGGCATCGCGGCGCAGCCGCGCCCACCAAGGTGGGCGTCTACCAGAGCGGGGTATGAGGCGGCGCAGCGCCGGGCCATGTCCGGCGAGCGCAGCGGCATGGGGCTACGGGCTGCCCGACATCCCCAACTGCAGGTCCACCACTTTCCAGCGCAGGCCCTGCGGCTCCAGCACCACCTTCATCGGTGGCTGGCCGGGGCCGCGATCCACATCGATCACGAAGCGGTCCAGCGCTTCGAAATGATGTTCGGCATTCTTCAACGGCCGCGCCGGTTCAGTTGCGCCGAAGGCGTCGCCACCCTGCAGTTCATTGCGGCCACGCTTCCACAGCACGTGGCCCTGCAGCATCGCGCCGATCCCGGTCGGGGTCACCAGGGTGTCCACCGCGGCCCCCCCGAGCTGGTCGCCGAGGCCGTAGAGGAGGGCACCGAACGGGCTGGCCGCCACGTCTGGGCCGGCCTGGCGCACCAGGTAGTCATTGAGCTGCGCGCTCAGGCTGCTGCGCACGCGCGGGAAATCGACGTAGCGCTCCAGGCGCGCAGTGTCGCGCTGCTCGATGGCCTTGGACAGGCCATTGACGGTCAGGTACGGGCCGCCGAACCACCAGGCCGCCAAGGCCAGGACCAGCAGCACAAGCAGTGCGGTGAGCTTCTTCATGCCGGACAGACTGCCGCAACGGCGGCAGTGCCGGGTGAAGACTCACTGACTGGGCGAACCACGGCCATCACCGAAGGCATCGACCAGCCGTTGGCGTTCCGCCGGAGTCAGCGCCTCCAGCCGCGTCGCCAGCACTTCGTCCAGGCTGCGGGTGCGGGTGGTGCCGAGGATGCCGCTGGCAACGCCGGGATGGCCCAGCGCATAGGCGAAGGCGGTCTGGGCCGGGCGCTGGCTGTGGATCGTGGCCACCGCGCGCCGCATCTGGCGGGCACTGCGCATCAGCTGGCGGCTGCTGGGCTTCAGCCACGCGCGCGCCAGATACCAGCCATCGGCCAGCCGTGGCAGGCGCGCACGCGCGGGCAGCAGGTGTCCTTGCGCCAGCACGGTGCCGGCCAGCACGCCGATGCCCACTGCCTGCAGCCGATCGATAAGCGGTTCTCGGTCCTGCTGCAGGGCGTTGTAGTCCAGCAGTACCACATCGAAGGCGTCCGGATGGGCGATCATCCAGCGCAGGGTCGAGGCCGAGTGGGTGTTGATGCCGGTGTACCGGATCAACCCACGTTCGCGCAGGCGCTGCAGTGCCGCCAGCAGGTCGTCACTGATGTCGTGTTCGCTGGCGCCATGCAGCTGGTAGACATCAAGATGGTCCAGGCCGAGGTTGCGCAGCGACGCCTCGCAGCTGGCGGTGATGGCCGCGGGCGAGAAGTTGCGTTGCTCGGCGCCGCTGATGCCGGCCTGGCCGGTCAGCGTGCCGCCCTTGCTTGAGATCACCAGTGAATCGCGCGGGTACTGCTTCAGCAACGGGCGCAGGATGCGGCCCAGGCGCGGCTCGGCATGGAAGCCGGAATAGTTGTGACCGGTATCGAGCAGGTTCACCCCGTGGGCAAGCGCATGTTCGACCACAGCAGCCGCCTCATGCTCGGGGAAGCGGCGATGACCCCAGAAGCCGGAGCAGCCCAATCCGATCGGTGAAACGGCCAGGCTGGTGCGGCCGAGCACGCGCCGCTGGCGGGCCAGCGGAAGATTCTGCGACATCAGAATTCCAGGTCCAGCGCAGCGCACAGGTAGTCGACGAACGGGCCGAGCGCGGCCAGGTCCTTGCCCAGCGTGGACAGCAGGCGTGGGCCGGTCATCGTGGCGTCGTCCAGCGAGCGCCACATCACCCAGTTGCGGTGCTTGAGGTCGTCGATGAACTCGAAGTCGGCCGGGAAGCCACGAGGGGGGCGCACCAGCTTCTCGCTCTCCTCGAAATCGAAGCGCTTGCGCAGGGCCGGCGCGTGCGCGGCGGCCTTCCAGCTGCCCGGGTTGTCGAGGATGAAATGGCGCACGCGGCGCTGGGTTTCCGGTTCCGGATGCCACAGGCCGGCGCCGACGAAGCTCTCGCCGGGTTGCAGGTGCACATAGAAGGACGGCGCGGCCACCTCTCGGCGGCGCTCATGGAACAGGCGCGCACCCTGCCACGTCTTGTACGGTGACTTGTCGTTGGAAAAGCGCGCGTCACGGTGGATGCGGAACAGCGAGCCGCCGACGCCGCGGGTATCGGCGCGGAAGTGTTCGCTGACCTCGGCCAATGCCGGCTGCAGGTCACCCAGCAGGCGCAGGAACGGCTGCCGGACGTGGTCTTCATACTGTTGGCGGTGGTCGTTGAACCAGGTCTTGTCGTTGTGCCGCGCCAGGCTGCGCAGGAACTTGAAACTGGCGTCCGAGAAATAGGTGCTCACAGCGTCTCCTGCAGGTGCTGGCCCCAGTCGCGCAACGATTGCAGCAGGGCCTGGCGCCGCGCGTCGCCGGGCGCTTCGGCGGCCAGTGCATCAAGCTGTTGCTGGTACTGGGGCAGGTTGAGTTCGCCCAGGCCGCCGTCGCCGAGCAGGCGCTGGCGGCGGTAATCCTGCCAACGCTGGTGTTCAGCCGGCGCGAGGCTGCCGGGATGGTTGCGTGCGCGGTAGCGGAACAGCAGCTCTGGAAGGCGCGGGTCGCGGAAGCGGCCTTCCAGCGCGGCCAGCTGCTCCGGCGCGGTGGTGCGTGCCAGCGCGAGCAGCGGCTTGTCGCCGTTGCCGAGGAATCCGTCGTACAGCGAGGCATCGACATCGGCCACGGTCGCGACGCGGGGCTGGTTGTAGACCTGGCGTGCCTTCTCGGCCAGCTGTGGAGCGAACGCGCGCAGCCGTTCCACCTTGGCCTCGATCGCGGCCACGTCCAGGCCGAGGCGCGCATGATCGTCGGCGCGCAGGTGGTTCCATGCGATCAGTGCCGGCACCTTGTTCAGGTGTACTTCCTTCAGCGGTACGCGTGTCACGCCTTCGGGCAGCTCGCTGGCCCGCATGTACAGGCGCTGTGCGATCACCTCGGGCGGCAGCTCCAGCAGGTCGTCGATCTCGCCTTCCAGGTCGAACACGATCACCCGGTTGTTGATGGTCGGGTGTACGGCCAAGGGCAGAACCGGTGCGGCGCAAAGGCGGCTGGCAGGGTAGCGCATGGAAATGTGCAGGACCGGCTTCATCGCGGCCACGTCCAGCAGGCCGCCGACGAAGCGCTTGTCGCGCAGCTTCAGTGCGTACTCCCACAGGCGCGGCTGCGACTGCTTGAACAGCCGAGCCATGCCGATGGTGGCGCGCACGTCTGACAGCGCTTCGTGCGCATCGCCTTCGCGCACGTTGTTGGCCTCGGCCAGGTGCTCGAGCTTGAACGAGGTGGCGCCGTCTTCGCGCAGCGGCCACCGGATGCCGTCCGGGCGCATCGCGCGCATCAGCCGCAGCATGTCCAGCAGGTCCCAGCGTGAATTGCCATTGCGCCACTCGCGCTCGTAGGGATCGTGGAAGTTGCGGAACAACCCGTAGCGGACGAACTCATCGTCGAAGCGCAGGGTGTTGTAGCCAAGTGCGCAGGTGCCGGGGCGCGACAGCTGCTCGTTGATGCGGTCGAAGGCTTCGGCCTCGCTGATGCCCTCGGCCAGGGCCTGCTGCGGGGTGATGCCGGTGACCAGGGTGGCCATCGGCGAGGGCAGCAGGTCGTCTGCCGGGCGCACGAAGAAGCTGACCGGCGTGTCGATCTCGTTGAGGTCGGCATCGGTGCGGATCGCGGCGAACTGCGAGATGCGCGTGCGCCGCGGGTCCTGGCCGAAGGTTTCCAGGTCGTAGAACAGGAAGCTGTCTGCCATCAGTGCGCGCCCTCCAGGACCGGCAACTGCGCGTGGACCTGCGTTTCCAGTGCGGCCCAGTCGATGTTGTCCAGTGAATCGTGACCGGCGGTGGCTGCAACCAGCAGGTCGCGCTGCAGTTCGGTGCGGCGCAGCGCCTCGGCGTAGGGCGTGTGCAGGAAGGTGACCATCGTGTAATGCGGCACGAAGCGGGTCGGCCAGCGCCGCTGCAGTTCCTGCTCCAGCTCGCGTTGCAGCAGGAATGCAGGGTCGGCCACGCGGTCGCGCATCTCCAGGTAGTTCTCAAGCGCCATCTGCTGGATGGCACGTGCATTCGGTTTGCGCTCGGCTTCGAACGCGGCGAACGCGCTTTCCAGGTCATCGGCCTCCATCAGCTGGCGGGCCAGTGCAACGCAGTCCTCGAATGCGCAGTTCATGCCCTGGCCGTGGAACGGCACCATCGCATGCGCGGCGTCACCGATCAGCACGGCGCGGCCCTGCTGATGCCAGCGTTCCAGGGTGAGCGTGCCGAGCAGGCCCGGTGGGTGTTGTTCCCAGTCCTTGCGCAGGTTGGGAATCAGCGGCAGGGTGTCGGCGAACTCGCGCGCGAACAGCGCCTCGGCCTGCGCGCCGGTGTTGACCGTGGCAAAGCTGGGATCGCCCTGGTTGGGCAGGAACAGGGTGACCGTGAAAGTGCCTTCGTGGTTGGGCAACGCGATGCACATGTAGTGGCCGCGCGGCCAGATGTGCAGCGCATTGCGCTCGATGCGGAAGCCGCCGTCGGCGGCCGGCGGGATCTCCAGTTCCTTGTACGAATGGTCAAGGAAGGCGATGTCCTCGCCCAGCGGCGCACGACGGTTCATCGCCGCGCGCAGTGCCGAGCCCGCGCCGTCGGCACCGATCAGGGTGTCAAAGCGGATGTCGTGCGGGCTGTCGTCACGGTCATCGATGAAACGCGCGTAGCCCGCGTCGAAATCCACGGTGTGCAGGCGGCGATGGAAGTGCACGGTGGCACCAGCCTGTTCGGCCAGTTCCAGCAGCGTGGTGTTCAGATCGCTGCGATGGATCGACCAGATCACCTCGCTGTCGTCGCGGCCATAGCGCTGCAGCTGCGGTTCGCCGTCGCGTGGATGCACCATGCGCCCGCGCATCATCACCGCGCGCGCCATCACCTCGTCTTCCACGCCGGCCTGGCGCAGTGCATTGCGCCCGCGCTCGGCCAACGCCAGGTTGATCGAACGACCGCTCTCGTAGTCGGCAATGCGGGGATCGCCACGGCGTTCGTACAGGGTGATGCGCCAGCCTTGCCGTGACAGCAGGATGGCCAGCAGGGACCCGGCAAGGCCGGCACCGATAATGCTCAACGAGCGGGAGGCGTGTGCGATCAACGAACTGTCCAGCAGCAGGGGAGGGGGCGGCTTACAGGCCGGCCCAGGCTTCCACTTCCTCGACGAAATGGTGCACGTCCAGGTAGCGGTTGTAGAGCGGGGTGGGCGAGATGCGGATCACGTCGGGCTCGCGCCAGTCACCGAGCACGCCGATGCCGCGCAGGTGCTCGAACAGTGCGCGGCCACGCTCGCGGCCACCGATCACGCGCAGCGACAACTGGCAGCCGCGGCGCTGCGGATCGGCCGGGGTAATGATGTCCAGCACCTGCGGCAGGCGTGCGCGGACCAGTGCTTCGAGCAGGCCGGTCAGCGCCAGCGATTTGCTGCGCAGCGCCTCCATGCCGGCACGCTCGAACAGGTCCAGCGAGGCACGCAGTGGTGCCAGGCCGAGGATCGGCGGATTGCTCAACTGCCAGCCTTCGGCACCGATGGCGGGGGTGAACTGGGGCGCCATCTGGAAGCGGGTCGATTCCTCATGGCCCCACCAGCCGGCAAAGCGCGGCAGGGTGGTGTCGCGATGGTGGCGCTCGTGCACGAACGCGCCGGCCACCGCGCCCGGGCCGCTGTTGAGGTATTTGTAGTGGCACCACACGGCGAAATCGGGCGCCACCTCATGCAGGCGCAGCGGCAGGTTGCCAACCGAGTGCGCCAGGTCGAAGCCGATGCGTGCGCCCTGCAGGCGTGCGGCGCGCGTGATCGCATCGAGGTCGAAGGCCTGGCCGGTGCGGTACTGCACGCCGGGCCACAGCACCAGCGCCAGGCGCGGGCCGTGCTCGGCGATGGCGCGTTCGATCGCGGCCAGCGAAATCGTGCCGTTGGCTTCGTCCGGCTGCACTTCCACCAGACACTCGGCCGGGTCGAAACCATGGAAGCGGATCTGAGCTTCCACCGCGTGGCGGTCGGTCGGGAATGCGCCGGCTTCCATCAGGATCACCGGGCGCTGCGTGGTCGGCCGGTAGAAGCTGACCATCATCAGGTGCAGGTTCACGCTCAGCGTGTTCATCGCTACCACCTCGCTGGGCAGTGCGCCGACCACTCGGGCCAGCTGCGCGCTCACCAGGCGGTGGTAGGACAGCCACTGCGTCGGGCCGGTGAAGTGGCCTTCCACCGCCCGTTCGCCCCATTGTTTCATCACTTCCTGCACCGCTGCCTGCGCACCGCGCGGCTGCAGGCCCAGCGAGTTGCCGACGAAGTAGGTCTGCTCGCCGCCTCCATGGCGCGGAATCAGGAATTCGCCACGCAGCGGGCGCAGCGGATCGGCGGCGTCCAGGGCGATGGCGTGGGTGCGGCTGAGCAGGTCGGACATGGTCGGGCAACAGGCTGCAACGGGACCGCCAGTGTAGCGCCTGGCGGCGTGCCTGCCGCCGAACCTGTAGAGCCGAGCCCATGCTCGGCTGCCGGGCCACGAAGCCGAGCATGGGCT
>Ga0308168_1003926_pt1 | contig 11063 bp, 13 predicted proteins | sample PhyCR2_FD_202133 | JGI IMG/M metagenome (GOLD analysis project Ga0308168, IMG submission 202133) | Phyllosphere microbial communities from UC Gill Tract Community Farm, Albany, California, United States - DLSLRC.R2 | ecosystem: Host-associated > Plants > Phyllosphere > Unclassified | place: USA... | reverse complement strand
GCCCCAGCAGCGCTGGCAGCAACGTCTCGCCAAAATCTTCCTGTAACCCAATGCGCACGCTACCGGCAATATCCCGCCCGGACAATGCACTGAACGCTTCGTCATTGAGCGCCAGCAGGCGCCGCCCGTAGGCCATCAGTAACTCTCCATCATCAGTGAGCATCAGGCGTCGACCGCTTTTCTGTAACAACAGTAACCCTGTTTGCTGTTCCAGTTTTTTGAGCTGTGCGCTGACGGCAGAGGTAGAACGGTTCAGGCGATCCGCCGCCTGTGCAAAACTTCCCAGTTCAATACCGAGAACAAACGTGCGTAACGCATCCAGATCGAAAGTCATACGTTTAAACGGCTGCATTAATCATCCTGTTTTTCGGGATTATTGATACCAATCTATGCGATTTTATAAACTATTTTTGCGTTCTATGCTGCTGACTTCTTCCTCACTACAGGAACAGCAACATGACCATCCCTCTTGACCGTCACAACCTGGCCAGCGTCGCGCCCACGCTGGCAGCGATAACTGAGCAGACATTGTTCGGCACGATCTGGCAGAGACCCGAACTGAGTAAGCGCGAGCGCAGCCTGATCACAGTGGCGGCGTTAATCGCCCTCGGCCGCGACCAGCAGTTACCCTGGCACCTGGATTTTGCCCGGCAACATGGCCTTAGTAACGCCGAACTGGTCGAAGTGATGACGCACCTGGCGTTCTACTGCGGCTGGCCCGCTGCCGTCTCAGCCCTCGGCCATTTACCCCAGCCCGGTCATCAACCTCAGGAGTAACCGACATGCCTTTCAGCCGTATTGCCCTGCCCGCAGGCACAACGCCGGTTTTCCGCCAGGCGTTGTCTGAGATTCTGCACCGAACCCTGGTGGACTTCTTCGACGTCCCCACCGACGACTGTTTTCAGTTGCTGGATGAATATGCGCCAGGCCAGCGCGTGTTCCCGCGCCACTATCTTGGCGGCCCACGCTCGGAGGGATTTATCTGGTTCCATATCACTGCCGGCCGGCCCCGCTCGACACAGCAAAAACATCAGTTCTATCATCATCTGGCACACCGACTGGCCTCTGAACTGTCGGTGCGCCCGGAGGATGTGATGGTCACCCTGAGCTTTACGCAGCCAGAGGACTGGTCTTTTGCCAGCGGTAACGCCTTTCACTGGCCGGTGGAGAATGACGAATGATTGCCATGCAATATCGTTTCCGCCTGCCCAATGACTATGACATGGCGATCATCACCACCCGAATCCATGAAAATGGCCACCGGCTTGATGGCTTTCCGGGCCTCATTCTTAAGGCATATTGCTATGCCGAATATGGCAGTCCGCAAAGCTCCACTGACCCTCTTTACGCTCCCTTTTACCTCTGGCAGGACAGTAAAAGTATGACGCGATTCCTCACCAGCAGTGGGTTTCAGCAGCTGACTCAGGATTTTGGCTGGCCACAGATCGACAGCTGGCTGGTTTTGCACTATCAACCGGCTGTGGAACTGGCAGACTCCGTCTTTGCCAGGCGCATCATCACACCAATAGCCCCCTACACAGACCTCATACCTTACAGCTCAGGGGCCGACAAACAGGCAGGCCATGTCAGTCATATTCAGGCATGGGATACACAGACATGGCGGCATTTAAACTTTCAGTTAAGCCCAAAGCCTTTCACTGATGATACGGCCGCTGAATGCTATCGGGTGGGGCATCTTTCGCTCCCGCACAACATCGTGTAATCGCATGGCGCTGGCTGGTATGGGTGCAGTAAACGCGCTAGCATGTCAGCCTCTGTTATCCGACCTTTCGGAGTTTGATCATGACCTCCCGCCGTTACGATCCGGACAGCCGCCGAGCTGAATTGATGGGCCGTATTGAAGATGATATTCCCCCTGGCGTTGCCCAGGCGCTGCGTGAAGATCTGGGCGGGGAAATCGATCCCTGTAAAGACATCACCGCCAGCCTGCTGTCTGCCGACACCCTGTCTCATGCGGTAGTCATCACGCGTGAACCCGGTATTTTTTGCGGTAAACGCTGGGTGGAAGAGGTATTTATTCAGTTGGGCGACAAAGCGAAAATTACCTGGTGCGTTGAAGATGGTGATGCGATCATCGCCGATCAGATCCTGTTTGAAGTCACCGGCCCGGCACCGTTGATCCTCACGGCTGAACGCACCGCGCTGAACTTTGTGCAGACGCTCTCCGGCGTGGCGACAGAAGTCAGCCGTTATGTTGCCCTGCTGGAAGGCACACGCACGCAGTTGCTCGACACGCGTAAAACCCTGCCGGGCCTGCGCACTGCGCTGAAGTATGCCGTGCTCTGTGGCGGCGGTGCGAACCATCGACTGGGTTTGTCCGATGCGTTTCTGATTAAAGAGAACCACATTATTGCCTGCGGCTCGATCGCCAAAGCGGTCGAGAAAGCCTCCTGGTTGCGCCCGGATGTTCCTGTCGAGGTGGAAGTTGAATCGCTGGACGAGCTGGAACAGGCGTTGCAGGCCGGTGCTGACATCGTGATGCTGGACAACTTTACCGTTGAACAGATGCGGGCAGCCGTCACCCTGAGCGATGGCCGCGCACTGCTGGAAGTGTCGGGTAATGTGACGGATAAAACTCTGCGGACCTTTGCCGAAACCGGCGTGGACTATATTTCCGTAGGCGCTCTGACCAAACATGTGCGTGCCCTCGACCTTTCGATGCGCTTTCGCTAAGGGTAACGACGCTTAAGAGATATCGCGTCAGCCAATACCCACGTTGTACCCCAGGCCAGCCAATCGTGCTGGCCTTTTTTCTGCCTGCATTTCGGTTTTGCGAGGCGGCTTCCAGCCCCTCCTTGCACCGATGCAACGCAGCAAAAGACTTTACGTTCCTCCTCTGAAAGCCGCCGTTTGCCGCTGGCTGCCCGCCCATCCCCGATTTATGTTGCCAGCCTCAATACACAAGGAGGTTTGCTATGAACAACCAACAAGGCTTTACCCTGATCGAACTGATGATCGTCATCGCCATTATTGCCATTCTCAGCGCCATCGGACTGCCTGCTTACCAGGGTTATCTGCAAAAAGCCGCACTCACCGATATGCTGCAAACGGCGATGCCGTATAAAACCGCCGTCGAGCTATGCGCCATTGAACACGGTGGCAGCGGAAACTGTAGCGCGGGAAGTCACGGTGTTCCGGCTGAACGGACCTCACGCTATGTTTCAGCGCTAACCACCAATGCAGGGGTCATCACGCTTACCGGCCAGGAAAGCCTCCAGGGGCTGAGTGTGAAACTGACTCCTCAGTGGAATAGCAATGACGGCCAGTTAAGCTGGCAGCGTAGCTGTAACAGTACCAATAGCGGGCTGAAGGACGCCTGTCAGGATGTATTCCGTTTTGATGAGGAGGAGACGCCATGACAGTAGAAACACAGCGGGCGCTGGAAGCTATCTGCCAACGTTACCATGCCGTGATTATCGAATGCAGCCCGCAGCGACTTCACATTGCGCTGGCAGACTCACCCAGTCATGAAATGATGACTGAATTACGTTTCGCTACGCATAGCGCAATTAATGTCGAATGCTGGCCAAAAGCAAGGTTGGAGCAGTTTTCCCGAAAGACAATGACAACAGCCGCACACGAGCCAGCCCCGGAAGAGCATAGTGGTACTGCGGTAGAAAAAATGGATTATCTGCTGGCCCAGGCGCTGCAAAAACGCGCCTCTGACCTGCATATCGAACCACTGGAAAATGGGTTACGTCTGCGCTTGCGCGTCGATGGCGTTATGCAACTGCTGCCGGCAACAGGATTTGAAAATAGCGCCCCCCTCATCGCACGACTTAAAATTCTTGCGGGCCTGGATATTGCGGAACGCCGGGTGCCGCAGGACGGACAGTTCTCGCTGGCTATGAACAATACGACGGAATCATTTCGCCTGTCGACGCTGCCCACACGCTTTGGTGAAAAGGCGGTGGTGCGCCTGTTGCAAAGCGATAGCCGGGCGATTGCACTGGAGAATATCGGTATGCCTGGCCCGCTTCTCAAGCGCTACCGTGATGCATTATCCCGCCCTCAGGGAATGATTCTGGTCACCGGCCCCACTGGAAGTGGAAAAACGTTCACGCTTTACAGTGGCCTCAGTTGGTTAAATGTCGCCACACGTAATCTTTGCAGCGTGGAAGATCCGGTGGAGATCCCCCTGGCGGGCGTGAATCAGACCCAGATTCATGCCCGATCCGGACTCGATTTTCATCGCGTATTACGCGCCCTGCTGCGGCAGGATCCCGATGTCATTATGATCGGTGAGATCCGCGACGGAGAAACCGCTGAGATCGCCGTTAAAGCCGCTCAAACTGGACATCTGGTGCTATCGACTCTGCATACTAATTCCACCACTGAAACACTGGTACGTTTGGGGCAAATGGGGGTGCCAGGCTATCTGCTGGCCTCTGCGCTCAAACTGGTGATTGCTCAACGTCTGGTTCGCAGGCTGTGCAAACACTGCCGCCAGCCTGCAGAAGCAACGGCCCATTTTCCGCCTCATATCTGGCCCGGTACCGTGCAGAACTGGCGTGCAGTGGGTTGTGAACACTGTTTTTCTGGTTTCTATGGGCGTCTGCCCTTGTTTGAGCTACTCCCCATCACTGCGCGGCTGCAAAATGCGCTGGCAAAATCGGCACGCCCGGAAGAGCTGGCAGATATTGCACGTCAACAAGGGCTGAACTCACTGTTTGTTGAGGGGCTTCACTGCGTAAATCGTGGCGATACCACACTGGAAGAGTTAACCCGTGTAGCGGGTGGTAGTGATGAATAAACGAACACTTTTCCGCTGGCAGTCTATTGACGACGACGGGCAGTTATATCAGGGAAGCAGTTTTGCCACCAGCACCGGGCAGATTATTGAGGATCTTGCAGCTGTCCATCAGCTCCCGTTAAAGATCACCCGTGGCCGCAGCTATGCTCCGCGTCACTGGCAGTGGCAACAGAAGAATGCATTTATCCGTCAGTTGGCAACGTTACTGAAAGCGGGAATTCCCCTGACGGGCAGTTTACAGCTGCTGGGCGAAGATCATCCTGAACCTGGCTGGCAGGCGCTGTTGTTGCGGCTCCAGCAGAGCATTTCAGGCGGAGAACCTTTCTCGCAGGCCCTGGCTGCATGGCCGGACGTTTTCCCACCGCTGTTCCCGGCGCTGGTGCACATTGGCGAACTAACCGGGGAGCTGGATGAGTGCTGCCAGCAGTTGGCAACCCAGCAAGAGCGGCAGCAACAGTTACAGCTGAAAGTGAAAAAAGCACTACGCTACCCACTCTTTATTCTGGCGGTCGCCCTGCTGGTCAGCATCGGTATGCTGGTGTTTGTGTTACCGGAGTTCGTCGAGATTTACCACACCTTCAACGCGCCACTCCCTGCTTTTACCTCTGCGGTCATTGCATTTTCTCAGCTCATTCAGCAACAGGCACTGATATTTATGCTGTTTATTATGAGCCTCGGTATTTTCTGGAACGTTCAGCGTAGGAAATCTCAAACCTGGCAGCGGCAAGAACAGCGTCTGTTACTCAGATTGCCGCTGATTGCCACGCTGTATCAGGGCAGCCTGTTGAGCCAGATATTTACCACGCTCTCCATGACTCAGCGTGCCGGGCTGACTCTGCTGCAAAGCCTTCAGGCGGTTGAGAAAACGCTTTCACCCCTACTCTGGCGTGAGGCTATCATGCAGTTACAGCAACATATCGCTGCCGGTAATCCGCTGCATCAGGCGCTGAAGTCGCATACGTTGTTCACCCCACTGTGTTATCAGTTGGTCAAGGTGGGCGAAGAGTCAGGGTCACTGGATACGTTACTGGAAAGACTGGCAAGCTGGCATGAACAACAGACCCATCAGTTGGCTGACCAGCTGGCCGCCGCACTAGAGCCATTAATGATGGTGGTCATTGGGGGAATTGTGGGCACGCTGGTGGTGGCGATGTATCTGCCCGTGTTCCGGTTAGGGGATGCGCTCGGCTAAAAACCATGTCCCCGCCCGGTTGGGCGGGAGCACTTGTGGCGTTAACAGCTATTTCTATCGGGTAAAAATGCGGTTTTCCTGCTCGTTAACGCGGATAAACGTCGTGCGCTTGGTTAGTTCTTTCAAGCGTTCGGCCCCCACATAAGTGCAGGCTGAACGCAGGCCGCCGAGAATATCGCGTGCGGTAAACTCAACGGGCCCACGCAGCGGCAATTTAACGGTTTTTCCTTCGGCCGCGCGGTATTGCGCCACGCCGCCCACATGACGTTTCATTGCAGACTCGGAACTCATGCCATAGAACAGCATAAACTGTTCGCCGTTCTCTTCGACCAGCGTCCCTTCACATTCATCATGGGCCGCCAGCATACCGCCAAGCATGACAAAATCGGCCCCGCCGCCAAAGGCTTTAGCAACATCGCCAGGCACAGAGCAGCCACCATCACTCACGATTTGTCCGCCCAATCCATGCGCCGCATCGGCACACTCAATAACGGCAGACAGCTGCGGGTAGCCAACACCCGTTTTCACTCGGGTGGTACAAACAGAGCCCGGGCCGATACCGACTTTCACAATATCCGCCCCGGAAAGGATCAGTTCCTCAACCATTTCACCCGTCACGACGTTGCCAGCACAGATGGTTTTCCCCGGGCAGGCTTCGCGTGCACGCCGCAGGAAAGCCACAAAGTGCTCAGAGTAGCCGTTAGCCACATCGATACAGATAAAATTGAGTGCCGGTGATAATGCCAGGATTTGTTGTAACTTCAGGAAATCTGCCTCAGACGTGCCGGTCGATACCATGACATGCTGAAGCACCGCAGGCGTGGAACGCTCAACAAATGCCCGCCATTGCTCAATGCTGTAATGCTTATGCACCGCGGTGAGGATATCGAATGAGGCCAGCGCTTGCGCCATATTAAAGGTGCCAACGGTATCCATATTCGCGGCAATTATCGGTACGCCTGACCAGGCAATGCCTGAATGCTTGAAGGTAAACTGACGCTCCAGCTCAACCTGAGAACGGCTTTGCAGCGTTGAACGCTTTGGCCGGATAAGAACATCTTTGAAGCCTAACTTAATATCTTCTTCGATACGCATAACAGATTTCCTGGTTGATGGCGTTGGTGCAATAACGCACTCTGCGGGCAACACTTTTGGTCATAAGCGAATTGCCCGCTCCAGTGACGCTATCATACGCGCTAAAAACGCGCCGACAAGACTGCGAAATTTGATTTATTTAGGCTACAATTCGAGAAATTTACCTGTGAATTTGTCTTGTGATCTGTGCCTCAAATTTGCCTTCAACGCGCAAATTCCAGTACGACAAGGCAGAGAGAATCAAGACCTATGCGCTATACCGTAGCGCTGACCGGTGGTATCGGCAGCGGAAAAAGTACCATTGCAAATGCCTTTGCCTCACTGGGCGTTGATATTGTCGATGCGGATGTTATCGCACGTCAGGTGGTGGAAAAGGGTCAGCCCGCGCTAGCCGCTATTCATGCCCGATTTGGCGACGATGTGCTGCACCCGGATGGCGCGTTAAACCGGCCGGCATTACGCCAGAAAATTTTCAGCTCTCCAGAGGAAAAACGCTGGATTGATAATTTGTTACATCCTCTTATCCATGAAAAAACCCGACAGCAGCTAGCATTAACCCAGTCACTCTGGTGTCTGTGGGTGGTCCCCCTGCTGGTGGAGAATAATTTGCAGCATCTGGCGGACCGGGTACTGGTAGTCGATGTAGACCGTGAAACGCAACTGGCCCGGACTATGAGCCGTGATAACATTAGCCGTGAACAGGCTGAAAATATTCTTGCTGCACAGGCAACGCGCGAAGCACGTCTGGCAGTAGCGGATGATATTATTGATAACTGCGGGTCGCCTGAGACGGTGACAACGCACGTTGCCGAACTCAACCAGCGTTATCTGGCGCTGGCTGCGGCAAGCTATCGGGATTAACAGTATGAGTACAATGGTTCTATTTGAGCATCCTCTGAATGAGAAAATGCGCACCTGGCTGCGTATCGAATTTTTACTAAAACAGCTGACTGCCAGCCAGAAAATCACCGACCATTTAGGTGCCCTGACCTTTTTCCGCAATGCTGCAGAACTCCTGGACGTCTTTGAGCGCGGCGAACTTCGCACCGACATTCTGAAAGAACTTGAACGTCAGCAGCAGAAACTGCTGGGCTGGGCGGAAGTGCCTGGCGTGGATATGGCGCGTATTAACACGCTGCGCAGCGATCTTAAAAGTTTTGGTGCTACGTTGATGTCCGCCCCGCGCATGGGCCAGATTTTGCGCGAAGAACGGCTGATCGCCCTGGTGCGTCAGCGCCTGAGCATTCCAGGAGGCTGCTGCAGCTTTGATCTGCCTACGCTACATATCTGGCTTCATATTGAACAACATCTGCGTGACCAGCAGGTGACCACCTGGATGGCATCGTTAGTACCGATACAGCAGGCGCTGACGATGATCCTCGATCTGATTCGCCAGTCAGGGATCTTCCGTAATCACACCAGCCTGAATGGTTTCTTCCAGGATAATGCGGAAGGGGCTGACCTGCTGCGCATGCAGCTCCGGTTGGATGATGCGTTATATCCTCAGATTTCTGGTCATAAAAGCCGTTATGCCATCCGTTTTCTGCCGCTGGACAGCGAACGTGGTGAAGTTCCTGCCCGCTTCGATTTCGAGCTGGCCTGTTGTTAAGGTAAGTGTAATGAATGATGTAACCGTAGTGAACTGCCCGACCTGTAGTAAGCAGGTTATTTGGGATGAACTCAGTACCTGGCGGCCGTTCTGCAGCAAGCGCTGTCAGTTAATTGACTTGGGTGAATGGGCCGCTGAAGAGAAACGTATTCCCAGCAGCGGTGACCAGACTGACAGCGATGACTGGAGTGAGCAGCCATTTGATCGCGATTAATGATTAAGCGCTGGCTTTCAGTCGCGCAACAATCTCAACGTTTGCGGGGGGGAATGCCTCCGCATCCAGTTCGCTCTGTCTGACCCAACGCTGTGGCTGCCCTTCACGCCCCCAGGGCTCGCCATTCCAGCGATCGACGATGAAGAAGTGCAGCGTAACGCGCAAATCGTCATAGGTGTGATCGACAATATCGTACGCCGTGGCATTCACTACCTCGATGCCGGTTTCTTCCAGCAATTCACGCTTCAGCGCCTGTTCCGGTGTTTCACCCTCTTCCATTTTCCCACCAGGAAATTCCCAGCGATTGGCCATATAAGAGTCTGCGGAGCGCTGCGCTAAAAAAATCTCTCCGTCTTTGCGGATAATGCCAACGGCCACTTGCAGGTGCTTCATGTTTTCCTCACTTCACTGGCTGACTTATTTTTCCCGCCACTATTCCAGCGTTGCCCGCCAATGACAAGTTGTTATACGGCTAAGATCGGAAAGATCGAGCCTCGCCGCAGGAGTGAAATGTAACGCGATGCAAATGCCTTCTGCCCTGCCCTTCGCTCGGCATCCGACGCTATAGTGCGCAGCATAATGGAGAGAGGGAGGAAATGATGCTGAGATTCGCGACTGAATCAGTATGGGTTTACTGGGCATTGCTGGTGATGTGCGGACTGTGTGCAGGCAGCCTGCTGAATGTGGTGGTTTTCAGGCTTCCGCTGATGATACAGCGGAACGACCCGCACCTGTTCAACCTGGGATTTCCACGATCTTATTGCCCACACTGTCAGTTAACACTGACGCCAGGCGATAACATCCCTCTGTTGAGCTGGCTGTGGCTACGCGGACGCTGTAGGGAATGTCGGGAAACCATTTCCTGGCGTTACCCCGCCATCGAAAGTTTGTCATTGCTGATCACATTACTGGCCGCCAGCCTCCTGCCTGCCGGACCGTTGCTGTTGGCCACATTGCTGCTGAGTTGGCTATTGCTGGCGCTGGCGATTATCGACAGCATGCATTTTTTATTACCGGACAGTCTGACGCTTTCTTTGTTATGGGCGGGTCTGCTTTGCCAGCTTGCCGGAGTGCTGCCATTCGTATCTCTGGAACAGGGGATCGCAGGTGCCGCGCTAGGTTATGGGTTATTTTGGCTACTGGCGTGGGGCTATCAGATCGTGCGTGGTGAAGAAGGTCTGGGAAGGGGGGATGCGAAACTACTGGCTGCCGGAGGGGCATGGCTGGGCTGGCAAACCCTTCCGCCATTGCTACTACTGGCTTCATCTCTGGGTATCACTGTTTTCATGCTGGCGCGTCTGGTGGCTAAGCGCTCACTGTCGGCACGCCTGCCCTTTGGCCCGGCGCTGGCAGCGGCGATCTGGATACTGTTCCTTTGGCAAAACACGTAAAAAAAGGGCCGGAAAATTTCCGGCCCCTGGTGTTATCGTTCGTGGCTGATTACGCCAGGCGACCGTGACACTGCTTGTATTTTTTACCCGAGCCGCACGGGCACAGGTCATTACGTCCGACTTTACGTTCGCCGGTCTGATCAGCCAGAGACTGGGCCGCTTCGGTATCGGCATCCACATGGCTTAACTGCTGTTGCTGTGCCAGGCGCTCAGATTCCAGACGACGCTGTTCTTCCATCTGTTCAACTTCTTCCGGCATACGCACCTGAACCTTGCTCAAGGTGCTGATCACTTCATACTTCAGTGATTCCAACATAGCCGCAAACATAGCGAAGGACTCACGCTTATATTCCTGCTTCGGATCTTTCTGCGCATAGCCGCGCAGATGGATGCCCTGACGCAGATAGTCCATTGCCGCCAGGTGTTCTTTCCACAGGGAATCCAGCGTTTGCAGCATCACGCCTTTCTCGAAGTTGCGCATCATTTCAACGCCAACCACTTCTTCTTTGCGCTGATACTGCTCTTTCGCCTGCTCCATGATGCGGTCACGCAGCGTCTCTTCATGCAACTCTGGCTCTTTATCCAGCCATTCCTGAATCGGTAGATTGAGGTCGAAATCGTTGCTCAGGCGCTCCTGCAAACCAACAACATCCCACATCTCTTCCAGAGACTGCGGCGGTATGTAGCTATCAATGGTGCTTTTAAAGACATCCTCACGAATGCTGGCGATGGTTTCTGACACGTCAGACACATCAAGCAGTTCATTACGCTGTGAATAGATAGCACGG
>Ga0308168_1003922_pt1 | contig 11073 bp, 9 predicted proteins | sample PhyCR2_FD_202133 | JGI IMG/M metagenome (GOLD analysis project Ga0308168, IMG submission 202133) | Phyllosphere microbial communities from UC Gill Tract Community Farm, Albany, California, United States - DLSLRC.R2 | ecosystem: Host-associated > Plants > Phyllosphere > Unclassified | place: USA... | reverse complement strand
ACCTACAAAGACGGCAACATCATTCATTCCGATAGCTGGAACGAACGCGCCACCGCCTGATTACGCGTCATATTTCGCGCCACAGGTGCGTTGGCTGCGTTCGCTCGCTCCGGTCACATAGTTATCTCTGTTCCCGGAGACTTACGAACTTGCCGCCTTCCTGCGACACGAACTCTTTAGCGTAATCCTCGTTTTTAAGCGGAGGGGGATGACCTTTCCGCTGTTTTGCTGAACGTCTGCAGCTCGCGGGCGTTCAGCAAAGAAACCCACAAACTGCCAGCCCGACCGCATGCGCTCTGGTCCCCTTCACGGGAAACAGCGATGGGCGGTAGCGTGTCCAGGAACCGACAAAGAGAGAACTTCATGGAAAATCCAGCCATCCTGCTGCGACGTCTGAACCCTTACTGTGCCCGTGCGATGGAAGGCGCGGCTTCGCTCTGCCAGACCCGTGCCCACGCGGAAATTTTGCCGGAGCACTGGCTGCTGAAGCTGCTTGAACAGGGGGAAGGTGACCTGACGGTGCTTGCGCGCCGCTACGAGTGGGATATGGATGCCATCTGGCAGGATTTACTGGGCTGGCTGGATAATCAGCCGCGCTCAGTACGCAATCGCCCGCAGCTATCTGCTGATACCCAGAAACTGCTGCAGGAAGCCTGGATGCTGGCCTCACTTGCCGGAGAGCAGAGTATCCGCAGCGTTCATCTGCTGATGGCACTGACGGAAAATCAGCGACTTGCTCACTGTGACGGACTGTGGCCGTTGCTGACGCTCGGGATGAGTCAGCTTTCCCGCCTGCGCCCGCTGCTGGATGCACAGTCTGATGAACGCCCGAAGCTACAGTTTGAGGCCGAACTGGCCCAGGAGCATGGCGGTGAGGTGGAGTTTGTGGGGCGTCCTGTGGGTGCAGAGCTGAAAGAGGGCGAACTGAACCCGGCGCTGCAGAACGCGCTGGATAAATTCACCCTCGATGTCACTGCTAAAGCGAAAGAGGGCAAGATTGACCCGGTGTTTGGCCGTGACACGGAAATCCGCCAGATGGTGGATATCCTCTCAAGACGCCGCAAGAACAACCCGATCCTGGTCGGTGAACCGGGCGTCGGCAAAACCGCACTGGTGGAAGGCCTGGCATTGCGGATTGCTGAAGGCAACGTGCCTGAATCGCTGAAAACCGTCATCCTGCGCACCCTTGACCTCGGCCTGTTGCAGGCAGGGGCAGGTGTGAAAGGTGAATTTGAACAGCGTCTGAAAAACGTCATCGATGCGGTGCAGCAGTCGCCTGTGCCGGTTCTGCTGTTTATCGACGAAGCCCATACCATTATCGGTGCGGGCAATCAGGCGGGGGGGGCGGATGCCGCAAACCTGCTGAAACCGGCCCTGGCACGCGGCGAGCTGCGCACCATCGCCGCCACCACCTGGAGCGAGTACAAGCAGTACTTCGAGAAGGATGCCGCGCTGGAGCGCCGCTTCCAGATGGTGAAAGTGGACGAACCGGACGACGAAACCGCCTGCCTGATGCTCAGAGGCCTGAAATCCCGCTATGCCGAACACCATAACGTGCACATCACCGATGACGCAGTGCGTGCGGCCGTTACGCTTTCCCGCCGCTACCTGACCGGCCGTCAGCTGCCGGACAAGGCGGTGGATCTGCTGGACACCGCCGCCGCCCGTGTGCGCATGAGCCTCGACACGGTGCCTGAACAAATTGTGCGCCTGAAAGCACAGCTGACCGCGCTGGAACTGGAAGAGCAGGCGCTGCTGGAAGATATCGCCGCCGGCAGCAACCGTCATGGTGACCGCCTGGGTGTGATTGAGCAGCAGCGGGCTGATCTGGACGCGCGTATCGGGGAGCAGGAAGCACGTTTCAGCACTGAAAAGGCGCTGGCGCAGCAGCTGATGGCAAGCCGCCAGGACATCAGCCTGCAGGCAGACATTTCCGTCCTGCAGCAGCAGCTCGAACAGGCACAGCAGGGCGACGTGCTGGTTCAGGTGGATGTGGACACCCGCACGGTTGCCAACGTGATTGCCGACTGGACCGGGGTGCCACTTTCCTCATTAATGAAGGACGAGCAGACCGAACTGCTGACACTGGAAGCGGAAATCGGCCAGCGTGTAGTGGGCCAGCAGGCGTCGCTTAACGCCATCGCGCAGCGGCTGCGCGCCGCTAAAACCGGGCTGACCAGCGAGAACGGGCCGCAGGGCGTGTTCCTGCTGGTCGGTCCGAGTGGCGTCGGTAAAACCGAAACCGCGCTGGCGCTGGCCGATGTGCTGTACGGCGGTGAAAAATCGCTGATCACCATCAACCTGTCCGAGTACCAGGAGCCGCATACCGTGTCGCAGCTGAAAGGCTCGCCGCCGGGCTATGTCGGCTACGGCCAGGGCGGTATCCTGACCGTAGCGGTGCGCAAGCGTCCGTACAGCGTGGTGCTACTGGATGAAGTGGAAAAGGCGCACCGCGACGTTATGAACCTGTTCTATCAGGTCTTCGACCGCGGCTTTATGCGCGACGGCGAAGGGCGTGAAATCGACTTCCGCAACACCTTGATCCTGATGACCTCCAACCTCGGCAGCGACCCCCTGATGCAGCTGCTGGACGAACAACGAGAATCCACCGAAGCAGACCTGCACGAACTGCTGCGCCCCATCCTGCGCGACCACTTCCAGCCCGCGCTGCTGGCCCGCTTCCAGACGGTGATTTATCGCCCACTGAATGAGCCCGCGATGCGCACTATCGTGCAGATGAAGCTCGCACAGGTCAGCAAGCGCCTCAACCGTCACTACGGTCTGACTACGCAGATCGGGGAGAGCCTGTATGACGCGCTGACTGCCGCCTGCCTGCTGCCGGATACCGGGGCGCGCAACGTCGACAGTCTGCTGAATCAGCAAATCCTGCCGGTACTGAGTCAGCAGCTGCTGACCCATATGGCGGCGAAACAGAAACCGAAATCGCTGACGCTGGGCTGGAGTGAGGAAGAGGGGATTGTGCTGGAATTTAAACATGACTGAAGAAACTCAGGATCAGCTCAGAATTAAAGAGGGTGGTGTCAGACTACTCACGGCGGGGGAAATACAGCTGGCGCAATCTGTTTTTTTATCCACCATTGATTATTCGAAAGTATGGATCCACAGAGAGAGTTATCTTCCTTTCAATTTACAGGATAAGAATACGGCGATGACGCCGAACGGGGAGATCTATTTTCGTGATCTATATTTCGATGATTTCTCACAGACAACCGACAGTTTTCAGCATCTGTTCATCCATGAAATGAGTCATGTCTGGCAGCGTGAAAAAGAAATGAATGTGATCTTCAGAGGGCTGGTGAGCTGGATGGTGAGTTACCGTTATACCCTTGATGGTCGTCTCTTAAGCGAATATCCGATGGAGCAGCAGGCGCAGATTATTGCAGATAATTTTGTTTTACAGACATTTGGGTATGAAATCTGGAGTCACCTTGAAAATAAAAGATATCCCGATATTACGCTCGATGGGGATACTTCTGAGTCGGTGATACGTGAGGGATATAAAAATGCTTTGAGGGGTTTTCCATGGTGAGAAGTAACTATTTTATTAAGCTTAACTCTTTGTTGTTAGCGTTTTTTTGTCTTCCAATCCTGACGGGATGCCCTGGACCAGGTGACAGATTTCGTTTTGATGAAACTGCACAGGTGAGTAAAAAGGGTGATAATGTTTGCGTGAATATTGATAATGCACAAGATTATCAGCCAGTAGATATGGGTATCAATCTGCGAGGGACGCCTTCAAAGGAGAAAGATTTTAATTTTTCTCCCGGCCTTAAGGTTATTGAAGGTGAATTATGTATTCCTCCATCTTATTTTCGTTTTGAAAATGGTAGCAAGTATATTGTTGAGTTTGTACTTCATCCAACCCTTGATAATAAAGAAGCGAGAAGCTTTGTCGTTGGTGTCGGTATTAATAATAATCAAGTGTATAATTTCCCTTTGACAGATCGCGAATTCGCAAGGCCTTATGGCTCAATTCAGGTGTCAGAATAGCAAGTGTAATAAGTGTCCGTGTTTAGAGCTTTTCTTGTAAATATATGATTTATTCTTCTATTCCTGCGTCGGGGTGGTTAGCCGAGTGAGAGTTTTTACCTTCTTTCTGTTCATTGTCGTTGGGGGCCTATTTCTTCCTGATGCTCTTATTTACATGTTTGTTAAGCATTTTATTCCCGTCAGAGGTGATGGGGAATACGGCATAGACAATTTTGAAATAACCGCGTCGCTGATTAAAACCCTCGCCAGTGCTCTCGGGGCTGGAATTGTAATCACTCTTTTTCTTACTCACTAAGTACTTAAACCTGTTACTTGCCCGCCGGCAAGAAAGTCATGGACAGCAGGTTATCCCATGGAGTCAATATCATGAGTCTGACAGATACGCTTAATAACACCCTGTCTGCGCTAACGGAAGGCGGACTGAATCGCTACCGTCTGGATATTCCGTCCTGTACAACCTCACTGGATGTGGAAGAATTCAGCGGACAGGAGTTCATGAGTGAGCTTTACCACTACACCATTCTTTTTACCAGCAGCGACCAGAATATCAGCGCAGCGCAGCTGCTGACCAGGCCTGCCACGCTGACCATGGGAACCGGGCCACTGATGGGGCTGACCGGGCAGAAAGTGGTTCATGGCGTGGTGACGCATTTTAAGCGTATCAGCGGTTCACGTGACCAGGCGACGTACCAGATTATTATTGAGCCGTTCCTGTCTCTGCTGGGTAATCAATTCCGCACCCACCGTTTCTTCGTCAATAAATCCGTACCTGAGGTGGTGAAACAGGTGCTTAAGGAGCACGGATTACACGACTGTGAATCTGAGTTTTGGCTCAGGAAAAAAAAGCGGCGTGCAGCGAAACCGACTGCCAGCGGCTGCAGCCGCAGATGGATGAACTGCCCGGTGGATTAATTCAGCCAGACCCGGTGCGTGCAGCGGTGCTGTGTGGGTGAACATTAACGAAGAGCGCAGTACCTTAACTGAAGGGAGGCAAACATGGACAGTGCAAAAAAGCTTGCCAGAGAGATGCTGGATGCGATTAACGTTGATAGTTCAGGTTTGCTGGGTGCCGTGGCGAAGGGGTTTATCTCCTTTCCGGTAACGCTTGGCTACCTCGGGTATGACTTTATCGACACCGATCATCGCCGGGAAAATCGGGATGATAAATACCGGCTGGCGCGCCTGGTTAAAACGGCCACTTTTAACAGAGATCTCATTGAGAAAGTTATCGCGGTATTTACAGATGAGTTCACAGTACGAATTGATATGGTCTCAATGGTGGAAAACATCGGTGGCAGCATAGGTGGGAGTATAATATTTTCTCAGCTGACGGGGATTAATTTGGGACGTCTTATCTCGGCGAGTTTAGTAAAGGCTGTTTTTTCAGGAGCGGTGATAGGTTCAATCCTTTCAATTGGGGCGGAAGCATCGAGAGCGATTTATACGTCCAGATATCTGCGGGAAAGGAATTCTGTAGCTTACTACAAGCTCAAAGGGATGGGGGATTTAGATCTGCTTTATTTTCTTGTTGAAGATTCTGTCAAGCCTTTTGAGAAGGCGTGCGCAGTTGGTAATCTTAATAAGGAGGAGTTCAATAAGATTTGTCAATATTTCCTGGGAGGCCTATGAACTTTAAGAAAATTTTATTTTCTATTGTCGCTTATGCCATGGGTTCAGCGATGGCTCTTATAGGGATTGTTTTTTTCTTTTGGTTTTTCTTGGTTTCAGGTAGTGATCTCAGATTTTATTATGGAACTGGACTCTTTCTGCTATTTGTTGTTGGATGCCTGATTTATCACTTTTCCTTTCATTATATCACAAGCGGTTGGAGTGATTACCTGTAATCGAGAGGTTTGATAAAATATGTCGATATATTCAAGATGGCTTGTAAAACTAAAAGAAATGATATTATATTTTATTTTTCAGATGATTTGCGCTATTGGTTCGACACTGGTTTTGATAGGGTTGGTTTCATCTTGTTGGTTTTTATTTATGTCGAATAGCGATGTGTGGTTTTATTTTGTTGGGGGAGGGGTGTTGTTGATTATTCTTGGGTTGTTAATATGTCGTATTGGTTTTCCTCATATTGGTGATGATTGGGAAGACTATTTGTAAGTGCGAAAGGAAGTGGAATTTTACTTAACATCATTAACCGCGTGAATGGAAACTATCTATATGGAAAATTTCGCTGAGATAAAAGGAACCACACTAAATCGCTACAGCCTCAACATTCCTTCCTGCCCTTATCCGCTGGATGTAGAAAGTTTTGAAGGTCTGGAACAGATGAGTGTTCTCTACCATTACACCATCCGCTTTACCTGCCTGCACCCGGACCTTACGGCAGAGATGATGTTAAGTAAACCCGTGACATTGAGCATGGGCGTGGGCGACCTCTTTAATCCGGTAGTGGGCAAAGTTGTCCACGGCGTGGTCACCCATTTTCGACGCCTGAGCGGGTCCCGCGATCAGTGTCGCTATGAAATCATTCTCGAACCTTTCCTTGCCCTGCTTGGTAATCAATTCCGCACCCACCGCTTTTTCGTTAACAAGTCGGTACCGGAAGTGGTCACCGAAGTATTACAGGAACACGGCCTGAAAGGCTGGGAGTATGAGTTTACTCTCAAAGCTGACTATCCGAAGCGTGAACAGATAAACCAGTACAAGGAAAATGACCTCGCGTTTATTGAGCGTCTGCTGGCCGAAGTGGGGATTTTCTACTTCTTCACCCTGCAGCCCGACACCCAGACCGAAGTGGTGCATTTCGCTGACAAACAGAGTGCCTGGACGTTCGGTAAATCTCTGCCACTCAGCAGCCCGTCGGGGATGAGTGACAATGCCGCGGACTCGGTATGGGGTGTTAACGTCCGACAGAATGTGGTGGAGCGCTCGGTCACTGCCAGTGATTACAATCATCGTGAAGCCCAGAATGTCCTGACCTCTGTACCGGCAGATATGACCCGTGGCGACGGTGACGGTGTTACCTATGGGGATGTGTACCATTATCGCCCGCGTCATCTTGAGCGGGGTGACAAAATTACACCTGCGGCAGAAACCGCCAACTTCTGGGCGCGCCTGGAGCACGAGCGTTTTCTGTCCGGACAGACGACTGTCAGCGGCTGCAGCAATGATGCCCTGCTTTCACCGGCCCAGGTGCTGACCATCCGTGAACTGGCGGTACCGCCAACGCTACCATCAGAAACGGACAACGGCATCATCATTACCCGCACGGGCTATATCGCCAGCCGTAAGAATGCTCTGTCAGTGACGTGGGAAGGGATGCCTTACTACGAGAACCGATGCTGGCGTCCTGCTGCTAAAAGGCGTCCGGTGGTCAGCGGCACCCTGACGGCGCGTGTGACCAGCGCCAAGGATAACGACATCTATGCCTGGCAGGATGCCTCAGGTATGTACCGGGTAAAATTCGATGCCGACCGCGACGACAAGCGTCAGGGCATGGAAAGTATGCCGGTGCGCTTCGCCAAACCTTACGGTGGTGACAAGTACGGCTTCCACTTCCCGCTGATACAGGGCACTGAAGTCGCCATTGCCTTCCATGAGGGCGACCCGGACCGGCCGTACATCGCCCACGCGCTGCATGATTCCCGCCACGTTGACCACGTCACTGAGGCCAACAGCACGCGCAATGTTATCCGCACAGCTGGCCTGAACAAGCTGCGGATGGAAGACAAGCGCGGCGAAGAGCATATCAAGCTCAGTACGGAGTATGGCGGTAAGACCCAACTTAATTTAGGGCACAACGTCAATGCTGACAGGGTTCTTCGTGGTGAAGGGGCGGAGCTGCGTACTGACCGACATGTTTCCATTCGCGGTGGGGCTGGGGTATTTATCACAGCAGATAAACAAACGCTCGCCGGGGACAAGATGCTCTCTATGAAAGAGGCCATTGCCCAGCTGGAAAATGCTCTGACGATTGCCAAAAGTTTGTCATCTGCTGCTGAAGGGGCTGATGCCCTGCCAGCAGATACTGCGAGTCAGCAGACGCTTAACGCAGCTCTCAAAGAGCTCGCTAAACCGGGGATCATATTGAATGCGCCTGAAGGGGTGAGTATCACCAGTCCTCAGGCTGTGCGTGTAGCTTCTGGTGCTGCCAGTGTAGGGATCATGTCCCAGCAAAATACTGATATCAGCGCGCTCAAGCGTTTTACTGTGGCTGCGGGTGAAGCTGTGAGTATGCTGGCCCGAAAGGCCGGAATGAAACTTTTTGCCGCTAAGGGAAAAGTTGAAATTCAGGCACAGGACGATGAGCTGGAGGCGCTAGCCAAAAAGGATGTGACCGTAACCAGTACGGAAGGGCGGGTTGAGATCACGGCAGCGAAAGATGTCGTGCTGAAAAACCTGGACGGGTCGTTTATCCAGTTGCAGGGTAAAAATATTATTATGGGTTGTGAAGGTAATATCCTGTGGAAATGTGCCAATGCGCAGAAAATGGGCAGCGTAAGTATGAGTAGTGTTATGCCCCAGTTTCTATCTGGATATAGTGGGAAATTTACGGCATCGTCTGATGCAGGAGTTCCAGTTGCAGCTGCGGCATATATGTTGACATCGAGTAATGGGCAGAAATTATTTGGTAGAACAGACGAGAGCGGTGAAACAGTCCCAGTTTACTCATCAAACCCGAATGAACCTTTTGAACTTGAAATGATTCAAAGTGATTATTGGTACGATAGTGAGAATATTGTGGATAGAGTACATTGCTCATCATTTTCAGATATGTCATTCCAGGATGATGGTTGTCAATGCAGTGAGTGTGAGGGAAATTAAAGTGCGTGATATTACTTTTAAGTTTAAGTTTAAGTTTAAGTTTTTGTTATGTATATTGCTGGCTCCATTTTTTTCTTTTGCAAGTAGCACATGGAATGCTAAATCAGCACAAATGCAATGTGGCTTAGCTTTGGTAAAGGTCAGTGCTGAATGCCAGGTGAATCAAAAAAGCCCAAAGGAGAATATATGCAAAAATTACCGTTTGGTAATAAAGAACGGCACGAATAATAAAGAGTTTTCTTTACCGTACATCCCGAACAGGCAAAAAGTCCTCCTGGAAGGACAGGGTTATTCCTTTAATAATGTAGTTAAGTCTGGTGATTGGGCTCCCTCCACAATGAAATGCTATGACAATGAAAATATTGTGATCGGATACCATCTTGGGCTGGATGAAGAGGAGAGCGTAAAGGGGTCATTGTTGTCCTATATTGACGCCCCATTTATTGATTTTTCAGGGGGCTTTATTACAGGTAACAAGCTTTCTGAGCTTAGGTCTCGAGAAATAAAAAACCCATACGACAATACAAATATAGACTTTATTAGCAATCGCTGAGGTATGGTATGTCTGATTTATATGAGTATTTAAATGCCAAAAAGGGAAAGGCATATTTTGATGACCAGATTAAACCATTTTCTTTAATCTCACTCTATCCGGATATAGATACATCCCGAAAGCTAAGAGGCAACAGTCGTACAATAGGAGATGCTGATAAAGATGTCCAGGATGCTATTATAGATATGATAATTACCATAGCTGTCCGCTATGGATTAAGTTATAAAGAGATATCTTATATATTATTAACCACTAAGGTTGAGTCTGGATTTAACCCCGATGCGGCAGCGGGCACTACTAGTGCAGCTGGTTTAGCGCAAGGAACAGTTGGTTTTATCAAAGATGCATTGGCACAATCTGAAGGCATTCTTGGTTTTCAGCTAGATCTTCGTAATGAAGAAGTTTTTGAAGCTGAGAAAGGATGTTATGCGGTAATCTATTCCTTTTTACTTAACAAATCGAAGGTGATGGAGAGTTACACATCAGATCAAAGTGAATACTGGGAATGGCTTTATTTGTTGCATCATGATGGTGCCTATAGTTTAGGAAAATATCTCGATGGTACACGTGAGAAAAGTGCAGATGGCGAGAAGTGGGCACTTTATATAACTAAGCATTTATCAGTTGTGGAAGGATTACTAAAAAACACTGAAGTTCATACTAAATTTAAACTGTCTACGGGAAATAATACAGCATTCAAAAACAAAAATTATATTGCTGCAATCTCTCCATTTCCAAGTTCAACATGCCCAAATTTAGTGTCAGACTATGAGAAAGCTCTAGTTTTTATCAAGGGCGTGACTGATGCAAACGGGATGACTAAATCAGTCAATGCTATCGCAGGTTCAGAAATTGTGTTTACTATTCTTGCTGATAATTACAAAGAATTAGCTAAAGCAACTGTTGAAAAAAATACCAATGAAAAGCATAAGACTCTAACTTATACCGTTAAGAAAGGTGACACCTTATCAGCAATAGCGAAGAAATATAGTGTATCAGTAGAGAAATTGGCAAGAATTAATAAGATCCATAACGTAAACATGTTGCGCATTGGTGCGAAATTGAAAATACCTGATAGTAATCAAAATCATGGATATGTTAGCCGCTATATTTCAGTGAAGACAAAAAAAGAGATTCTTAAAACCATTGGGGTTGAAAATGCTAATGCTAAAGCAGCCGTAGAGTATTCGAGAAGCCATATTGTTTTGCCAAAAGGAAGCAAGTCCGCAGACTCGGAAAAGGAAAGCAATGTAATTCATATTAAAACTACGACGACGGATAAGTCTGTTGCTCGCAGGAGTAAAAATGAACCAGAGAAGCATCAGACTACTTCAGAGGGAAAGGCAAAAGAAATTTCTGTTGTTAACGACTTTGAGCCTCTAGTCAAGTTTCAAACTGATATATCTGAAAACTTACAGAGCTTGGTTTCTGCTCATTCAATTGATGTTATTAAAGGAATAATGAAATCTGCAGGTGTCCATAAAATTACTATCACTAGCACCCTACGCACTCCCGAAGAGCAAGTGGAAGCAATGTACAACAATATGTGCAACAAGGGTGTGCAATCCCAACTTGATTATTATGCTGCTGCGGGCCGGGAGGTTGTACAAGCAGGTATCGCTGTGGGTGGCATAGATAAAAGTAAGGAGAATCAGGTTAAAAAAGCCATGGTTGATAAAGTCAATTCTTTACAAAAAGAGGGGCGTCTTGTTTCAAAACATTGTGTT
>Ga0308168_1003921_pt1 | contig 11075 bp, 10 predicted proteins | sample PhyCR2_FD_202133 | JGI IMG/M metagenome (GOLD analysis project Ga0308168, IMG submission 202133) | Phyllosphere microbial communities from UC Gill Tract Community Farm, Albany, California, United States - DLSLRC.R2 | ecosystem: Host-associated > Plants > Phyllosphere > Unclassified | place: USA... | reverse complement strand
CGGATACTAAATGATTTTACCCGCCGGCGCTGTCGCCGGGCACCGCGCTTGTGGTTCCCTGCGCCTGTCTCGTGCCCGGAATGCGCGCGCATCGGCATTTTTTGACTCGCTTCCAACACTGCGTGCGCGTTAAATACGTGCGCCCGGAAATACCCGTCCATTCCGGTACAATGAATCCGGCTTTCCTCCCGCGAATAGCGTGCACTGGCCATTCCATTTGCCAACCGCCGCCGCCCGAGGCTCCACATACAGGCATCGAAAGAAAACAATAATGTTCTCGTTTTTCGTGAGCTTCCTTTCCTGCGCATTGCTGACGCTGCTGGTTATCAAGACCGCGCGAAAACATGGGCTGGGGCTCGATGGCGATTTTGGCGGCGTGCAGAAAGTGCACTCGCATGCGGTCGCGCGTATCGGCGGCATTCCGATTTTCCTCGCGGTGGTGGTGGCGTCCGGGATTTCGATCCTGCGCGAGCCGCAAATGATGGCGTGGCTCGCGACCCTGATTGCCTGCGCCACGATCGCGCTCGCCGGCGGCATCGCCGAGGATTACACCGGCCGCGTTTCGCCGCTGCGCCGGCTGGCGCTGACGATGGTCGCGGCGGCCCTCGGCTACTGGCTGCTCGACGCGCGCGTCGGCCGGCTCGACCTGCCGTGGGCCGTGCTGCCGATCGAGACGCTGTGGATCGTGCTGCCGCTGACGATGCTGGCGGTGGCGGGCATCGCCAACGCCATCAATATCATCGACGGCTTCAATGGCCTGGCGGGCGTGATCAGCATCTTCATGCTGCTGTCGCTGTCCTACGTGGCGCTGCAGGTGGGCGATATGTTCGTGCTGGTGGCGGCCCTGATCGTGGCCGGCGCCACCGCCGGCTTCCTGATCTGGAACTATCCGGTGGGGCTGATCTTCCTGGGCGACGGCGGCGCCTATTTCATCGGTTTCCTGCTGGGCGAGCTGGCGCTGCTGCTGGTGATGCGCAATCCCGGCGTGTCGACCTGGTATGCGGCGCTGTTACTGATTTATCCGGCTTTCGAAACGATATTCTCCGCTTATCGCCGCATGTTTGTGCGCGGTAAGTCGCCGGCGATGCCGGATGGTATTCACCTGCACAGCTTGATATTTCGCCGTATCGTGCAATGGACGGTAGGGCCGCGCGAAGCACGCGCATTGATGAAGCGCAATGCGCGGACTTCTCCTTATTTATGGCTGTTTTCACTGCTGGCCGTGATACCGGCAACGGTGTTCTGGAAAAACACGACGGCCCTGATGTTCTTCTGTTTGTTGTTCATAATCAGTTACCTCTGGTTGTATGGCCGTATTGTTCGATTCAAGTCCCCACGTTGGCTTTTTTTAAGCAAGAAGGACTAGTCCGGGTTTATTGTTGTATTATATTGCGACATTTAGTGAGAATTCACTAGATTCGGTAATTGCTGAATCTGCATTTAATCTTTAACGAACGAGGAATGATGATGGATCTGTCGAATATGTCCGTAGGCGATTTGCGCAACCTGCAGGAGCAAATCAAGCAGGAGATGAAGAAGCGTGAAGTCCAGGAAGTGCAAAAAGCACGCGAGCAAATCCTGGCCATCGCCCAAAGCGTCGGCATGCCGCTGAAAGACCTGATGGCCGCCACCGGCCGCGGTTCGAAAGGCGCCACCGTCGCCGTGCGCTATCGTCACCCGGACGATTCCAACCTGCAGTGGACCGGCCGCGGCCGCCAGCCGAAGTGGGTCAAGGAATGGGTCGAAGGCGGCAAGTCGATCGACGATCTGCGCGTCTGATTCCAATTTCCCCTGCGCTGAGGAACCTCACTTCCACAGCGCAGGCGGAAAGTAGCATTCCGCCAGGCACCGGGCGCTTTCCACGCCGCCCGATCTCCGCGCGCCAATCCCACGGCGCCAGCGCTTGCCGGTACAATAGCAAGCGATTTTTTATCATTCCTCCAACATCCGGCGATGACCACGGTCGATCCAGCGACCGGTGCATGCCTCTCAAGAATTCCAAGGAAGAACATGGTTGCTCTCTCGAAAACGATTTTCAAGGCCTATGACATTCGCGGCATCATCGGCAAGACCCTGGATGCGGGGATCGCGCGCCACATCGGCCGTGCCTTCGGCGCCGCCGCGCTGGCCAAGGGAGAGCGCAAGGTCGTGATCGGCCGCGACGGCCGCCTGTCGGGCCCGGAACTCAGCGCCGCCCTCAGCGAAGGCCTGCGCGACGCCGGCGTCGACGTGATCGATCTGGGCATGGTCGCCACCCCGATGGTGTATTTCGGCACCAACGTGCTGGAAACGCGCTCGGGCATCATGGTCACCGGCAGCCACAACCCGCCCGACTACAACGGCTTCAAGATGGTAATGGCGGGCGAGGCGATCTATGGCGATGCCATCACCGGCCTGCACGACAGCATCGCTGCCTACGACGGCGCGATCGCCGACCAGCGCGGCGGCTACAGCACCCACGACATCCGCGCCGCCTACATCGAGCGCATCGTCGGCGACGTCAAGCTGGCGCGTCCGATCAAGATCGTGGTCGACTGCGGCAACGGCGTCGCCGGCGCCTTCGCGCCCGAGCTGTTTACCCGCATGGGCGCCGAGGTCGTCGAGCTGTTCTGCGAAGTCGACGGCACCTTCCCGAACCACCACCCGGACCCGGCCCACCCGGAAAACCTGCAGGACGTGATTCGCGCGCTGCAAGAGACCGACGCCGAGATCGGCCTGGCTTTCGACGGCGACGGCGACCGCCTGGGCCTGGTCACCAAGGATGGCCAGATCATCTTCCCGGACCGCCAGATGATGCTGTTCGCGGCCGACGTCCTGTCGCGCAACCCGGGCGCCGAGATCCTGTACGACGTCAAGTGCACGCGCCACCTGGCGCCCTACATCGAGAAGAATGGCGGCAAGCCGCTGATGTGGAAGACCGGCCACTCGCTGGTCAAGGCCAAGCTGAAGGAAACCGGCGCCCCGCTGGGAGGCGAGATGAGCGGCCACATCTTCTTCAAGGACCGCTGGTACGGCTTCGACGACGGCCTGTATGCCGGCGCGCGCATGCTCGAGATCCTGACCAAGGGACCGAATCCGTCGGCGCTGCTCAACGGCCTGCCGATCGCCAGCAGCACCCCGGAACTGCACCTGCACCTGCAGGAAGGCGAGAACTTCGCGCTGATCGACCAGCTGCGCCGTGAAGCCAGGTTCCCGACCTCGGAAAAGATCAACGACATCGACGGCTTGCGCGTCGAGTACGCGGACGGCTTCGGCCTGGCGCGCTCGTCGAACACGACCCCGGTGGTGGTGCTGCGCTTCGAGGGCGAGAATCCGGAAGCGCTCGCGCGCATCCAGTCCGAATTCAAGAGCGTGATCCTGGCCGCCAAGCCGGATGCTCACCTGCCTTTCTGAGGTGATTGCTTGAAGATTCTACTTGTGCGGGTGTCGTCCCTGGGCGATGTCCTGCACAACCTGCCGATGGTGGCCGACCTGCTGCGCCGCCATCCGGGCGCCACGATCGACTGGGTGGTCGAGGAAGGCTACGTCAGCCTGGTGCGCCTGAATCCGCACGTGCGCAAGGTGATCCCCTGGGCGCTGCGGCGCTGGCGCAAGAGCCTGGGCAAATCCGGGACGCGCGCCGAGATCCGCGCTTTCTTTCGCACCCTGCGCGAGGAAGAATACGACTATGTGTTCGACACCCAGGGCCTGCTCAAGACCGGCATCATCATGGGCGCCGCGCGCGTTCGCAAGGGCGGCAGGAAGGTCGGCCTGGCCAACGGCAGCGAAGGCTCGGGCTATGAAGGCATTTCGCGCATCTTCCATACCGACAGCATTCCCCTGAGCCCGCGCACCCACGCGGTGGCGCGCGGACGGCTGGTGGCCGGCGCGGCGCTCGGTTATCCGGTCGATACGGCGCCCGATTTCGGCCTGCCGGCGCCGGATGCGTCGCAGCGTCCGGCCTTCCTGCCGCCCGAAGACTATGCGGTGTTCTTCCACGGCACGGCGCGCGCGGCCAAGAAGTGGGCGGACGCCAACTGGATCGCGCTCGGCAAGGCGCTGGCGCCGATGCCGGTGCTGCTACCCTGGGGTTCGGAGGCCGAACACCGGGACGCCGAGGCGCTGGCCGCCGGCATCCCGAACGCGCGCGTGCTGCCCAGGCTGTCGATGATGGACGCCGTGACCCTGGCCCAGCATGCGCGGCTCGCGGTCGGCGTCGACACCGGCCTGACCCATATCGCCGCCGCTTTCGTGCGGCCGACGATCGAGATCTATTGCGATTCGCCGAAGTGGAAGACCGAGGGCAACTGGTCCGAGCGCATCGTCAACCTGGGCGAGCTGGGTGCGCCGCCATCAAGCGACGAGGTGGCGGCGGCCGCGCGCCGCCTGCTGGCCGCGGCATGAACCGCGCGCTGTATTCAAGCCTGTGGTGGCTGGCCCTGCCGGCCGTGCTGGGCCGCCTGTGGTGGCGTGGCCGCAAGGAGCCGGGCTACCGCGCGCACTGGGGCGAACGCCTGGCCCTGATCGGTCCGGCGCCGAGCGAACGTCCGACCATCATGGTGCACGCCGTCTCGGTCGGCGAGACGCGCGCCGCCGAACCGGTGGTCGACGCGCTCCTGGCGGCCTATCCCGATTGCCGCATCCTGCTGACCCATATGACGCCGACCGGCCGCGCCACCGGACAATCCCTGTTCGCCCACCATGGCGAGCGCGTGGTGCAAAGCTACCTGCCATACGATACCGGCTTGATGACGCGGCGCTTCCTGCGCCGCCATCGCCCGCGCGCCTGCATCCTGATGGAGACCGAGGTCTGGCCCAACCTGATCCACGCCTGCAATCGGCTTGCTGTGCCGGTCGTGTTGGCCAATGCCCGCCTGTCCGAAAAATCCCTGAAGCGTGGCCGCAAGGCGGGCGCCGTGATGCGGGAGGCGGCGCGCGGCTTCACCCTGGTCGCGGCCCAGACCGAGGTTGATGCAGAGCGCATCCGCTCGCTCGGCGCGCCGAACGTGGTGGTCACCGGCAGCGTCAAGTTCGACGTGACGCCGCCGCCGGCGGCGCTGGAAAAGGGTGACTGGCTGCGCAGCCGCATCCGCTCCGGCGGCCCTGAGCGGCCCGTGTTCCTGTGCGCCAGCACGCGCGAGGGCGAAGAGGCGCTGATCCTCGACGCCTGGCGGCGGATGCCCGACAAGCCGGCCGGCGCGCTCCTGGCGATCGTGCCGCGCCATCCGCAGCGTTTCGACGAAGTCGCTTCCCTGGCCTCGGCGCGCGGATTCACGCTGGCGCGGCGTTCGCAGTTCGGGCTTGACCACGGCGTCGACCATGGCGTGGGCGGCGCCGACGTGCTGCTGGGCGATTCGATGGGCGAGATGTTCGCCTATTACGCAGCCTGCGATTGCGCGTATATCGGCGGCAGCCTGCTGCCGCTGGGCGGCCAGAACCTGATCGAAGCCTGCGCGCTGGGCAAGCCGGTGCTGGTGGGCGAGCATACCTTCAACTTCCTCGACGCCACCAATGAGGCGGTGGACGACGGCGCCGCGCTGCGGCTGCCTGACGCCGACGCGCTGGTGACGGCGGCCGTGCGCCTGCTGCGCGACGGCGCGGCGCGGGTGGCGATGGGGGAGAAGGCGCTGGCCTTCGCGCGCCGCCACCGTGGGGCGACCCTGCGCACTGTTGAACTCGTGCAACGGCATATCCGGTAGGTTTTGTTACCATTCCAAACTGCACGGTACAAAACAAAAGGGGATGCGCCATGTTGTCGTTCAATCACCCGAGGCCGGTCGGTAGTGGAAAGCCCGCGGTTTTGCCAACTTCGGTACTGGTCCAGGAACAGGCGGCAGAGGCGCTGGAGGCGATCATGACCGCAGCACCGACCGAAGTCCCGGCATCGCCACCCGCTGGCGTTGCGCTCCCGCCGCTGGATGCGCTGCACTTTTTCGTGCGCTATTCGCTGCGCGAGTACACCAGTTTCATGTGGCAGCATGGCGGCTTCCTGATCCGCCGCCGGCGCGTGCGCTGGCCGGCCAGCCTGCTCCTGCGCCTGAGAAGCACCTTCAGCGCGGCCCTGAACTTCGTCCTGCTCGGACGCGGGCGCCGCACCTATGAGTTCACCATCGACGAACACGGCATCGTACGCACCAGCGGCGGCGTGACCCTGATCGGCTGGGAAGACGTGGCCGCCGTGCGCACCTATTCGCGCGGCTTCATGATGGTGCTCAAGCGCGGCACCCTGCCGATTCCATTCCGTTGCCTGTCCGAGGGACAGGTGGCCGCCATGCGCGAGCTGGCGGCGGCGCGGCACGAGCTGGCTTTGCGCTGATTTTTTCCCGGCCTGCGGGCAGTGTTGGACGCGTGGACGGGGGACCCGTCCACCCTACTCGAACAACACCGGCATCTCGTGCGAACGCTTGCGCAATGCCAGGCGCGCGCCGTCGTAATCCGGATACACCTCGCCCACCGTGGCCCAGAACGCCGGGCTGTGGTTCATCTCGCGCAGGTGGGCCAGTTCGTGCGCCACCACGTAGTCGATCAGCGCTGGCGGATAATGGATCAGGCGCCAGTTCAGGCGAATGCTGCCGCCCACCGTGCACGAGCCCCAGCGCGAGCCGGCCGACGACAGCGTGAAGCTGCTGTAGCTCACGCCCAGCTGCGGCGCATAGTGATCGAGGCGCTCGCGGAACAGGCGCTTGGCCTCGGCCTGGAACCAGATCTTCACTCTTTCCTTGAGCTGCCATTCGGACAGCCCCGGCACCACGCCGATCCACAGCTCGTTGCTGGCGGCGTCGAACCGGCAGTGGCTGCGCTCCGCTTCCTCGAGACGCAGCACGATGTCGCCGCCCAGGTAGGGCAGGCGCGCGCCATCCTTCCATTCGACAGGCAGCCGTTGCTGGCGCTGGTCGCGCCGTTCTCCCCGTTCGAGCAGCTTGGCGACGATCCAGCGCTGCTTGGCGCGCAGCGCGTTGTCGATCTCTTCGAGCGTCACGCGGCGCGGCGCCGTCACGCGCAGGCCGTCGTCGTCGATGGTGAAGCCGATCGAGCGCCGTGACGAGCGGCGCAGGGCGTACTCGATGGTGTGGTGGCCGAGGGCGATGCGTTTCAGGGGAGGGTCTTGCGGGCCGACGGGCGGCGAGGGGAGCTTGATGCGGGGCGGCGCCGGCGGCGCCTTGAACAGCGGCTGCGCGGGCGGCGCAGGCTTGTCGGAAGGTTTCAGCGCCGCGAAGAATTCTTGCGCGAACAACTCCAGCTGATGCCCGTCGACCTTCGCCGAGGCCATGGTCTGAGGCCTCGACTCACGAATCTGGGCGCTGACGTCGCTCAACCACCTTTGTAGGCGTGGGGCGAAATGACGCGCATTTCGGATTCTATCCAATTTTCTACCTCTTGCATCAGGCTGTCGGGGGTATGGCCTTCGGGCGAGATCGGCTTGCCGATCGAGACCGTGATCAATCCGGGCCGTTTGATGAATGAATTCTTGGGCCAGCACTCGCCCGAATTATGCGCGATCGGCACCACGACCGCTTGGGTTTCCACAGCCAGGCGTGTGCCGCCGCTCTTGTACTTGCCCTTCTGGCCGACCGGGATGCGGGTGCCTTCGGGGAACATGATGATCCACTGGCCGTCGGCCAGGCGGCGCTTCCCGTGGCGCACGACCGAACTGAAGGCATTCTTGCCCTGCTTGCGGTCGATCGGGATCATGCGCAGCAAGCCCATGGCCCAGCCGAAGAAGGGGATGTACAGGATTTCCTTCTTGAAGACGTAGACCAGCGGCCGCGTGAGATTGGGCAGCAGGAAGATCGTTTCCCACGCCGACTGGTGCTTCGAGAGCACGATGGCCGGCGCGTCGGGCAGGTTCTCGTAGCCCTTGAATTGGTAGCGGATGCCGCAGATGACGCGCGCGCACCAGATGATGAAGACGTTCCAGCGCGAGGTGAACCAGAAGCGCTTGTTGTACGACAGCGGCGCTGCCAGGAAGCAGAGGGAGGCCCAGATGACGGTGGCGACGATCATGACGATCGTGAACAGCAGGGAACGCAGGAACAAACTGAAGTTACGCAAAGGGGCTCCGGACAAATCGATCTGGTTCTGGACTGGACTGCGAATTTTTTATTGATTATGCAGGCTGCGCGCCGGTTGTGCCAGAGGCGGCGCTCGACGGAGATCCCGGCTTGAGGAAGGCGGTCACCATCGCCGCCAGGTCCGGGAACACCTGGGTGCCGGGCGGCAGGCCGCCGGTGGCCTGGGTCGTCTCGCCCTTCCCGGTCAGCACCAGGTAGGGCGTGCAGCCGCGGTTGAAGCCGGCCTGCAGGTCGCGCAGCGAGTCGCCCACGGTGGGCACGCCCTTGAGATTGACCTTGAACCGCTTGCCGATCTCTTCGAACATGCCCGACTTGGGCTTGCGGCAGTCGCAGCCGTCGATCGCCGCGTGCGGGCAGAAGAAGATGGCGTCGATGTCGGCGCCCACCAGCTGGGCCGCCGCATGCAGCTTGGCGTGGATGGCGTTCAGGGTCGCGATGTCGAACAGGCCGCGCGCGATGCCCGACTGGTTGGTCGCGACCACCACCCGGTAGCCCGCCTGGTTCAGGCGGGCGATCGCTTCGAGCGAGCCGGGAATCGGGATCCATTCGGCCGGCGACTTGATGAAGTCCGGCGAATCGTGGTTGATCACGCCATCCCGGTCGAGGATGATGAGCTTCATCGCCCGCTCTTCCTTGTCGCGCTCCTTGCCCATCTTATGCCGCCAGCTTCGAGATGTCGGCCACGCGGTTCATCATGCCGTGCAGCGACGCCAGCAGGGCCAGGCGGTTGTTACGCAGCTTGACGTCGTCGGCCATCACCATCACGTCGTTGAAGAAGGCGTCGACCTGGTCGCGCAGCTGGGCCAGGGTCTTGAGCGTGCCGGCAAAATCGCCCGCGGCGAAGGCCGCGTCGACGTCGGGCTGCACGCGGGCGACGGCGGCCGCCAGGTCCTTCTCGGCCTGGTCCTGCAGCAGGGCTGGGTCGACCGCGGCGTCCTTCGGCATCGCTTCCTCGTTCTTCTTGAGGATGTTGGTGATGCGCTTGTTGGCGGCGGCCAGCGAGGCCGCCTCGGGCAGCGCCGCGAAGGCCTGCACCGCTTCCAGGCGCTGCACCACGTCGTCGACGCGGTCCGGGTCCTGGGCCAGCACCGCCTCGACCTCGTTCGGCGAGAAGCCGCGCTCGCGCAGCATGCCGCGCAGGCGGTCGAGCATGAACGCGGTCACCTCGGTGCGCGGATCGCGCAGCGATTCGAAGCGCGCCGGCTCGTCGGCGAAGGTGGTCATCGCGTCGGCCAGCATGTCGGCGATCGACAGCGGCAGGCGCTTCTCGACCAGCATGCGCATGATGCCCAGCGCGTGGCGGCGCAGCGCGAACGGATCCTTCTCGCCGGTCGGCTGCAGGCCGATGGCCCAGATGCCGACCAGGGTTTCCAGCTTGTCGGCCAGGGCCACCGCGAGGCCGGTATTGGTCGCGGGAAGAAGGTCGCCGGCGAAACGCGGCTGGTAGTGTTCGGACGCCGCGCGCGCGACGTCGTCATGCTCGCCATCGTGGCGCGCGTAGTACGTGCCCATGATGCCCTGCAGCTCGGGGAACTCGCCGACCATGTCGGTGAGCAGGTCGGCCTTGGACAGGCGCGCGCCGCGCTCGGCCAGCGCCGCGTCGAAGCCCAGGCGGGTGGCGATATAGGTCGCCAGCTTGGTGACGCGCTCGCTGCGCTCGGCCTGCGTGCCCAGCTTGTTGTGGTAGACCACGCTGGCCAGTTGCGGCAGGCGCGACTCGAGGGTCTTCTTTTTATCCTGCTCGAAGAAGAACTTGGCGTCCGACAGGCGCGGGCGCACCACGCGCTCGTTGCCGCCGACGATGGCGGTCGGGTCGTCGGTCGCGATGTTCGACACGATCAGGAAGCGCGAACGCAGCTTGCCTTCCGCATCCGTCAGCGCGAAGTATTTCTGGTTCGTCTGCATGGTGAGGATCAGGCATTCCTGCGGCACGGCCAGGAATTCTTCCTCGAAGCGGCATTCATAGACCACCGGCCATTCGACCAGGGCCGCCACTTCGTCCAGCAGCGACTCGGGCATCAGGACCTGGTCGGCGCCCGCTTTTTCGAGCAGCTGGGTGCGGATGCTTTCCTTGCGCGCCTCGCTTGATGCCAAGACCTTGCCCTCGGTTTCCAGCACTTGCGCGTAGTTGTCGGCATGGTCGATCGCGATCGGGCCGCCATGCGACAGGAAGCGGTGGCCCATCGTGGTGCGGCCGGCGGTGAGGCCCAGCAGGGACAGCGGCAGCACCTGGTCGCCATGCAGCGCGGTCAGGAGGTGCACCGGACGCACGAACTGCACGGTGTCGCCGCTTGGGCGCTGGTAGCTCATGACCTTCGGGATCGGCAGCTTGGCCACCGTCTCGGCCAGCACGTCCTGCAGGGCGCCTGCGAGGGCGCTGCCGGCGGCGGTATAGGTGTAGAAGAAGCTTTCGGCCTTGCCGTCCTGGGCGCGTTCGAGCTGGTCGACGGTGAGGTCGGGGAAGCCCAGCGCGGCCAGCTTCTTGGCCAGCGGCGCGCTCGGATTGCCTTCCTTGTCGAGGGCCACGGAGACGGGCAGCACCTTCTCGCGGATCGATTTGTCGGGCGAGGTGTCGCGCACATTGGTGATGGACACGGCCAGGCGGCGCGGGGTGGCGTGGGTGGTGACGATGCTACCGGCTTCGAGGAAGTCGCGCGCCTTCAGGCCATTGGCGATGCCGGTCGCAAAGGCCGCGCCCAGCTTGACGAGCGCCTTCGGCGGCAGTTCTTCGGTTTGCAGTTCGACGAGGAGTGTTTGGTTCATGGTCTGTTCTGTTCTTTTCAAGCTGCTTGTTCGGCCTTGGGCGCCATGGGGAAGCCCAGCTTCTCGCGCGAATCGTAATAGGCTTGCGCCACCAGGCGCGACAGGGTGCGCACGCGGCCGATGTAGGCGGCGCGCTCGGTCACCGAGATCGCGCCGCGCGCGTCCAGCAGGTTGAAGCTGTGCGAGGCCTTCATGATCTGCTCGTAGGCCGGCAGGGTCAGTTGCAGCTCGACCAGGCGCTTGGCTTCGGATTCGTGGTTA
>Ga0308168_1003920_pt1 | contig 11077 bp, 10 predicted proteins | sample PhyCR2_FD_202133 | JGI IMG/M metagenome (GOLD analysis project Ga0308168, IMG submission 202133) | Phyllosphere microbial communities from UC Gill Tract Community Farm, Albany, California, United States - DLSLRC.R2 | ecosystem: Host-associated > Plants > Phyllosphere > Unclassified | place: USA... | reverse complement strand
ACCGAATTGTCGATACCTGAATTCTCGTGGTAGATCGACAGTTTGATCACGCCGCCTTCGGAAATCTGCGGACGCACCTTCATCAACAGGCCGATGTCCTTGCGGTCCACGGTCTGGAAGGGATTGTTCGCGCCGCTGGTGCCGGTCGTGAACGAACCCGTGATGATCGGAATGTTCTGGCCCACCTTGATCGTCGCCAGCTCGTTATCGAGCGTGATCATGTTCGGTGTCGACAAGATGTTGGCGGCACCCTCGTTTTCAAGTGCGCTGGCCACGGCGCCCAGGCCGAGCTCGCCGTTGATCTGTTTAAAAATTCCCAGCGTCAGGCCCGGCAGCGAAGGCACGGAACTCGTGGTGCCCGAGCCGAAGCCGGCGCGCGCCGCGGCCGCCAGGTTGACGATGTTGTTGGCACTGCCCGAATTGAAGGACTGGAGCCCGCCGACCCGGTACTTGCTGGTATCGCTGCCCGACAAGCCCAGCCATTGCACGCCGAACTCGGCGGCTTTCTGGGAATTCATTTCCACCACCAGGGCTTCGATGTAGACCTGGGCACGGCGCACGTCGAGCTGGTCGATGACGCCGCGCAGGTTGCGGTAGATCGCATCCGGCGCCGTGATGATCAGGCTGTTGGTCGAGGCGTCGGCCTGGATGAAGCCGGAGCCCTGGCCGCCGCCAGCGCCGCCTGCGGTCGCCTGCCCCTGCTGGGCGAAGGTGCCGCCGGTGCCGCCGGCGCCGATGCTGTTCTGCTGGCCCTGCTGGCCACCGCCGAGGCCGCCGCCAGTATTACCCTGGCTGCCGGCCTGGATCGAGCCGCCCGTCGTGCCCTGCTGCGTCACCGGCACCGCCGAGGCGTCTTGCGAGACGACGGCGCGCAGGGTTTGCGCGACCTTGCTGGCGTCGGCGTTTTTCAGGTAGACGACGTGGATGTTGCCCTTTTCGGTGGTCGCCTGGTCGAGCTTGGCGATCAGCGACTTGGCCAGGTTCGCGCGTGCCTGCGAAGGGGCGCGCACGACGACGGAATTGGTGCGGGAATCGGCCAGGATGGTGACGCGGCCGGAATCGCCGCCGGCAGCCGGCTCCATCAGGCGCGAGACCAGGGTGGCGATGTCGCTGGCGATGCCGTTACGGATCGGCACGACGTCGAGGTCGGCCGCCACCGGCGCGTCGAGCGCGGCGATGATGCGCGACAGGCGGCGCAGGTTGTCGGCGTAGTCGGTGATGACCAGGCTGTTGTTGCCCGGATTGGCCATGATCGAATTGTTCGGCGAGATCAGCGGGCGCAGCACGGCCGTCAGGTTGGCGGCCGACTCATACGACAGGTGGAAAACCTGGGTGGCGATCTGGTCGCCCTGCACGCGGGTGCCGCGCTTGCCCACCATGGTCGGCGAGGATTGCAGTTTCGCTTCCGCTTCCGGCACCACTTTCGCATAGCCCTCGCCGGTCGTGACGACGGCAAAACCCTGCAGGCGCAGGGCCGAGGTGAGCAAACCGAAGGCCTGGCTCTTGGTCAGCGATTTTTCCGACACCAGGGTCAGCGTGCCTTTTACGCGCGGGTCGATGATGAAGGTCATCCCCGTGTAGTGGCCCACCGCCTTGATCACCGATTCGATGTCGGCATTCACGAAAGAGAGGGCGGCGGAATTTTCCTGCGCCTGGGCCGCAGCCGGCGGCAGGGCCGTGGCCACCGCGCAGCACAGCAGGGCGCCCGCTGCAATACGGCGCAAGGTCGGGCGCAGTGGGGAGGATGCGGGGGTGCTACGGAAGGATGTTTTCATTATCTGAACTCTAATGCGATTATGTTTTTACCGTTCACCGTGCGGCGCTGGCCGAGGAGGTTGAGCATATTGCCCAGGGTCTCTTCGTAGCCGGCGGCGGCCGACGCCTGCCCGGAAAAGCGCAGGCGCCCATTTTGCAATGTTCCATTTCCCGACAACAGCAAGGCGCCGCGCACCGTGCGCAACACCAGCTCGGCCTGCTGGCCGCGCCAGTCCATCACCATCTCGTAGCTGCCCAGCGGCTTGACCGGCGACATGCGCGAACCCATGTCGCTCATCGTCAGGATCGTGCGCCCGGTAACGGCCACACTGTTCGGCTGGCGTGTCAGGTCGAGCCGGTCCCACGACAGGCGCAGCACGCCCGAGGGCACCAGCGTGTTCAGCGGCGCGCCGAGTCCGACCAGGCCTTCCGCCGGCAACAGCAATTGTCCCGCGCTGACCTGCCACGCCGACCAGTTGCCCGTGATATTGACCGGCTGGGCCAATGCCTGCGGATTTTCCAGCTGCATGTCCACGCGGCCAACCAGCACCAGCGGCGACAGGCGCCACGCAAAGCGTCCCGGCAGCAGCGGCGTGACCGATCCGCCCTCGCCCGGCGCGCCGCCCACAAAGGCTGAGCCGCGCCACAGCGTACCCTGCGCATCCCCCAGAGTCAAACGACCGCCGGTCTGGCGTTCGACCATCGTGCCGAGCCAGCTGGCGGGCAGGAAAACGCACACCGTCAGCGCGATCGCCAGGGCGACCACGAGCAGCCATCCGAGGCCGCGTTTCATCGGGGAGCGGTCCCGTTATCCTGGCGCAGCGTCAGGTTGGCGTCGACCTGGCCCAGCGGGTCTTGCGCGGTAAAACTGCCTTCCTGTACGGCGATGCGGTTCTCGCGGCGCTGGGCATCGAGCCAGGACACCAGGTTGGCAAACGAGACGCCGGTCACCTGCAAACGTGCGAATTCTCCGGTCAGCGTGAGCGAGCCGGGCGTGATGCCGCGCGCGCTCAGGCTGGCCATCAGGCTTTCGCGCGTCATCGGCGTGACCGGCGCCGGCGCCTGCCCCGCCAGGGCGCGCGCCTGGTCGGCCATGCCGGCCAGCTGGGCGGCCTGCTGGCGCAGCTCGGGCAGCGAACGCTGCAGCCGTGCGCGGCCTTCGACGGCCGGCTCGATCAGGCCCGTGTACACCAGCGCCAGCAGGACGACGCCGAAACCGGCGGCGAGGTAGCGGCGTTCCTGCTCGCTGCGTGCGATCCAGTAGCCGGCGGCGCGTTCGCGCGCGCGGCCGACAGTAGTGCCCAGACTCATGGCTTGGCTCCCGTGCTGCGCACCAGCCAGTTGTCAGGTGCGGCGGCTTCCAGTGAAAGACTGCGCGCGGCCAGGGCCGTCTGCAGCTGGCGCAGGGCGGCGGGGTCGACCGTTTCCGGTTTGACCCGCACCCGCAACGCGCGTTCCTTGTATTCGATTGAGGTAATTCCGGGCGGACGCGGCAATTCCCTGCTGGCGTCGCCGAGCGCGCCGGCCAGGTAGATGAATTCGTCGCCGCCGATCTGGCCGCTGCCGGCCTGGGCCCGTGCGATGCCCTGGCGCATCTGAGCGACCGGATCGACCATCGGCTGGTTCGGATACACCGAATGGAAGGTTTGCTCCATTTGCTTGCGCACGCCCTCGGCCTCGCCGCGCAGGCGCAGCCACTCGATGTTGATGCCGGCCACGTTGACGACGATGCCCAGGAACGCCAGGGCGATCGGCACACGCCAGCGACGCCAGTCGGTCTGGCGCGCACCGGCGCTGCCCAGACCGGGCACCAGGTCGAAGGCGATGTTCTTCGCGCCCGCGATCCAGTGCGCCCATTCGTCCGCTTCGAGTACCGTGCCGGGACCGGCTTCGGCCAGCAGCACGCCGTATTCTCCCAGCTGCTCGCGCGGCACGTACAGGGTCAGCGGCGCATCGCCCGCCAGCGCGCGCGCCGTCTGCAGGGCGCTGGCCGGATTGGCGTCGAGCGCGAGGCCGAGGCCGCCGTACTGGCTCTGGCGCAGCAGCAGCTCGGCGCCGTTCAGGGCCGCGCTGACGCCGCCCGGCTGCAAGGGCAGGCACAACTGGGCCGGCAGGGCCGTGACGCTGCGCGCGCCCTGGGCCAGCAAGGTACGTACGAGCGGCTCGAACCAGTCGCGCGCCACCACCGCCACCGGGCGGGTGCCGTCGGCGGCCGCGGGACCGGCGACCAGCACGGTATCGGCCGGGTCGCCCAGGATGTGTTCTTCGACCAGGCCCGGCAATGCGGCACGCAGGCGGGCGCCGCTCAGGGGCGGCATCTGCACCGACAGCAAATTGACGTCGGTGCCGGCCAGCAGCAGCACGACACGCCGGCTGGCGGCGACCACGTCGGTCAGGTTGCGCAGCGCGCCTTCTCCCTGCCCGTCGATGCTGCCGCCGTCGCCGACGACGGCATAGCGGCATGGCGCGCCCTCTCCTTCTGCGCGCGCCGGATGCCGGATATAAAGTGTAGTCAAACCGTCTCGCTTTCTTTTAGTTTTGACGAACCCAAACGATCTTTACACCACCACCGATCGGATTGGCACTGCGCTGCATCAGTGACTGTGCATTCAATGCCGCGCGGTCCAGGCGGATATGGCTGTTCACGAGGAACCAGTCGCTTTTAACGCTGATCGAATCGGCCAGCGGTGTGCGCCCGGAAATCTCGCTCTGGAACTTGGCGATGTCGTCCCAGGGCACGCTGCGGCGTCGCGCCAGCAGCGACTTCGCTTCCGACAGCGAAAAATTCGGGATCACCGCCGCCAGCACTTCGGCCGAGGCCGTGTTCACGTTGATCGGCGTGCGTTCCGGCAGCACGATCACGTAGGGGCGCAGCTTTTCCAGCATCTCCGGCGTCAGGCCGCGCACCGCCAATAAATCCTCGACCTCAAGGAACTTGATCGGCGTGCCCAGGCCGGTCCGGTTCACCGCAATCGTCGTGGTCGGATTGCCCTCGGTGGCGCCGCCGCTGGGGTCGGCGGCATCGGCACCCTGCGCGCCATCCACGCCCGGGGTGCCGCCCTCGCTCGGATCGCGTTCCTGGCCGCCGATTTCCTGGCCCGTGATCGGGTCCACCGTGCCGGCGGCAACCACGGCCGGCTGGCTGCCTGCGATCAGGTTCGCCGCCGTTTTCGCCAGCGCCGGGTTGATCTGCAGGTTGGTCAGCAGGCGCTGGAAGATCGCCAGGTTGTCCGCATCGACCACCGCACCGTTCGCCGTTTTGCTCGCCAGGTTGCGCAGATTGTAACGCGAGGTCGCGTCCTCGATGTTGCCGGAAAGTGTCGCGTTGAATGTTTCGCCTTCGACCCGCTCGCGTTCGATGAACTGGTCGAGCCGGGTTTCGGCCACCGGCGTGGCCCAGACCTGGGTCAGCGCCGTGTAGCGGCTGTTGTAGGCATCCTGGCGCAGCGCCAGGGTCGACCATTCGAGGGCGCCGCGCAGGATCCAGCGCGTTTGCAGGTTCAGGCGCTGGTTTTCCATCGAGCGCACCTGCACCTGCTGCTGCCAGAACAGGCTGGCGACGATGGAAATCGCCAGCGTGGTGAGCAGCAAGGCGGTGATGACGGCCACGCCGCGCTGGCGCCGGAGGGAGTGATGCATCGGCCTGCGCATCAGATGCTCCCCAGCAGGAAGGACTTGATCAGCGGCTGCGGGTAGCCGCGCGCCGCCAGCACCACCTGGACGCCGGTGATGGCGCTCGGCACGACGCCGCCCTGGGCGTTCGTCACCGGCTGCTTTTGCCAGGCATTGTTCTGCCAGACGAGCACGGCCATCGAATTGACGCCGCCCTGCAGCGTCACCGGCGGGGTCGGATCGGTATCGCTGACCGACGCCTGCCACAGCGCATCGAGTTCGACCAGGTCGCGGGTAGTGTTCGATTCGCGCCGGGTCAACTGGCCGTTGACGAGGCGGTAGGCGATCACTTGCAGGCGTGCCGGTTGATTCTCGCTGAAGACGGTGCGCACCAGCGTCAGGCGGTTGTCGGCTTGCTCCAGGAAAGGCCGGCGCCCGAGCATGGTGGCGTCGACCGTATGCTCGCAATCGCTCTGCATCTGGGCAAAGGCCAGCTGCATGCCGCGCGTCATTTCCATCTGGTCGGTCAGGGCGACGCGCGCACGCACGATGCCGTCCAGGCCGCGCCAGCCGAGCACGGCCACCATGGCCAGGATGCCGATCGCCACCAGGAGCTCGACCAGCGTGAAGCCGCGCGCCGTCCTCATGAGGTGGGCCTCAATACGATCTGGATCAGTTTCACGATGCGGCGATCCGGATTGTCCATGTCGAAGACCGAGACTTCGACACGGCGCAGCTGGGGATTCGGGCTGGTCAGCACTTCTTCCTGGCACATCAGGCGCAGGTCGCCCTGGCCACAGGCAAAGCTGCGCTTGCCGAGCTCGGGAAATTGCCTGTTGAGACGGACCTGGATCAGGTGGTTCTCGGCCGACCAGGTGGCCATCATGGCGGCGCGCAGGCCGGCGCCGTTCGAGGCCAGGCTGCCGATCGCGCGCAGGCCGGCGCCGAGCGCGGTGCCGACGATGACCAGCGCCACCAGCACCTCGAGCAGGGTAAAGCCGGATTGCTGCTTGCTGTGGATCACTGCTGCGCTCCCGGTTCGACGACCGTGAAATGGCCGACGCCGTCGGCCCGGATGCCGACACTGTTGTTGCCGCTGGCCAGGGTCAGGATAAAAGGCTTGTCGACCGGTTCGCGCCCGAAGGTCACGCGCATGGTCTCGCCCTGGATGCCGGCGGCCGGCGGATCGAGCAGCAGGCGCACCGGGGCATTCTTGAAGGCCCGTTCGCGCAATAAATCGTCCTGGGTGACGGCCTCCCAGCCGGTGTCGTTGCGCACGAGAAAGCGGTAGCGCTCGGGCGTGGCTTCGAAGGCGACTTGCCGGTTGCGCACGATGGCTTCGTCGCGCGCCAGCTGCAGCAGCAGGGTCAGGCGCTTTGCCTCGTTTTCGAGGTCCTGGCGCGGGCTGGGAATCGCGTTGAGCGAGGCCATTCCGAGCGTGATGCCGATGATGACCATCACGACCAGGATCTCCACCAGGGTGAAGCCACGTGGCGGCGCGGCGCCAGCCATGACGACTTACCCCTGCCAGGAGCCGACGTCGGCGTCTTCGCCCTCGCCGCCGGCCTGGCCGTCGGCACCGAACGAGAAGATATCGATCTCGCCATGCAGGCCAGGCGACAGGTATTGGTAGGAATTACCCCAGGGGTCCTTCGGCAGCTTTTCGACGTAGCCGCCTTCTTTCCAACCGTTCGCTGCCGGACCCGAGGTCGGCTTGGTGGTCAGGGCTTGCAGGCCCTGCTCGGTGGTCGGATAACGCTGGTTGTCCAGTTTATAGAGCTTCATGGCCTGCATCAGGGTGGCGATGTCGGTCTTGGCCGCGACCACGCGCGACTCGCCGGTACGGCCCAGCAGTTTCGGCACGACCAGCGCACCGAGGATGCCGATGATGACCACGACAACCATGATTTCAACGAGGGTGAAGCCGCGTGCGAGACGCTGGCCAACTGCGCGGTGCGAAACGATCTGCATAGTCAATCTTGGTAAGGTGGATCGGAACAATCGACTTAGTATAAGGCCGAATGGCGGGAGCGGCCACTGGTCGCGGTGCGCCATTGTATTGCAGAGCAAAAGCTTGCGCTTTCTCAGCCGTGCGCAAGTCTTTCCTGACAGATAGGACAGGCGGGATTGCGCGCCGCCCGGATTTCGGTCCATTCCATGGCGCGCCCGTCGAGCAGCAGCAGGCGCCCGGCCAGCGGCTGGCCGATCCCGACGATCAGTTTTAATGCCTCGGCTGCCTGCACCGCGCCCACGATGCCGACCAGGGGGGCGAACACGCCCATGGTGCTGCAGGCCACGTCTTCAAAACCACTGTCTTCAGGAAAAACGCAGGCATAGCAGGGGCAGTCGGCGCGCCGCGGGTCGAAGACGGACAATTGCCCGTCGAAACGGATTGCCGCCCCGGCAACCAGGGGCACGCCGACGGCCACGCAGGCGCGGTTCACGGCATGGCGAGTCGCAAAATTGTCGCTGCAGTCGAGGACGACCGTGGCCGTTTGCACCAGTTCGCGCAGGCGTGCGCCATCGGCGCGTTCGCACAGGGCGGTCACGTTCACGTCGGGGTTGACGGCGTGCAGCGCGGCGCGGCCGGACTCGACTTTCGGTACGCCGATGCGCTCGGTCGTGTGCATCACCTGGCGCTGCAGATTCGTCAGGTCGACGGCGTCGTCGTCGACCAGGGTGATGTGGCCGACGCCGCTGGCGGCCAGGTACAGGGCAGCGGGCGAACCGAGGCCGCCGGCGCCGATGACGAGCGCGTGCGCCGCCAGCAGGCGGGCCTGGCCTTCGATGCCGATGTCGTCGAGCAGGATGTGGCGCGAGTAGCGCAGGAGCTGGTTATCGTTCATGAGTGGACGTAGGGTGGACGGCTCGATCCGGGCCTTAATGCGCACGACACGCTTGCGTCGTCCACGCGTTCAGGCGCAGCAAAGATTGCCGCGGATTTTACGGCGCTTGAACGCGTGGACGGCTCGACGGCCGCGCTTATTCAGCCATCCCGACAGAGCCGTCCACCCTACCGATTACTTTTTCGAACCCTTCAGCTCAGGCGGCTTCGTCTCCGCGCCCGGCAATTCCTTCGGCGCGGGCGGGGTCACCTCGACCGCTTCCGGCTTGGCGACTTTGACCGGTAAACCCTTGAAATGATTCAAGGCCTGGGCCAATTGAAAATCGTCCTTGCCGCCCAGCTCGAGCGGTTTGCGGTTCTTCAGCAAGGCCAGCGCGCGCTGCTTCTGCTCGGCGCCGTCGCGCGCATCCTTGGCGGCCGTGCCCGGCTTTTCGTTTTCGCCATTCAGGTGGCGCTGCAGGTCGACTTCGCGCACGCGCAGCGCGTTCAGGCCATCGCCCTCGGCCGTTTCTTCGACGGCCAGGTCGGGCACGATGCCGTTGGCCTGGATCGCCCGCCCTTTCGGCGTGTAGTAGCGCGCCGTGGTCAGTTTAATCGCGGTGTCGGCGGACAGCGGACGCAGCGTCTGCACGGAACCCTTGCCGAAGGTCTGGCTGCCCATCACGATCGCGCGCTGGTAGTCCTGCAAGGCGCCGGCGACGATTTCCGAGGCCGAGGCCGAACCGCCGTTGACCAGCACCACCATCGGCACGGTTTTCAGCGCCGCCGGCATTTTCGCCAGCGGATCCTGGCCGCGCGGCGCATAGAATTCGCGGCGGCCATAATAGCTCTGGTTCGAGTCAGCCAGTTGTCCCTTGGTCGAGACGATCAATTCTTCCTTCGGCAGGAAGGCGGTCGAGACGCCGATCGCGCCCGGCAGCAGGCCGCCCGGGTCGTTGCGCAGGTCGAGAATCAAACCCTTGATGTTCGGATTGTCGGCGTACAGGGCTTGCGTCTTGGTCGCCAGCTCCTCCAGGGTCGCTTCCTGGAACTGGCTGATGCGCACCCAGGCGTAATCGGGCTCGACCATCTTGGCCTTGACGCTCAAGACCCGGATTTCCTCGCGCGTGACGGGTACCACCCAGGGCCGGTCCTCGCCGCGGCGGGCAATCGTGAGCGTCACCTTGCTGCCTGGTTTGCCGCGCATTTTCTTGATGGCGTCGTCGATCGACAGGCCTTTTACGGGGACATTGTCGATGCGGGTGATCAAATCTCCCGCCTTGATGCCGGCACGATAGGCCGGCGAATCCTCGATCGGCGACACGATTTTCACGTAGCCGTCCTCGGCCGCCACCTCAATGCCGACCCCGACGAATTTACCCTGCACGCTTTCGCGCATCTCGCGGTAGGCTTTCTGGTCGAGGTAGACGGAATGGGGGTCGAGCGAGGCGACCATGCCGCCGATGGCCTCGGACAAGAGCTTCTTGTCCTCGACCGGCACCACGTAATCGCTTTTGATGAGGCCGAAGACGTCGGCCAGCTGGCGCAGTTCGTCCAGCGGCAGCGGGCTGTCCGCGCCCTTTTGCGCCCAGGCCGAGACCTGCACCGTCAGCGCCACGCCGGCCACGACACCCAGGCCGACCAGGCCCATGCTTTTCACTTTGTTGCCCATCGCTGCCCCTAGAATTTGATCCAGCTTGCCGGATCGAAGGCCTTGCCCAGATGCCTGAGCTCAAAGTATAGCCCCGATTCCTCGTTACCGCCGGTGTTACCCGCGCTCGCAATCGGCTCGCCGGCGCGCACCGCGTCGCCCAGGCGTTTCAGCAAGGTTTGATTATTCGCGTAGATCGACAGATAGTCGCCACCGTGGTCGATGATGATCAGGTTGCCGAAGCCGCGCATCCAGCCCGAATGCACGACGCGGCCCAGCGCCACGGCGCGCACTTCGGTGCCTTCCGGCGCCTTGATGAACATGCCTTTCCAGCTCGGGCCGTCGCCGCCGCGCTTGGCGCCGAAGCGCGCCGCGATGCTGCCGCTGACCGGGGCGCTCAGGCGCCCTTTCATGCTGGCAAACGCGCCGGCCGGAGCCGCCGGTGCAAGCGAAATATCAGGCTTGCGCTCTTCCTGCGCGGGCTGCTCGGCGACCTTCGGTTCTTCCGGTTCCGGCGGCAAGGGTTTCGGTGCCGGCTTGCCGGCTTTCGCCGCTTCGCGCGCCAGGCGCTCGCGCTCGGCCTTCGCGGCGGCACGTGCCTGCGCCCGGGCCAGCGCACGGGCTTCGGCCTCGGCTTTCGCCTTGGCGCGGGCGGCGGCCAGGGCTTCCTGCCGCTTGCGCTCGGCTTCCGCCTGTTCGCGGATCAATCGCGTCAGCTTGTCGACCAGGCCGCTCATGCGCTGCTCGTCGCGCTGCAGGTTCTCGGCCTGCTTGCGCTGGGCCACCAGCTTGCCCGACAGATCGTTCAGCAAGGCCGCGCGGCGCGCCTTTTCCTTTTCCAGCACGGCTTTCTGGTCGCGCTGTTCTGCGGCGATTTCCTCGAGTTCGACCTTGGCGTTTTCTACTTTTTCCTTGTTTTGCTCGACCTGCGCAAGGTTCGCGTTCAGCGCCGCCAGCAACTTCGCTTGCGCCTGCGAGACATAGGCCATCATTTGCAGGTCGCGGTTGATGCGGTTCGGGTTGTCTCCCGACAGCAGCAGTTTGATCCTGTCTTCGTTGCCCGCCACATAGTGCTCGCGCAGCAGGGCAGACAATTGTTTCTTTTGTCCGACAATTGTTTGTGCGAGGCGCTCCTGTTCGCCGGCCAGGTCTTGCAGGCGCACATTGGTCTCGAGCGTTTCCTGGTTCAGGTCGCGCAGCGCGCGGTTCGCGTTCGAAATCGCCTCTTCCGACTC
>Ga0308168_1003917_pt1 | contig 11082 bp, 9 predicted proteins | sample PhyCR2_FD_202133 | JGI IMG/M metagenome (GOLD analysis project Ga0308168, IMG submission 202133) | Phyllosphere microbial communities from UC Gill Tract Community Farm, Albany, California, United States - DLSLRC.R2 | ecosystem: Host-associated > Plants > Phyllosphere > Unclassified | place: USA... | reverse complement strand
GATCATACGCTTTTGCTGGGTGTTGACTATCAGCGTATGCGTAATGACATTGATGCTAACTTTGGCTATCTGTTGGGAAGCTCATTGGATCTGCTGAACCCGCAGTATTCTACCGATCCAATGAACACGAACTACGCAAACAGCGCTGTCAATAAACAGCAGCAAACCGGTCTGTATGCTCAGGATCAGATGGAATGGGATCGCTGGGTGCTGACTCTGGGTGGTCGCTACGATTATGCTATGACCTCTGCGTACAATCGTAATGCATCTGCGGGTACTGATGCACTGGACAAACGTAACGACCAGGCCTTCACCTGGCGTGGTGGCATAAACTATGTCTTTGATAATGGTATCGCACCTTATGCCAGCTACAGCGAGTCGTTTATTCCAACATCAGGCGTAGGATACGGCGCGCGCGCCTTTGATCCTTCTCGTGCAAAACAGTACGAAGCTGGTGTGAAGTTTGTACCGAAAGATCGTCCTATTGTGATGACGGCAGCGGTTTATCAACTGACTAAAGACAAGAATTTGACGACCGATCTTGAGCATCCTGGTTTTAGCTCACAGGGTGGCGAAATTCGTTCACGCGGCGTTGAACTGGAAGCGAAGGCAGCGGTGAATGCCAATATCAATGTGCTGGCGTCTTACACCTTCACTGATGCCAAATACACCAAAGATGCCGATCTTCAGGGGCAGCGCCCGGTGCAAGTGCCACGAAATATGGCGTCCTTGTGGGCTGATTACACCTTCAATGAAACCGCACTTAGCGGCCTGACCATCGGCAGCGGCGTGCGTTATGTGGGTAACACGGTGGGTCAGTACACCACTGGACCTGAGAATAACAAGAACTTCAGTGTCGCCAGCTACAGCGTGATTGATGCCGCTATCAAATATGATCTAGGCCGTTTCGGTTTACCAGGATCTTCTGTTGGTGTGAACATCAACAACTTGTTTGATCGGGAATACGTCGCCAGTTGCTACCGCGACTATGCCTGCTACTGGGGCGCAGAGCGTCAGATTGTCGGTACTGCCACCTTCCGTTTCTAAATGTCTATCCGGGCGCGGTTCGCCGCGCTCGCCAATCAGAAGATCACCATGCAACAACAGCACACGTCAGAAACGACCTTCACCCTGGACCGCGTCAGTTTTAGCGTTCCAGGCCGTACCCTGTTACAACCGTTGTCGCTGGCCTTTCCCGCCGGAAAAGTCTGTGGGCTGATCGGCCATAACGGTTCAGGAAAATCCACGCTGCTGAAAATGCTCGGCCGCCATCACGCGGCCTCGGCCGGGCAGGTGCTGCTGAATGAGCAGCCAGTGGCCAGCTGGCAGAGTAAAGCCTTTGCCCGTGAAGTCGCCTATTTGCCTCAGCAACTGCCTGCGGCGGAAGGGATGACGGTACGTGAACTGGTCGCCATTGGCCGCTATCCGTGGCACGGTGCGCTGGGGCGTTACGGTGTTGAAGATCGCGAACGTGTTGATGAAGCGATTCATCTGGTCGGGCTGAAACCTTTTGCCCATCGCCTGGTGGACAGTCTGTCCGGCGGTGAGCGCCAGCGTGCATGGATTGCCATGCTGGTCGCGCAGAACAGCCGTTGCCTGCTGCTGGATGAACCTACTTCCGCGTTGGATATTGCCCACCAGGTGGATGTGCTGGCGCTGATCCAGCGTCTCAGCCGTGAACGTGGTCTGACGGTGATTGCGGTACTGCACGATATTAATATGGCTGCGCGTTATTGCGACCACCTGGTGGCGCTGCGCGGTGGCGAAATGATTGCTCAGGGCGAGCCTGCTGAGATTATGAACGGGGATGTGCTGGAACAGATTTATGGCATTCCTATGGGAATTTTACCGCACCCACAAGGTGGCGCGCCGGTAAGCTTTGTTTACTAAGCGCTTAGGCTCTGAGAATTGGATGTTGTGATGCCGGATATTTTGCGTCGCCGTTTACTGACGGCACTGGCTTTTTCCCCGCTGCTGGCCCAGTTTCCCTTCCCGGTGCGTGCTGCAACAGAACAGCGCATTATCGCACTGGAGTGGTATCCCCTTGAGCTGCTGCTTGCGCTGGGTGTGATGCCGATCGGCGCCGCCGAGCTTTACGGTTATGGCCAGTGGGTCGGTGAACCGAAGTTGCCCGCCTCCGTGGTCGATGTCGGGCTGCGAACCGAACCCAATCTTGAACTGATAACTCAAATGAAGCCTTCTCTAATCCTGTTTTCACAGGGTTATGGGCCCGATCCGACTCGCTTTATGCGCATCGCCCCGGGAATGGGGTTTGCCTTTAACGAAGGCGGGAAGGGGAAACCACTGACCAGCGCGCGTCGCGCGCTGATGGAACTGGCAAAGCGTATTGATCGCGTCCCGCAGGCCGTGGCGAATCTGGCCGAACTGGATAGCCAGACTGAGCGCCTGAAAACCAAACTGGCAAACAGGCCGAAGCGCCCGCTGCTGCTGCTGTCGATTGTCGATCCGCGTCATGTGATTGTGTTCACTGAAAACGGACTGTTCCAGGAAGTGCTGGATGACCTCGGGCTGGAAAACGCCTGGAAAGCAGAAAGCACCTTCTGGGGGAGCGTGATCATTGGCATTGAACGTCTGGCCGATCTGGGGGAGGTCGATGCCATCGGCTTCGAACATGACAATCAGGCGATTGTTGATCAGGTGACCGGGACCGCACTCTGGCAGTCGCTGCCGTTTGTGCGTGCCGGGCGTTTCAGGCAGATGCCGCGCGTGTGGTTCTACGGTGCCACACTGTCGGCAATGCAGCTGATCCACAGCCTTGACCATGCGCTGGAGGTGAAATGATGCGTCACTATCGTTTAGCCATCCTGCTGTTAACGGCATTGTTTGCCAGTGCACTGGCTCTGACGCTGATTAACCTGCAACAGCGGCTGCCTGGTGCGCAGTGGCTAACAGCATTGTTGACCCCGGACACCAACCGCATTGAGCAGATGGTGTTTCATTACAGCCTGATGCCGCGCCTGTCGCTGTCATTGCTGGCGGGCGCAGGCCTGGGGCTGGTGGGTTTGCTGTTTCAGCAGGTGCTGCGCAATCCCCTGGCCGAACCGGCAACCCTCGGCGTCGCCAGCGGTGCGCAACTGGGGCTGACCGTTGTCACGCTGTGGAGCGTGCCGGGCGGTATGGTCACGCAGCAGCTGGCCGCGATGATCGGTGCGGTGCTGGTGGGGCTGATTGTGTTCGGCGTCGCCTGGGGCAAACGGATGTCGCCTGTAACGCTGATCCTCGCCGGGCTGGTGGTGTCACTTTACTGTGGTGCGGTGAACCAGATTTTTGCCATCTTCAATCACGACCAGCTGCAGAATATGTTTCTGTGGAGCACCGGTTCACTGAATCAGATGGACTGGAGCAACGTGGAGTTCCTCTGGCCACGGCTGCTCGGCGGGCTGCTGCTCACGCTACTGATGTTACGCCCGATGACCCTGATGGGGCTGGATGATGGTGTGGCAAAGAACCTGGGCCTGGCGATTTCGCTGGCCCGCTTTGGCCTGCTGGCACTGGCGATTTTAATCAGTGCTTCCCTGGTAAATGCTGTCGGTATTATCGGCTTTATCGGGCTGTTCTCTCCTCTGCTGGCGCGGATGCTGGGCTTCCGTCGTCTGATCAGCCGTTTGCTGGTGGCGCCGATTATTGGGGCGCTACTTCTGTGGCTGGCGGATCAGTCGGTGCTCTGGCTGACCAGTCGTCTGGGAGAGATCTCTACGGGAACCATCACTGCGGTTATCGGTGCGCCGCTGCTGCTGTGGCTGCTGCCGCGTCTGCGAACCGGTTCGGTGCCGCCAGCGATGAACCAGGGTGACAATGTGCCGACAGAACGTCACCGTGTGCTGTGGTGGGCGCTCATCGGGGGCGGTGCTCTGCTGTTGCTGATGGCGGTGGCGTTAAGCTTTGGACGCGATGCTCACGGCTGGGTATGGGCCAGCGGTGAACTGTGGCAGCAACTTCTGCCGTGGCGCTGGCCGCGTCTGGTGGCCGCGATGGCGACCGGGATGATGCTGGGTGTGGCAGGGTGCGTCGTGCAGCGTTTGACAGGCAACCCGATGGCCAGCCCTGAAGTGCTGGGGATTAGCTCCGGTGCGGCATTTGGCGTCGTGGTGATGCTGTTTATCGTACCGGGTGATGCGTTTGGCTGGCTGCTGCCTGCCGGGAGTATTGGCGCGGCCCTGACGCTGCTGGTGATCTCGATTGCTGCCGGGCGCGGGGGGTTCTCGCCGGAGCGGATGTTGCTGGCCGGGATGGCGCTCAGCACGGCGTTCACCACGCTGATGATGCTGCTGCTGGCCAGCGGTGACCCGCGTATGGCGAATCTGCTAACGTGGATCTCCGGCTCGACCTATAACATTGATGTTTTGCAGGCGAAGCGCACGCTGATCATTATGGTCGTGCTACTGGCACTGGTGCCGCTGTGCCGTCGCTGGCTGACCATCCTTCCACTGGGCGGTGCCACGGCGCGCGCAGTCGGTATGGCGCTGACGCCATCGCGGCTGACGCTGCTGCTGCTGGCTGCGGTGCTGACTGCTGCCGCAACGCTGACCATCGGACCGTTGAGTTTTGTGGGGCTGATGGCACCGCATATTGCGCGGATGCTCGGTTTCCGTCGGGCATTGCCGCAGCAGGTAATGGCGGCGCTGTTGGGCGGCGGATTGATGGTGGCGGCGGACTGGTGCGGAAGGATGCTCTCGTTCCCGGATCAGATCCCGGCAGGGCTACTGGCGACCTTTATCGGTGCGCCGTACTTTATCTATCTGCTGCGTAAGGTATAAAAAAAGGGTCAGGCATGCCTGACCCTTACACTATCCAGACGGGAGGGGCATGCCCCTCCCGTCTGGATGTTACAATTTCGCGAAACTACGGCGTGCCGCATCGATGGTGTGCTGAATATCATCCGGGCTGTGCGCCAGTGACATAAAGCCTGCTTCAAAGGCGGATGGTGCCAGATACACACCTTCTTCCAGCATCAGATGGAAGAAACGCTTAAAACGCTCAACATCGCACTTCGTTACATCCGCATAGCAGGTCACGCTTTTTGCATCCGTGAAGAAAATCCCAAACATCCCGCCGACATGGTTGATTACCAGCGGGATATTTTCGGCTTTTGCCGCAGCGAGCAGGCCATCGGCCAGTTGGGTGGTCAGACGGGTCAGCGTCTCATGCGTACCCGGACGGGAGACTTCTGTCAGACAGGCAAAGCCCGCTGCCATCGCGATCGGGTTACCGGACAGCGTACCCGCCTGGTATACCGGGCCAGTCGGGGCCAGCGCATCCATCACTTCGCGACGGCCACCAAAGGCACCTACCGGCATCCCACCACCGATGATTTTACCCAGGCAGGTCAGATCCGGTTTCACACCGTAATGGGCCTGTGCCCCCGCCAGCGCAACGCGGAAACCGGTCATCACTTCGTCGATAATCAGCAGCGCGCCAAATTCGTCGCACAGTGTACGCAGGCCCGGCAGGAAGTCCGGCTGCGGTGGAATGCAGTTCATGTTGCCCGCGACCGGTTCAACGATGATGCAGGCGATCTCGTCCGGGTACTGCTCAAAGGCCGCACGTACGCTGGTGAGATCGTTGAAGGTGCAGGTCAGGGTATGTTTGGCAAAGTCAGCGGGCACGCCCGGTGAGTTCGGCTGGCCCAGCGTCAGCGCGCCAGAACCCGCTTTTACCAGCAGGCAGTCGGCGTGGCCATGGTAGCAGCCTTCAAACTTGATGATTTTGTCACGGTGAGTAAAGCCACGTGCCAGACGAATGGCGCTCATGGTCGCTTCTGTACCGGAGTTGACCATGCGAACGGTATCCATGGTCGGCACGAGTTGGGTGACCAGTTCAGCCATTTTGACTTCCATCTCGGTCGGTGCGCCGAAGCTCAGGCCGCGTTCGGCAGCGTCGATGACAGCATGACGGATAGCGGGATGGTTATGACCCAGCACCATTGGGCCCCATGAACCGACATAGTCTATGTAGGCTTTACCATCAACATCGTACAGCAGGGCACCGTCAGCACGTTCGATAAACAGCGGCACGCCGCCCACGCCGTTAAAGGCCCGCACCGGTGAATTTACGCCACCGGGAATTAACTGCTGCGCCTGGGCGTACAGGTTTTCAGACTTACTCATGGAACCGCTCCTGATCATTCATTTAAAAACCCCTCTATTCTAAGTGAACATCATGGGGTAGCGAAAGGCTACTCGCATCACAGACACGATTAGAGAGCCTTAAATGCGGGCATTCAGCATGAGAATACGTAAAATACTGACATGGATTGACAATGTTATGAATGGCTCATGAATCAACAATCACTTTCTACCAACGAACTGAATGTTGTGCCTGCCCGGCGCGGTGATTTCCTGCGCATGTTATTACGCCGCGATAAAACGCCGCTGGCGGTGTTGGTGATGGCGGGGATTGTTGGCACGCTGACTGGCCTGGTGGGCGTGGGTTTCGAGCTGGCTGTCAACGAGATTATTCACCAACGCACCCGTTGGCTTGCCACGCTGGAAAGCCATACTGGGGTGATGGTGCTGTGCGCATTTCTTGCCTCCGCGCTATTGGCCACGATCGGCTATTACCTGGTGCGCCGCTTTGCACCAGAGGCAGCGGGGTCGGGGATTCCGGAGATTGAAGGTGCTCTGGAGGAACTGCGGCCGGTGCGCTGGTGGCGGGTGATCCCGGTGAAGTTTATCGGTGGGATGGGCACACTGGGAGCGGGGATGGTGCTGGGACGTGAAGGTCCAACGGTTCAGTTGGGCGGCAATATTGGCCGCATGATGCTGGATATCTTCCGGATGAGAAGCACTGAGGCGCGGCACACGCTGCTGGCAACGGGTGCGGCGGCGGGCCTGTCGGCTGCTTTTAATGCCCCCCTCGCCGGGATCCTGTTTATTATTGAAGAGATGCGTCTGCAATTTCGCTACAGCCTGATTTCCATTAAAGCCGTGTTCGTTGGCGTGATTATGTCGAGCGTGGTGTTTCGGATTTTCAACGGTGAACATGCGGTAATCGAGATAGGCCGCCTGATCGATGCCCCGGTGAATACCCTGTGGCTTTATCTGCTGCTGGGTATGGTGTTTGGCGTGGTGGGGGTGCTATTTAATCAGCTGATTTTCCGCATCCAGGATCTGTTTCAGCGTTTTCACGGCGGACGTTTAGGTAAAATACTGTTGGTGGGGGCTGTGCTGGGAGGGATGTGCGGCGTATTGGGGGTGTTCCTGCCAGCGGCCGCCGGAGGTGGCGCCAGCCTGATCCCGCTTGCGGCGGCCGGAAACTTTTCTATCGGTATGTTGTTATTTCTCTTTATTGTTCGACTGATTACCACTTTACTGTGCTTCTGTTCCGGCGCACCCGGCGGGATTTTTGCCCCGATGCTGGCACTGGGCACGCTGCTGGGAACGGCATTTGGCCTGTGCGCGTCGATCTGGCTCCCGGAGTATCACTTGCAGGCCGGCACCTTTGCCATTGCCGGGATGGGCGCGCTGTTTGCCGCCTCGGTACGTGCGCCACTGACAGGTATTATACTGGTGCTGGAGATGACGGATAACTATCAGCTGATTTTACCGATGATTATTACCTGCCTTGGCGCGACGCTATTAGCCCAGTTTCTTGGGGGACAACCCTTGTATTCGTCACTGCTTACCCGCACTCTGGCGAAACAACAGCAGCAGGAAACGGCTAATGCTACCGCACAGGGTGGTACAGCCTGAGCTTGATTGCTATACCAGTGTGTAAGATAATAACAACAATTATGGTCGATTTGTGACCTGTCAGGCACCCGGCCTGTACGTATGTATACTGGAGTTACCTATGAGCGACGATGTAGCACTGCCCCTGCAATTTACTGAAGCAGCGGCCAGTAAAGTCAAAAACCTGATTTCCGATGAAAACAATCCGGATCTGAAACTGCGCGTCTACATCACCGGCGGCGGTTGCAGCGGCTTCCAGTACGGTTTTACCTTTGACGATAAGATTAACGATGGTGATATGACCATTGAGAAAGCAGGCGTTGCGTTGGTTGTTGACCCGATGAGTCTGCAATATCTGGTGGGTGGCGCAGTGGATTATACCGAAGGGCTGGAAGGATCGCGCTTTATTGTGACCAACCCGAATGCCAAGACCACCTGTGGCTGCGGATCGTCCTTCAGTATCTGATTTACCCTCCCTCTCTGAAGCCGCCGCTATCATAGCGGCGTGCTCTTATCCCGGTCACTGACTGATACCAACTCCCGGAATGTGCTGCCTTGCTTTTACCCCAATGATGTTGGGTAAACAGATACTGTTTAGTAAGAACTTACCATTCGACGGTCACTAACCTTGCTTCCTGCCGCGTGTCCGCATTACGTGATATAACGTTTTGCGTCACTTTTGGCTGCGCATCAGGCTGAGCTCCACACACAACACTGGGTAAATTGATAGCAGACAACCTGCTACTTTCTACACTGCACTGTGAGTAGATGGTTAATTTCACGCCAATGCTGCCGGTAATCGAAGCGGCAAAGGCGTGACCCGTCATCATCAGCCCGAGAGCCAGATAAACGGTTTTCATGTTGCAATTTCCTGGTCAAAATCAGAGCAAAAAGCCCTGAATAAAAAACGAGCGTAAAATCGCCCGTTATCTTTGGTTAACGGCAATTTTTGTCAGAACTTTACTCACCTTTGGTGGCGATTATTGCGGTTTTGACGTGCCGATGGTGTGTAATTCACTGCATAATTTTTGTGCGGCCAGAATCATACGCGGTCCGGCACGGCTTAACCAGTCATCATTGATGGCGATGACCGGGAGTGTGAGCTGGGGTTGCCAGAACTGAGCAATCTGCTGTGCATGAGCATGATCGCCGGGCGTCACGACAGCGGCAGGATGGCGTAACAATACCTGCTCGCGGCTCACCTGTGGCCAGGGCACGCGGGCATCGGCAAAGATGTTCTCTCCGCCACATAAGCGCAGAACTTCATCCTGTAAGGTATTGCCCGATGCGGTAAACAGCGGTTTAAGGCCAAACTGAAGAAAGACGCGCTGCCTGGGTGAGTGCTGATAGCGTTGGCGCAGGTCAGCAAACTGCTGTTGTAACGCGGCAGCCGCCTGCTCTGCCTGTTGCGGTTGCGGGCTCCAGGCGGCAAGCTGACGCAGGCTGGCAACCAACTGGTCGATAGAATCCGGGGCCAGCCAGACCACCCTGATGCCCAACGCCTGAAGCTGATCGACCTGGCGCTGCGGCGTGCCCCCTTTCCAGGCGAACACGACATCCGGCTTCAGCCTGAGTAACTTTTCGCTGTTGATCCCCTGCCAGTTAGCGACCTGTTCGATCTGCTGTGCAGCAGCAGGGTAATCGGAATAAGCGCTGACGCCCACCGGAGTCATTCCGGCAGCAAAGGCCAGTTCGGTAATATTGGGTGCCAGCGTGACCACGCGGAGGGCGGCCTGAGCTGTGGTGGCGCAGGCCAGCCACAGCAGCAGGCAAACAAGACGTTTAGCCACGGGAAAGGTGGGTCAGCAGGGTTTCCACCATCAGTGACGATTGCTGTGCTGCCACCACGAGGAACTCATCAAAGCTGAGGTGTGATTCTTGATCAGCCACATCGGAAATCGCGCGGACGACGACAAACGGCGTGCCGAATTGGTGGCAAACGTGGCCAATCGCGGTCGCTTCCATCTCAACCGCAATGGCCTGCGGGAAGGTGCTGCGAATACGCGCCAGCGGGGCTGCGCCATTGATAAAGGCATCACCGCTCACCACCAGACCACGAACTGCATTGAGGTTCAGCTCGCCAATGCACTGTTCGGCAGCGGCAATCAGCTTATCATCCGCCTTGAACGCCGCCGGGCAGCCCGCCATCTGGCCAGGCTCATAACCAAATGCCGTCACATCGGCATCGTGATAACGCACTTCATCAGACACCACGATATCACCCACTTTCAGCGTAGGGGCCAGGCCGCCGGCTGAACCGGTGTTGATGACCACATCGGGCTTGCACAGCTGCAGCAGCAGGGTGGTGCCCAGCGCCGCAGACACTTTACCGATCCCCGACTTCAGCAGAGCCACTTCTACGCCATTCAGTGTACCGGTGTAAATTTCACAGCCCGCCAGGGTGAGGGTCTGACGGTTTTCAATTTTGTCACGCAGCAGCGTCACTTCCTGTTCCATTGCGCCAATAATGCCTGCTTTCATAGGGATACTCTCTGAAGTTGTGGAATGTGTTATTCATTGCGGCGCATAGTTTATCATGACAAACATCATCGCTATACCCGTCATACTTCAAGCTGCACAGGCGTTGGCTGCATCAAAAGTAGGCCCCACGAGGGGGACTCGAATTATTTTGGGTATACTGCGAGAATGACTGCGCCATTTATCAGAGGGAATAAGGCATGACTGGGATCGATTTTCGCAAAAAAATTAACTGGCAGCGGCGCTATCGGCCCTATCAGGGACCGAAGGATGAACATGAAATCCTGCGCATATTTGAAAGCGATCGTGGTCGTATTATTAATTCAGCAGCGATCCGCCGACTGCAACAGAAAACCCAGGTCTTCCCGCTTGAGCGTAATGCCGCCGTTCGCACCCGGCTGACGCATTCGCTGGAAGTGCAGCAGGTGGGGCGCTATATCGCCAAAGAGGTCCTGACACGCTTGCAGGAAGCTGACCGTTTAGTCCCTTTGGGGCTGGCGCAGTTGACCGGGCCGTTTGAGAGCATCGTCGAGATGGCTTGCCTGATGCACGATATTGGCAATCCGCCGTTCGGTCACTTTGGTGAGGCAGCAATTAATGACTGGTTCCGTCAGCAGTTTGATACAAGCTGGCAGCCGGAGAGCGGCCGGGAAGATCGCTGTGTCCCCGAGGTATTACGACATCAGGATGATGGCCTGAATGCGTTGCGGGCTAAAGTGCGTCAGGACCTGTCTCATTTTGAAGGCAATGCTCAGGCAATTCGCACGGTGCATACGCTGATGAAAATGAACCTGACCTGGGCGCAGGTCGGCTGTATTTTAAAATACACGCGTCCTGCCTGGCATAGCGGGGCCATTCCCGCCAGCCATGATTATTTAATGAAGAAACCGGGATACTACCTGGCAGAAGAGGA
>Ga0308168_1003915_pt1 | contig 11083 bp, 4 predicted proteins | sample PhyCR2_FD_202133 | JGI IMG/M metagenome (GOLD analysis project Ga0308168, IMG submission 202133) | Phyllosphere microbial communities from UC Gill Tract Community Farm, Albany, California, United States - DLSLRC.R2 | ecosystem: Host-associated > Plants > Phyllosphere > Unclassified | place: USA... | reverse complement strand
ATTTCCAATTTGCAGTAATAATGGGATTCAACTTTGTCTGATAATCCGCAGATAAAGATGTTTGACCAACTGCTGGGGGCGTTAAACTTGCCATTGCATTTACTAGATTTTGTACTTGTGAATCTAATAATGTTAATCCATTACCAGATTTAAGTTCTTCTACATGGTAAGCATTCCCTAAATACCAATCTTTAATAACTGCTTTATCAGTTGTACCTATAACACTTACTTCAAGGTTGTTACCTGTTTTCGTAAACCACAACTGATTGGCTGCTATATTACTACCAAATGATAAGGTATCTTTATTTCCAGCTGTAGCATCATTTTCAACAATAGTATCAACATTGCTGCCACGGGCAAAAATATAAGTATCGTTACCTTTATCGCCTGTTAGAGTATCATTGCCTATCCCACCATCTAATACATTGATTCCACTATTGCCTGTTAAAATATCGTTATATTTGGATCCTGTTAAATTCTCAACATTGAGCAATGTATCAGAACCAGAACCACCTGTTACTTGTGCAGCAGTATTCGATAAGTTAACGGTAATGGCAGATGTCGCATTTGCATACGTAGCTGTGTCTATACCAGCTCCACCATCAATAATATTATTCCCTGCATTTGTGTAAATAATATTATTTAAGGCATTGCCTGTTGCATTAATACTTGCTGTACCTTGTAAACTCAAGTTTTCAACTTCAGCTGCTAATGTATGTGACACTGTTGCATAAACTAAATCAGTGCCACCACTTGCAGCTTCAACAACAACATCTGAGGCGTTGTCTACATAGTAGGTGTCATTCCCTAAACCGCCTTCCATTCGATCCGCGCCAACACCACCATTCAAAGTATTACTTGCAGTATTCCCAATCAAAGTATCGTTATAAGCAGAACCTGTTAAATTCTCAATATTTTTTAATGTATCGGAACCAGAACCACCTGTAGCTTGTGCAGCTGTATTTGATAGATTTACGGTTACAGCTGCTGTAGCGCCAGAATATGCAACCGTATCTACTCCCGCCCCGCCATCAATAATGTTGTTTCCGGCATTAGAGTAAATCGTATTATTTAAAACATTACCTGTTGCATTGATACTCGCAGTACCCTGTAAACTCAAGTTTTCAACTTCAGCGGCTAATGTATGGGTTACCGTACTATAAACTAAATCAGTTCCACCATTTGCAGCTTCAACAATAATATCTGAGGCATTATCTACATAGTAGGTGTCATTCCCTAAACCGCCTTCCATACGGTCTGCACCAACACCACCATTTAAAGTGTTATTTGCAGTATTCCCAATCAACGTATCGTTATAATTAGAACCTGTTAGATTCTCAACATTGAGCAATGTATCAGAGCCTGATCCGCCTGTAGCTTGGGCTGCTGTATTTGATAAATTTACCGTTACAGCTGCTGCTGAGTTTAAATAAGTGACAGTATCAGTACCTGCTCCACCATCAATAATATTATTCCCTGCATTTGTGTAAATAATATTATTTAAGGCATTACCCGTTGCATTGATACTTGCTGTACCTTGTAAATTTAAGTCCTCAACTTCAGCGGCTAATGTGTGGGTTACCGTACTATAAACTAAATCTGTTCCACCACCTGCAGCTTCAACAATAACATCTGAGGCGTTATCTACATAGTAGGTGTCATTCCCTAAACCGCCTTCCATTCGGTCTGCGCCAACACCACCATTCAAAGTATTACTTGCAGTATTCCCAATCAACGTATCGTTATAATTAGAACCAGTTAGATTCTCAATATTCTTCAATGTATCGGAACCAGAACCACCTGTAGCTTGGGCTGCTGTATTTGATAGATTTACGGTTACAGCTGCTGTAGCACCAGAATATGCAACAGTATCTACTCCAGCTCCGCCATCAATAATATTATTTCCAGCGTTAGAGTAAATAGTATTACTTATAGCATTACCTGTTGCATTGATACTCGCTGTACCTTGCAGGCTTAAATTTTCAACCTCTGCCGTTAAAGTATATGTAATTGTTGAATAAACTAAATCAGTTCCGGCATTTGCAGCCTCCACCACAACATCTGAGACATTATCTACATAGTAGATATCGTTACCCAAACCACCTTCCATCCGGTCTGCACCAGCACCTCCATTTAAAGTATTATTTGCTGTACTTCCAATTAATGTATCGTTATAAGCAGAACCTACAATATTTTCAATATTAGTCAGAGTGTGCTTACCCATCCCTGTATCTTGTTCGGTAGTAAGTGATAAATTTACTTTAATCATATCCAAGGCGTTTTCATAGCCAATGGTATCTACACCTTCACGACCATCTATAATTGTTTTATTAGGCGTATATAAAGTAAATTTATTGTTTAGGCTATTACCAAAAAATTGGTTAGTTAAGCCTGTTTCTTCAAATTCGGCCACAAATAAGTTTTCAACTTCATTATATCGACTAAGATCAAAATAATTGATCCCGCCACTTACATTAATCTCATCTGTACCTTGATTCTTGTATTCAAGAATTGTTGCATATAGATCCATACTATTTTTCTTTTCAGCGAAATAGTAGGTATCATTACCTAATCCACCTTCCATTATTCGGTAATCTTTATCCGTAGATTTGGCATCGACCCATCCACCACCGCTTTCACCAAGGAAGGTATCATTACCTGCTCCACCACTCATGTAGCTTCGAGCATATCCACTAATTTTATCATCACCATCATCACCATAAAGGCGATCATTAGCCTGAGTTGACATAGTCCCTCTTATGTCATCATTACCAGAACCACCACGATAATAATCATTAGAATAGGCTGTTGCAGCCGCATCAGTTAAAGAATAGCCACTAAAAGATTGAATTAAATCGCTACCTTCACCGCCATAAATGAAGTCCTGATGAGCACCAGCGTAGATCTCATCATTACCGCCATTACCATTGAGTAAAGTTGGACCATTACTGTTTTGGGCAAAAATCATTTCTCCCCATTCAGCTCCGATGACCTGGTTTACATTCTCGGTAACTTTTTGTGTTGTTCCATTCTCATCAACAACGTCTTGATCCTTGAAATGAGTATAAATTACGTCTGCCTTTAGGGCTTGGACCACAGTATAATGTCCACCAAAGATACTACGTGCTCTTTTAGTAATATTTAACTGTATGTCATTAATAATCATACTAGCATCTGGTCTTTCATCTGGGGATGCACCTTGTCCATTTGCTTCCCAGCGCTGAAAAATTGCTGATTTACTTTGTACAGCTTGAGCTCTCGGGTTAAAAGTATTTAATGTATTTTGAATCGTAGTCAGCGTTGTTGTTATCTGATCTGTATGAGTGAGCAAGGTCGGGGTAACAATATTACCAAAGGTTATTCCCTTTAAATCATAATACTGCCCATTCTTAAATTCTAAATATTCTATTGCTGGACCAGTTGCAAGCAACTGATTTTCAATTCTAATTTTCTTACCAGTCGACTTATCTGATATCAGAAGATCTACGCCATCTGCACTAAAAACAATATTAGTGGCTAAGGCTTGAGACAATAGTATTTTATCAACACCACTTATATCTCGAATTGTAATATTTTCGACCTGCTCACTTATAATAAGATCATCGCCTAAACCAGTATCAATATCATCTCCAGTTGAGGCTTTTGTAATCTGTACAATATCATTGCCACGTCCAGCATCAATTGTGTCTGCGCCTAAACCATCCTGAATAATATCGTTTCCTTCACCACCAACTAAAATATCCTGGCCACTACCACCAACGAGGAAATCATTTCCACCATCGCCCTGTAAATAATTCTTCCCATCTCCACCAGAGAGGTAATCGATGCCATCACCACCAATCAGAATGTCGTCACCAGCATCACCATAAAGAAGATCACTACCAGCCCCACCATCTAAGTTATCGTTACCTAAACCACCTGTAAGATAATCGTCGCCAGCTTCACCTTCCAGAGCATCATTGTCCAGTCCACCAACGAGGATATCATCACCTAAACCGCCTACTAGGCTATCTGAACCCTCATCACCAGATAACAGGTCATTTCCTTCACCACCTAGTAAAGTATCATTACCCTTTCCACCACGCAGCACATCATTACCATAGCCAACAACCGTGGTTTCACCAGAGTTCAGTTCGCGATCACCCAGTAATACATCATCGCCAACACCCCCGTCGAGTTCATCATCTCCCTCACCACCTACTAAGGTATCATTGCCAGAATCACCAAAAATCAAATCATTGCCAAGCTGGCCTAAAATAGTATCATTTCCAGCTCCTCCATAGGCAAAGTCAACTCCTGTTCCTAAAGAGATCTGGTCGTCACCGCCTTCAGCCATGACAAAGTCATCGCCTTCATGCGTAATAATAATATTGTTTTTGATATTACCTATAGCCACATCTACTGACTTAGTCCCTAAAATATCATCTACATTAAAACGTTCAGTGTAAGAAAGTGTATTGCTTGGTGCTGTACCACCAGAGTTACTACCTGAAACAGAATGATCTACCAGATGCATGGTTTTCTTATAATAATCTTTACCATCACTTGTTTTGGTCATATCTCCTGTGATTAAGAAGCGTGTAGCCCATGCTTCCTCAACTGTTCCATATTCATTTTCATAATAAACTTTACCTTGGTAAATTGAACCAACTACTTTAGATAATACAAAGTTCACTGCAGCTGCAACTATTGCTCCCCCTACTGGAGTAATAAATGGACTTACTGCCGCTCCTATGTAACTCGAAAGAGCAGCAATTGCAGCCTGTACTCCCAACATCGCATATTCAGAACTGTTTAACTTATAGTCTTGAATTAAACTAGCTGCTGTAGAAACAATTGCTGTAACCGCACTTGTACCCGCAGGACTCAAAACAATCGTACCATTTGAAGAAACTGTGGTTAAACCAGGAACAGAATTGGCAACAATTGTATAAGTAGCCGCTGAAGAAACTAACGTACTGGCAGCTAATGCAGCATATTGTGAGGAGTTATAACCTTTACCATCAACAATTGCTGAAGCAATAAATTGTGAAAGGGATTTTATTAAAACTAAACCAACTCCATTTGTTAATTGGGAACTATTGGTTCCAAATGCAGCATCACTACTCTTTTGAAAAGCATCACCTGCTTGAGCCTGCGTAAATTTACCTGTGCTATTACCAATAAAAGTTTCAAACGCAAGTCCGCCAATTTTATCTTTTGCATAAGTTTCAAAATACTTTTTGACAAACGAATAAAGTAGCTCAGATTCCGATTTAGTTCCGTTAACTAAGTTACTAAAATTTTCTGCAAACCAAGCTTGTATTGATGAATTTAGCGTTTCTGCATTAAATATATTATTAAATATTTCTTTAGCGCCATTGAAAATATAATCAGCTCTTAATTCCCATGACTCTTGCTGATCAATAGCGGTTTGAATAATTTTAGTAGTATTTGTTGTTGAACCTAAAGCTGTATATAAAGCACTTAAATCACCTGTAGTTGTATTAATCAAACTACCAGTAATTCCCATCTTAGTTAACAACTCACTTAATTGTGTATTTGTTAAAAGTACACTTTCGCTTTCAAGACTCTTTGAAGCGGCAATTAATTCATATTTTCCAGTTATAGGATTTTTTCTTGGAGCAAACTCAATTGAACCTGAGTTAGTATGAACTACAACAGAACTATTATTCCAAACAATATTATTATTAGCGTCACGCACTCTATTAATATCAGTTGCTATAGTTTCATTTGTAGCAGTAATTGTTTTATATGTACGAGTGATTTCTGTAGTTAAGTATGTGGTTTTTTCTAATGTTCTTGCACTTATTAAATTTTGATTAACATCAAGCGTTAATTCTAGTTCATTACCATTAATATCAGTATATTTCTGTAAGGAACTACCATCCTTATAAATAGTGATAGTTGCCTTACTTCCATTCAGCGTCCCTACAAGCTGATGACCACTACCATCTGCAAACACTGTTACACTTTCTGCCAAGAACTTATTCCAATCTGCCTCTGAAGGCATAAAATTAAACAGATTTGAAGTATTTGAATTGATAACATTATTACCAAATTTTTGTATCCTAAAATTTCTCTCATTATTTAATATTGTTTGTACAGACCCTGGGGCCTCTTCTACAATAAAAGTTTTAGCCCCACTAGCTTTATAATACCATTTTTTACTTTTATAATCATAAGTATATGTATTTCCATTATAATCAAGTTTATCAATACTACGATTAGAAATGACTTTAGCTTGATTAGTAAATACCAAAAATTGGTTCCAAAACCATTCTCGACCAGCTGGAGATGTTAGATTTTCCCCGTATTCCTTTATCGTTAGCCACGAAGACCAAGCTGTAGAACTAGCTAAAACTTTATCCCAGAAAGCCTCTGCTTTAGCTGATCCATTAACTCCTCCATCATCTAAAATATCTTGATAAATCTGTTCAAAAGTCCAAGCTTTAGCTTCCAAGTGCATTTGCTTTACGAATACATCTGCATGATAATCACGAATATCTTTAATTGATAAATCTAATGCATTTAATGAAGGATTATCCATATACTTTTGACGTGTAGCCAAATCTGCTTTTATTATAAGTACACCAGTATTCCATTGTTCTTGCGAAGTCTGTGTTTTACCAGTTGTACTCAAATAATAGTTAGCAAAATGTCCGTTTGCTGATTGACCTAAAAGACCTTCATTGGTAACTACAGATAGAGCTAAGGTTGCATATCTATCACCTTTATTAGATAGAAATTTCCAGTAATTATATCTGTCGCCAGCTGTAGCATATTTTTCAAGTTGAATAATATCAGTTGAAGTTAAAGTTGCCATGGATTATTTTTCCTCAAATTTTTTAAATAAATGTTTTATATTTTTTTCAATAGTTTCCCATTCTTGTAAATATAGGTCACTATAATGAGCTTCTATATCAAGTGATAATTCTGGTATTTCAAAATAATGATCACAGTGATATCTTTTAGGATGAGAATATGCTTCTAACTTTTCTTCAGTAACCACACTGGTTTCTGAACTACAATGAATATATGTCGTAATATGTCCACTATTATCTTTATTGAAAAAAACCTTATGTCGTTGGCTATCCTCAATGACATCTTCTGGATACTTTTTATCCCATTGTTTATGAACTAAAACCTTATAAAATCCACCAGGAACATTCGACTTTAAACCTACAACTTCTATAAGTTTTAAATCTGGTCTTTGTTTTATTATCATGTAATTTAATAATTCTTCATCCCAGAAAATAGTTTTAGTATGAAAAACCTGTTGCAATCCTAGACCTAAGCTACTGATAGGTAGACTATAGCCTTTTCTATCTGGATTATTAGGTGTAACTCGCCAACTATTTACGTTTAATCTTAAATAATGATTTTTATATGTTTCTAAGTCTTCAGTACTTTTTGTTTCAAAAATATGTAAGTTTTTTAAATTCTTAGGTTCAAATTTTGGAAGTAGAACTTCAAAAAGCTCCTGACAAGTATATACATCACAAATTTTCCCTTTTCCCGCTTTAACCCTCTCTTTTCTTTTCTTTTCTTCATCTTGTTTTAAAATTGGTTCAAAAATAAAAGTGCTACCATCAATATAAGTGGCAGGAATATTTAATACCATTCCATCTGGATTAGTAGAAGACGGCCAAATTTGACGTACATTTGGCGGATGTTCCAAGTACTTTTTTTGCCGCGCTTCTTTTGTTACTTCACCATATACACAATAACTGAGTAAACATAGTGGTAAAAGTAGTAACAAGTATCTCTTCTTAAAAGATAATTTATTTTTTTTTTGCATTGAGGATATACTCAATAAAACGTGAATTCCATCACAAATAATACCAAATGTTTTTTTAATATTAAACTATTTTTTATACAACATAATTATTTTAAAAAATATATAGAAGAAAAACCCAAAAATTATAAGTTATTATTTTTTTATTAAATTTATGTAAATAACATTAAGATTATGACTAAAAAATTTATTTCCGCTCTTATAAATTAATTAGATTTTCATAAAATGTACAGCAGCCAGAACAATGATTTATCTTCTAATACATAGCTAAATTCGCAAGCATTATATGAATAATATCTTAGAGTTAGGTAGATGACTTATTTTATTAGCGTAACCGATAAACCTATCAACAATGGATCACAAGTAAATATCCAAATAGAAAAGTGGTAAATTAATTTGAATGATCATTAAACTATCCAAGTTTGTTGTCACTTTAATTTTAAAGTTTCTTGGTCTAAGTATCCCGCTAAGTTTGCATTTCGTACTATACAAAAACTCTCTGAATTTATATTTTACAGAGACTTCCATTGAATAATATCTAAATTCTAAAGAAATCATAAAGTATGTTTTTAAATTTCTAGAATTGTTAAAATTCCCCCAAATACAGCACCATAACCGAGTTTATAACGCTGTGCCTAATGGACCCGAAAATTGTGTTCGTTGTCGTTGGTTTATTACAGATGCACGTTATCTGTCTATGCTCAATTCTCACTTAAACTTTATAAGTTATAAAGTGCATGAAGCCTCTAATTTAGCTATTCAGTTAGAGAGTGAAATAGAAGTTATTGAAGAACTTAAGTACGAAGCTGAAATTAACTCAGTCCCCTTCCTATCACATAATAAATTACAAGCACTTCAACGCAGATATGAAAAGCAATTAAGTCAAGTAGATGAGTATACTCAAGATTGGATTGCTACATTTCGCTTAATAAGAAGAATTATTGAAGTTGAAAATAATCGTGAAAAAATAGATCAAACCAATAAACTAATCGCTGTTGGTAATGAAAATGATATTAATGAAATTAAAATTCAATTTATAGAAACTGCCTCTGAGCTATTACACTTATCATTATTATGTGAGGATGCTGAAGTTTATCCTGATTTACTCGATGATATTAAAAAAACTTCTATAATTCAAAAAAGAGTTCAAAGTCTAAGTCGTGTAATGATGAAAAGAGGACAAATGCCACGTTTTATGATGTTAGATCAAGATAGTCAGCTTATTGTAACAAATGCCATGATGCGGCAAATGGTTCAACAGACAAACTCTAAGGATAGATTAGAAGGGTTCATGGAAGTTGTGAATTATTTAGAACTTGAAAGCTTTATCCAAGATAGCAATTTATTAGATGAAGGAATAAAAGTATTAGATAAAAATATTAATACCTCGATAAATAGTATTTCCTTGAAGTTGTTAACAAATTCAACAAAAAAAGGAGCTTTATCTAATGATAAAAGATATTAATGAGCTTCTTGAAAATTTAAAATCTGGAAAGAGTCAACGTACAAAAATTTCTTTAGATAAACTTAATTCACTACTAGAGACTCGTTTTAAAGTAGGTGAACATGATTATTCAATCGCAACAATTGCCAAAAGATCTAAACAAACTGGCGGCGTGGGTGAGGTAAGTATTCGTAATAAAACGGGAATTCATTTTAGAGTGTTAATTAATGCTTGGGCGAACAAGTCGAATACTGTTATCAAAAAAAATTCAACATCTTATGTGAAAAATAATATATTACCAACCGATATGGAACTCTTAAATCGAATCCATGATCCAGCTCTTCGAGCAGTAATTGGCCACATATTTGCAGAAAAAAGTAAGCTAAAGGTAGAAAACAGAATCCTTAAAAGTAATATGGAGTTAATAGTCGATATGCGCCCGCATCAGTATACTCAACCTGAGGAAGTGCAAGATAAAATAGAAATATTTACTTCTCTAAAAGGTGTTTTAGTTTGTAGTGAAATTGATGCACTAAAAGACGCGATTAATGAAAAAAATATTACAAACCGAGGCTGGTCAATTACACGACTTGGTGCTGTGAAAGATGAGCATGATCACTCATTATTTAAACCTGGATTTATTACAGCCATTCAAAAGGTACTATCCATTATCTAATAAAAAAGGTTGGTAATTTACCAACCTTTTTTTATACCATATAAGAAACTTAATCCAACTTAAGCTTTTGTAAAATAATAAAAATATAACTTTTTATATATTTTTAACTAGTAAGAACAGTGGAGGTCTTTTTTCATTTCGATCAATTTAATAGGTACCATTGGTACCCCTACATCTGCTTCAACTGGATATGGCTGTTCATTACCAGTTTTCACATATCCACGGCGCTCATAATAAGCAATCAACTCTGAACGTACATCCAGCACATACATTACAGCATTAAGCAGATGAGGAACTTTTCTTAATGCATATTGCTCCGCATATTCCAAAACTGAGCGACCAACTCTCATATTTTGAACATGAGGATCAGTACAAAATGTCCCAATCTCAACCTGATTATTTTCAAATGTGAGTCCAATACATGCAACCATTTTAGAAGGGTGAATTTCCCCCACCAATAATGTCGAATTCGCACATTGTAGTTGTTCTTTTAATTGAAGTTCTGTAATACGTTGCCCTTTTACAAACTCAAGCTCAGTTGTCCAACTTCTGCCTTGTTGTTCTCGGTAAGACTTATTAATCAAATCTACGAGTTGTGGAATATCAGCAAATTGAGCTAAACGAAAAATTAAATTAGTCATAAAATATACTTAGGCTATTTATAAAAATTCTAAAAATAAAGCCGATATTAAATCGGCTTTATTTTAAATAGCAATTAATTAATTTGATTGTCCAGCTAACCATGTCATAAATTTTTGACGCTCAGCTTTAGAAGCTTTCTGCCAAGTTTCCACCAAACGTTGATCATTCGTTGGTGCTACACCCGTTGCTGGCATAGACGTCGGAGTTGGTACAACAACTTGAGTAGATACAGGTTTAGCTGAAGCATATACTGCATCAGGCTGTGACTTAGGTGATCTAGTCGTGAAGTCGGTTACTTTACCTAATAAGCCAGTTGCAAACCATGGTTTTGCCTCATTGTTTGCACCCGTTTGTTTCACAATTAATTCATTATTTGCACTGTACAAAGCAACTGTTGGTTGCTCAGCATATTTTTTTGCATTTTCATAATCTTTAGGTACGTCTACCATCGAAAGCTTATAAGTTTGCCCATCTTGTAAAGTAGGTGTTTGAATCGTAACTACACCAGATTTAACAATGTCAT
>Ga0308168_1003913_pt1 | contig 11093 bp, 7 predicted proteins | sample PhyCR2_FD_202133 | JGI IMG/M metagenome (GOLD analysis project Ga0308168, IMG submission 202133) | Phyllosphere microbial communities from UC Gill Tract Community Farm, Albany, California, United States - DLSLRC.R2 | ecosystem: Host-associated > Plants > Phyllosphere > Unclassified | place: USA... | reverse complement strand
CATTCCGTAGGGGTCAGGCACGCCTGACCCGTCCTGGCCCGCAACGTCACTGTCGTTCGCTATCGCACTGTCACCTGCCTGTCATCTACGCTCAGTATGTTTTAACGCGTTACTGTGACTGACGGAGCTGAACTGCATTTATGTCTGCGATCCTGATCGACAACCTGTGTAAATCCTTTGGTTCGCAGCCGGTGCTGCGCGATGTGTCACTCCATATTGAGCACGGTGAGTTTATTGCGGTACTCGGCCCTTCCGGCTGCGGTAAGACCACTCTGTTGCGTACGCTGGCCGGTTTTGAAACCCCGGATGCGGGAACGATCAGCATAGGTGAACGCTGTTACAGCGCGCCGGGGCAGCATCTGCCGCCGGAACAGCGCGATCTGAGCATTGTCTTTCAGAACTACGCGCTGTGGCCGCATATGTCAGTGGCGGAAAACGTGGAATACGGTCTGAAAGTGAAAGGAATGGCACGCGAGCTGCGTCAGCAGCGGGTGGCGGCGGCTCTGTTACAGGTCGGGCTGGAAGGAATGGCCGAACGCAAGCCGGCCGATCTCTCTGGCGGCCAGCGGCAGCGCGTGGCACTGGCCCGCTGTCTGGTGACGCGTCCTCAGGTGGTATTGCTCGACGAGCCTCTGGCCAACCTTGATGTCCATCTGCGCGCCACCATGGAAGAGGAATTCACCCGCTTTCACCAGCACTCTGGCGCCACGCTGGTGTATATCACTCACGACCAGCACGAAGCGATGGCGCTGGCCGACCGCATTGTGGTGATGCACGCCGGGCAGGTGATGCAGTTCGCCAGCCCGCAAACCCTTTACCGCCAGCCCGCCTGTGAAATGGTGGCGCGCTTTATTGACGATGGCCGCGTGGTCACCGTCAGCGATATCGAACCGGACGGGCACGGCAGCGCCTGGGTCACGCTGTACGGACAGCGTATCTCCCTGCGCGCCAGCCCACAGCAGGCCGTACTGCCTGTCGGGAACGTTTGTCTGCATGCAGCCGATTTACGCCTGGCAACGGAAGAACAGCCGGGCTTCTGGGGCACCGTCCAACGGGTGATTTACCGTGGCGGTTACCGCCAGCTGGAGATTGCGCCGGAGGCTGATCCGGAAAACCGCCTGACGCTGATGCTCACCGATGAGCCACTGTGGCAGACGGGCGAGCGCCTGAAGCTGTCGGTCATTGATGGCTGGGTTATTCCTGCTTAATTTTTCTCTCATGTACCATCATTTAAAGGACTTCAGGGATATGCGTAACACGATAAAAAATCTGGCGCTGCTGGTGGGTTTCTCTTCACTGTCCGCCATGGCTGCCGATGGCAAACTGGTGGTATATACCTCGCAGGCACCGGAAATTGCCCAGCAAACGATGGATGCCTTTAAAGCGGCGAACCCCGGCATCGACGTGTCCTGGACGCGTAACGGCACCACGCAATTGATGAACGTGCTGCGGACCGAAATGATGAGCGGTGAGGTGAAAGCCGACGTGCTGCTGGTGGCAGATGCCATTAACCTCGGCGCGCTGAAGAAAGAGGGCAAACTGATGGCCTGGCCGGAGGCGCCGGTCAGCAACATCAGCACGGATTTCTATGACAAAGATAAGACCTGGTTTGGCACCAAAATCATCGCCACGGTGATTGGCTATAACACCCAAAAGGCCAAACCGGTAAACAGCTGGATGGCGTTGACGGCGGCAGATAACCGGGGGCAGGTGGCGGTGCCAAGCCCGCTTTACTCCGGTGCGGCGCTCTATCATCTGCACACGGTGATCAATACGCCGACGATTGGCTGGGATTTTTATCAGAAACTGGCCGCGAACGGCGTGACCCCGGAAGGTGGCAACGGCCCGGCGCTGAAAGCGGTGGCCAGCGGCATGGCGAAATATGGCGTGATCACCGATGCCGATATTATCCGTGCTAAGAAGCAGGGATCCCCGGTGGACCTGGTCTATCCGCAGGAAGGCGTGTCCTATGTGACAGAGCCGGTGGCGATCCTCAAAGGGGCACATAACGTTGCGGCTGCCAAAGCCTTCGTCAGCTTTATGCTGTCGGAGAAAGGTCAGCAGTTAGTCGCGACCCAGGGGAACCGTCCTGTCGACAAACGTGTGGCTGCGCCGGAAGGCTTTGCGCCGATGGAGAGCATCAAACTGCTGACGCTGGATACCGATAAAGCGGTGGCCGACGATAAGCAGGTGCGGGATAAATTCACTGAAATCTTTGGTGGCTAAAGGATGAGCGTGCTGCCTTCTCTGACGCGCAGCCTGCCGGGGCAGCGCAGGTTTCGCCTGCCCGGCAGCGAGCAAGGGGTGCTGTGGCTGCTGGCGCTGATGATCGGCCTGCTGTCGGTGGCCCCGCTGGCGCGGCTGGTCTGGGCCGCCGTGGCGCCGCAGGGTGTGCCGGACAGTCAGCGTCTGTTTGAGCTGCTTGCCACCCCGCGGGTGCTGCGTGCAACGGGCAACACGCTGCTGATTGCACTGGCCTCGACGGCACTGGCGCTGCTGCTGGGGACGCTGGCTGCCTGGCTGGTGGCGCTGAGCACTATGCGTGCGAAGGCGGCATGGGTCTTTGCGTTTATCCTGCCGCTGATGATCCCCCCACAGGTCACGGCGCTTGCGTGGGTACAGGCGCTGTCACCGTCCAGTCTGGTGATGCAGGCGCTGGTGGCCCTTGGGTTGCCGTTTGACCGCGGCGGGCCACCGCCGCTCTATTCACTGGGTGGTATTATTCTGCTGCTCGGCCTGCACAATGCGCCGCTGGTGTTTCTGGCGGTGCGCGCCGGGCTGCAACGCCTGCCCGCCGAACTGGTGGAGGCGGCGCGCATTACCGGCGCATCGCCGCTGCACGTCCTGCTGACGGTGGTCCTGCCGCTGGCGCGTCCGGCGATCTTTGCCGGAGCGGCGCTGTCGTTTGTGGCGGCGGCCGGCAATTTTGGTATTCAGGCCATGCTCGGTATTCCTGGCCGGGTTCCCACGTTGATCACGCTGGTTTATCAGCAGCTTAATACCACCGGACCGGGCGCACTGCCTGATATGGCGGTGCTCTCGCTGCTGCTGGCGGCAATCACCCTGGGCGGTATGCTGGTCAGTAACCTGCTGGGCGGGCGACGCGATGTGCGCGTGAATGGCAGCACGCAGCCGTTCACCCAGTCCCTTGGGCGCTGGCGTCTGCCAGTGGAGTGTACGGTCTGGTTGCTGATGGTGCTGATCCTGCTGCTGCCGCTCTCGGCGCTGCTGACCACCTCGCTGACGCAGGGTTTTGGTCAGTCACTGAACCTGCAATCACTGACGCTGCTTAACTACCGCAATGCGTTGTTTGACTACCCGGCGGTGCGTCATGCTTTTCTCACCAGCCTGGGGCTGACGCTGCTGGCGGTGGCAATCCTCACGGTGATGGCGCTGTTTATGGCCTGTTTCCTCAGCTGGCGCCGCAGTCGCCTGGTGCGGGTGCTGCATCTTTCCAGCGAACTGGCTTACGCCTTGCCTGGTGTGGTGACCGGGATTGGCGCGCTGCTGTTTTTCCTGAAACCGTTGCCGCTGGTGAATGTCAGCCTGTACGGCACGGTGTGGATTATTCTCGCGGCCTATCTTTCCAACTTCCTGGCGCTGGTGCTGCGGCCAACGCTGGCCGGTTTTGCCCGCATTGAGCGTTCGCTGGATGAAGCCGCACAGCTGGCGGGAGCGGGGTTCCTGCGGCGCATGCGTGACATTGTGCTGCCGCTGGTGGCGCCTTCGGCGATTGCCGGGGCGATTCTGGTGTTCCTGACCGCGCTGAACGAAATTCAGGTATCGATTCTGTTGGTGACCTCCGCGACCCAGACCCTCGGGCCGACGATTGTCTTCCTCGATGAGGGCGGTTCCTCAACGCTGGCCGCCGCCGTTGGCTGTCTGATGATCCTGCTGGTGGTGATGCTGATGCTGCTGGCGTCATGGCTGGCACGACGTCATCGTGGCGTGCTGCCGTGGCAGGTTTAAACCGTTATCTAATGGCGTTTACGGTCAACGGCCAGGTAAAGATTAACGTCCAGGTCAAGGGCGTTTCGCTTTCCCACGTTGTGGGCGAAGCGACCAAAGGACGGCAGTCGCCCCGCCCTTTGGAATCCGCGCTTGCGGCAGGCGCCGCGCCCGCTTTGCGGGTGCCTTCGTCAGTTCCGTTCACCGACGGACCGCTCGTGACGGGACGTCCTTGTCCCGACACGACCTTTCACCGCCGTCCTGGCGGTTCATCCTGGTTCACATCACTTCCTCAGCGCAGCTTAATTGCCGCCTCAACATCAAAACCCAGGTCAAAATCCAAAGAATAAAAATGAGTCAAATGGTTCTTTTGTATTGGTTTTTTTTTAGTCCGTCTTTGATTGTTCTTTTGATCTGGCCGTTGACCTTTTGAGCGGCAATTAAGCCTCGCCGAAGGAGAGCGGATTTCCAGGACGAGCCGACAGGACGTCGGCGAGAGGGTGAGCCGGGACAGGGATGTCCCGTCACGCCCGCTCCGGCAGGAAATGTGATCGACTGAGGGAACCCGCATTAGCGGGCGATGCGCCTGCCGCAAGCCCGGGGTCAAGGGGCGGCGGCGACTGGCCGCCCCTTGTCGCTCAGCCCGCGCAGCGGGAAAGCGAAACGCCCTTGACCTTGATCTTGATCTGAAGACCTTGACCTTAAGACCCTGGCCTTTCGGATCACCCCCTACGGCAACACCGGATATACCCCCGGCCCAATCGGCAGCCCCAGCGCATACCACACCAGCAGCAGCGCAATCCACACGGCAAAAAACACCAGCGGATACGGCATAATCAGCGTGTAATAGGTCCCGAGCTGCGCGTCTTTACGGTAGCGTTGCAGGAAGCCAAGGAATAGCGGCAGGAACGGTGACATTGGCGACAGCGGCAACACAGCAGAGTCAGCGATGCGGAAAATCATCTGTGCGAAAGCCGGGTGGAAGCCCAGCAGCATAAACATCGGCACGAAAATCGGTGCCAGGATCGACCAGATAGCTGACCCACTGGCGATAAACATGCAAAGAAACGCCGACAGGAACATCAGCCCGATAAACGCTGGCGCGCCGGTCATGGACATTTGCTCCAGCACATCCGTCAGCCCCACCGCCATAAACGTGCCCATATTGCTCCAGTTAAACATCGCGACAAACTGGGCGAGCGGGAACACCATCACGATAAATCCGGCCATGCTTTTCATCGGTTCAATCAGCAGGGCAGGCACATCATCCGGGCGGGCGATCTGCTTTGTCGCCACGCCGTAAGTGATCGCCACCACAAAGAAGAACAGAATAATCAACGGCACAATGCCCTGAATAAACGGCGAAGGGATGATCGCGCCGCTGGCCGGATTGCGCAGCATCGCCCCTTCAGGTACCACCATCAGCGCCACCAGACCGATAAACACCACTGCCGCCAGCGCACTCATCAGCAGGCCACGGTTCTGTAACGGTGTCAGGCTGGCGAGCTTCTCTTCGCTGTTGCCCTGCCAGGCAGGCAGGCGGGGTTCAACAAACTTATCCGTCAGCAGCCCGCCCGCGAAGGTCAGCACGATCACCGAGCTGGCCATAAAGAACCAGTTATCGATGACGCTGACGTGTACGGTATCGCTCACCGCTTTGGCCGCCTCACTGCTGATGCCCGAGAGCAGCACATCGGTGGTCACAATCAGCAGGTTGGCGGTAAAGCCGGAAGCCACCCCGGCAATCGCGGCAAGCAGCCCGGCGACCGGATGACGGCCAACGGCAATAAACATCAGAGCACCCAGTGGCGGCATCACCACCAGTGCGGCATCCGACGAGATATGACTGAAAAAGGCGATAAACAGCACCATATAACTGGCGTAGCGGGCGCTGACAAACGAGGCCATCTTATTCATCAGTGCCTGCAACAGCCCGGTTTTCTCGGCCAGTCCGGCACCGATCATCAATGCGAGGATCGAGCCCAGCGGGGCAAAGCCGCTGAAGTTTTTGATGATATTCGGCAGGATCCACTGGATGCCCGCCACGCTCAGCAGGTTTTTGACCTCGACCATTTTACCGCTGGCCGGATTTTTCACCGCCACGCCGAACCAGGAGAGCAGCGCGGTCGATATCATCAGTACAGCGATCAGATAAACAAATAACAGAAACGGATTAGGTATCTTGTTGCCGATGCGTTCAATCCAGTAAAAAATCTTTCCCGGGCTTTTGTTGGCCGCTGTTGTTTCGCTCATTGATTAACCCTATTGCCTTGTCGTCGTTATGATGGTGTTTGCGTGTTATTTTTTTAACGGGGCCGGGATCGAGCCAGGCCTCCGGGAACGTCGAATATCGTTACGCCAGCGGCGTTGGTTTAACGCCTGCCGGAATGGGGCAGTGGTAAGGCTGTCTGGCCCGCTGCTGACGGAACTCCTGCTGGGCCTTATCCAGGACATCCGCATCGCTGAATAATGCCAGCGCGGTTGCCGCCAGGGTTTTACCTGCAAGACACATGCCTTTATGAGCAATCGGGGTGCGGCCCTGGGCCACTAACTGCCAGCTGTGCAGTGCCGTGCCGAAGGCAAAACAGGGGGTAAAGCACTGTGCGGTCGGTGCCACCCAACTGACATCACCCACATCGGTTGAGCCGTACAGCACCTCTTCACTGGCGCAGTACGGAGCAACGCTCTCCATCAGCACGCGCTCGCCCAGCGCCTCTACCCAGGCGTGGCCCGCAATCCCCCCGGTACGCGCGGCGTTCAGCCGGGCGTTACGCAGATCGTCGGCGTTGAGCGTCTGGCGAATATCGGCGGCAAACTGGCGTTCTTCGTCGGTGTAATCGGGCAATCCAAAATGCGTGAGCTGGCGATACATCAGCTGTTCCAGCACCCGGTTGGGCTGATAGTTGGAACAGGCTTTTTCAAAGCGCACGCTCATCTGCGTCCCGGTCATCAGTGCGGCGCCGCGAGCGATATCGGTGACCCGTTGATAAATATCCTCCAGCTGGTCAAGCTGCGGTGCGCGCACCAGATACAGTACTTCTGCTTCCGCCTGCACCACATTGGGGGAACTGCCGCCGCTGTTGGTCACCGCATAGTGCAGCCGCGCTTCAGGAATAATGTGTTCGCGCAGGAAGTTAGCGCCGGTATTCATCAATGTGACAGCATCCAGCGCGCTGCGTCCGAGGTGCGGTGCATTGGCCGCATGAGAGGCGACGCCACTGAAGTGAAACGCCGCCTGGATGTTGGCGAGGGTAGCGGTATTAAACATGCCGCTGAAACCCTCAGGGTGCCAGGTCAGCGCGGCATCGACATCGTCGAACAGCCCTTCACGCACCATAAAGGTTTTACCGGAGCCACCCTCTTCGCCGGGGCAGCCGTAAAAGCGGATCGTGCCCGTTGCGCTGTTCTGTTGCAGCCAGGCCTTGACCGCACAGGCAGCCGCCAGCGCGGCGGTGCCCAACAGATTGTGGCCGCAGCCGTGGCCGTTGCCGTCCGTGACCAGCGGCGTGCGTGTGCTGCATCCCGCCTGTTGGCTCAGCCCGGCCAGCGCGTCATACTCGCCCAGCAGGGCAATCACCGGCTGACCGTTCCCGTAGCTGGCGATAAACGCAGTTTCAATGCCACCCGCCGCCTGTTCAATGCTAAAACCTTCCTGCTCCAGCACCCCGGAGAGCAGTCCGGCGGCAAAGGTTTCGGTAAAGCGCGTTTCTGGCTGGTCCCAGATGGCATCGCTTAATGCGCTGAATCGCGCCTGGTGCTGGTCGATGTAGTGCGCCACAAAGTCATTCATTGCCTGGTTCATCACGCCTCCACTTCGAATTCAGCAATATTGAGTGCAATCGCCGCGAGGGTTTTCACCGCCACCGCCATCACCTGTTCATTGAAGTCGAATTTTTCGTTGTGGTGCCCGGCGCTCAGCTCGGTGCCGAAAATGATGTAGGAAGCCTGCCCGCCGTGCTGCTTGACCCGTTCCATCATGTAGGTGGCATCTTCCGATCCGGCCGCGACACCGCGCTTGTCGACCCGCGAGGTCAGCTCGGGAATATGCCTCGCCTGGTGGCGAATATAACGCACCCACGGGGCGGTGGGCTGGCTGCTGCGCGCTGCGCCCATCAGCGTGACCTGATGCTCCACGCCGTACATCTCTGCCGCCCCTTTCAGGGTTTGCAGCGCACGCTGGTAGATAAAATCGTTGATTTCATTGGTTGCGCCACGGGTTTCCACTTTCATCATTGCACGGTCAGCGACGACGTTACGCCCGGTGCCTGCCTGCAAGACGCCAACGTTGACACGGGCGCTGCCGCCGCTGTGCTGGGTCAGGGTGTGCAATCCCAGCGTGGCCTGCGCGGCGGCCAGCAGCGCGTTGCTGCCCTCTTCGGGGCGAGCACCCGCATGGGCAGCATTGCCACGGAAGCTGACGTCGAGCTTGGTGGTGGCCATAAAGTTATCGCTGCCGCACACCAGTTCACCCGCTGGAACGCCGGTGCCGATATGGATGGCGGTAAAGAAGTCGACGTCATCGACCACGCCCGCTTCGACCATCGATTTTGCGCCGCGTGTGCCTTCCTCTGCTGGCTGGAAAATCAGCTTGATGGTGCCGCTCAGTTCGGCTTCGAACTGCTTCAGGACCTGCGCCAGGCCAAGGCCGATGGTGGTGTGGCCGTCGTGGCCGCAGGCGTGCATCATGCCTGCATTGACGGAGCCAAAGCCCTCGGCGTGCGGGCGATGCTCCGCCGTCTGGTTTTCAATCACGTCCAGCGCATCCATATCCACGCGGAACGCCATCACCGGGCCGGGGCGGCCAGTCGCCAGCGTGGCGACAATCGCGCAGAAACCGCCCGAGAAGTGCGGCAGCCACTCTGGCAGTGCCCCCTGTTCCCGTGCACGCTGTTCGTGTTGCGCCAGTACTTCCGGCGCAGGCAGGCCCATGCGCGCTTCGGCCTTCACCACCTCTTTACCCAGCTGGAGCTGATAGCCAAGTCGATGGAGTTCGGCGGCCACGAGGGTGGCGGTGCGGAACTCCAGCCAGCCGGATTCGGCAAATTTATGCAGGTCACGCCGCCGAGCCTCTAGACGGGGTGCAATCTCTTTCACAAAGTCAGCAATAGCCTGGTGCATGGGTCATCCTTATGATTGGGCATCATGATTTCAGTGTTATTACTTTCTGTTCTACACAATGGAATCCACGGGCAGAAGATGCCAATATCTTGTGACTGATAATCAACGGTTATCACATAAGGAAAACCTATGCCTGCCTCCATCAAGTTACACCAGCTACGCGCTTTTGTTGACGTTGCCCGTCACGGCAGCATTCGTGCTGCCAGCCGGGCAGCCGGATTGTCACAGCCCGCGCTGACTAAATCGATTCAGGAGCTGGAGGAGGTGCTGGGTGCAAGGTTGTTTATCCGGCGTAGCCAGGGCGTGGCGCTCACCGAGATTGGTGATAACTTTTTTCAACATGCGAGCCTGGTCCTTGAAGAGTTGCGCGTGGCCCAGGAGGACATACAGCAGCGGCTGGGGCTGGCGGGGGGCACGGTGAACATCGGTGTGGGCGGCAGCATTGCGCGAACGCTGATGCCACAGGTGATCACCCAGTTTCGTCGCCAGTTTCCCAATGTGAAAATCCGCATTGTGGAAGGGCAACTGGTCTCAATGATCCCTGAGTTGCGACAGGGCGAGCTGGATTTCACCATCAACACATCCTATCCCGGTCATCTGGACAGCGAGCTGAGCTATGAAAGGCTGATGGAGCGCGAATATCGCGTCGTGGTGCGCAAAGGGCATCCGTGTGAGCACGTGACGTCGCTGGCGGAATTGCAGCATTGCGACTGGACGATGCCAACGCCACGCGGCAGCTATTATCGCCTGCTGCATGATCTGCTGCACGATATGGGCATGGCCCCGGCGATCAGCGTCACCTGCGAAACCTTTATGGCCTGCACCAGCCTGATCGCACAGAGTGATTTTGTCAGTATTCTCTCCAGTGATGTGATCGGCGACCCGATCCTCGGCAACCAGCTGGTGGCGCTGAATATTAAAGAGGTGCTGCCCAATGCCACGTTTTATCTCATTCAGCGGAAGGACAGTACGCTGACGCCGATGGGGGCAGAGCTGGCGCGCTTATTCCGTCTTCATTGCTGCCATTCACAAAAAGAGAACTAAGCACCGCACATCCCACTAAAACACACGCGGGAAAAACGCTATTTATTGATGATGTCGCCTGGCAGAACTCCCGGCAGTGGGCTGGTTGGAGCAATAAGGTGATGTTCAGGATGCAAAAAACAGGGAAGGCGCTGACGATCGTAATGCTGGTTCTTGCGTCATCTTCGGCCAGTGCGACGATCACCGTGCTGAAAAAAAACACCTTCACCGATCCGTGGTTATCCCCGCTGAGTCTTGGCGTCAGCGGCAGTATTCGCCCGGAATTTATCTGGCATAAGGGAGAAGATAACCACGCCGGGCATGATGGCGGTACGCGTTTTCGCTTCAGCGCCGATTACCTGCTCGGGCCCGGCACATCGGTTATCGGCTTCTATTCACTGGGTGTGGATACGGCGCACGCACTTGGGCTGAAGCACCACTACGATCATGACAATAACTGGGGGATTCAGCGTAAGCTGTTTGGCGGCATTAAAGATGACCGCTACGGTACGCTCACTTTTGGACACCAGTACAGCGTCTATTACGACACGATTGGGATAAAAAGTGACGTTTGGGACAATGACGGGCATGCCAGTGCTAACTGGATTGGCGTCGGTGGGGACTATGACGGGGGAGAACGCCCACGCAATAGTCTGAAGTACACCAACATCTTCGGTGACCTGACGCTGTATGCTGACTATTTGCTGCCGCAGGATGAACAGGTGTTGGGTGACAGCCAGTATTACCGACGCAAACGCGGTGGTGGCATTGGTGTTGACTATCAGATGGCAAAAAATCTGACGATGAGCGCCAGCTGGAATCAGACCAATGCGACGGTCAGAGGTTCGGGCAGCAAACAACGCGGTTATCGCCAACAGTTTAGCGGCGCTGCCATGACCTGGCAGCCGGGTAACTGGTATCTGGTCGAAACTGCCACCCTGTATCGACATTATGTTCCTGCCACGATACGGCAGAGCACCGACAACTATTTTGCGCGACGCGGT
>Ga0308168_1003903_pt1 | contig 11120 bp, 4 predicted proteins | sample PhyCR2_FD_202133 | JGI IMG/M metagenome (GOLD analysis project Ga0308168, IMG submission 202133) | Phyllosphere microbial communities from UC Gill Tract Community Farm, Albany, California, United States - DLSLRC.R2 | ecosystem: Host-associated > Plants > Phyllosphere > Unclassified | place: USA... | reverse complement strand
GCGGCCTATGTCGAGCCTGTCGATGACAAGACCCTGCTGGAAAACGCCATCAAGGGCATGCTCAGCAACCTTGATCCCCACTCGGCCTACCTGGGCCCTGAAGATTTCCAGGAGCTTCAGGAAAGTACCAGTGGTGAATTTGGCGGTCTGGGCATAGAAGTCGGCCAGGAAGACGGCTTCATCAAGGTCGTCTCGCCCATCGATGACACGCCGGCGTCCAAGGCAGGTGTCCAGGCGGGGGACCTGATCGTCAAGATCAACGGCGCACCGACACGTGGCCAGACCATGACCGAAGCCGTGGACAAGATGCGCGGCAAGGTGGGCGACAAGATCACCCTGACGCTGGTGCGCGACGGGGGTACGCCGTTCGATGTGACGCTGGCCCGTGCAGTCATTCAGGTCAAGAGCGTCAAGAGCCAGCTGCTTGAGAACGACTACGGCTACATCCGCATCACCCAGTTCCAGGTCAAGACCGGCGACGAAGTGGGCAAGGCCTTGGCCAAGCTGCGCAAGGACAACGGCAAGAAGCTGCGTGGCGTGATCCTGGACCTGCGCAACAACCCGGGGGGCGTGTTGCAGTCGGCGGTGGAAGTGGCTGACCATTTCCTGACCAAGGGCTTGATCGTGTACACCAAAGGGCGGATCGCCAATTCCGAGCTGCGCTTCTCGGCTGACCCCGCCGATGCCAGCGAAGGTGTGCCACTGGTGGTGTTGATCAACGGCGGCAGTGCCTCGGCCTCGGAAATCGTCGCGGGCGCCTTGCAGGACCAGAAGCGCGGCGTGCTGATGGGCACCGACAGTTTTGGCAAGGGCTCGGTCCAGACAGTGCTGCCACTGGCCAACGACCGTGCGCTGAAACTGACCACTGCCCTGTACTTCACCCCCAACGGTCGCTCCATCCAGGCCCAGGGTATCGTGCCGGACATCGAGGTCCGCCAGGCCAAGCTTACGGCCGAAGCGGACAACGACAACTTCAAGGAAGCCGACCTGCAAGGGCACCTGGGCAACGGCAATGGTGGCGCCGACCGCCCCACAGGCAGCAGCAAGCGCAAGGAGCGGCCCCAGGACAACGACTTCCAGCTGAGCCAGGCCCTGAGTCTGCTCAAGGGCCTGAACATCACCAAAGGCAGCTGAGCCACCCATGCGTTATTTGCTGTATCTGCTGATCGGGCTGGTGGCGGGCGTGGCGCACGCAGCGCCCACCGGCCAGGCGTACATGAGCATCATCATCGATGACCTGGGTCAGAGCCCCGAACGCGACAGCCGAACCCTGGCGCTGCCGGGGCCGGTGACCATGGCCATCATGCCTGACACCCCGCATGCCACCGACTTCGCCCGCCAAGCGCACAAGGCGGGTAAAACCGTCATCCTGCACATGCCCATGGACCCGGCCACCGGGCCCTATGCCTGGCACCCCGGCGTGCCGCTGGCCGAGCTTGCCAGGCGTCTTGATGCAGCCCTGGCCAAGGTGCCTTATGCCGCTGGTGTGAACAACCACATGGGCAGCCGTATGACTGCACAACGCGACGCCATGACCTGGTTGATGGGCGAGCTACAGCGACGCGACCTGTTCTTCGTCGACAGCCGCACTAGCGCCGCGACCGTGGCCGCGGCACAAGCTCAGGCACAGGGTACGGCGAACGTGTCCAGGGATGTGTTTCTGGATGACGAGCGCACGCCAGAGGCAATCACGCGCCAACTGCACCAAGGCATCGCCCTGGCGCGCAAGCAGGGGTCAGCGGTGCTGATTGGCCACCCGTATCCACAAACCCTCGAAGTGCTGGAGCGCGAGCTACCCACCCTCGCGCGACAGGGTGTGAAGCTGATCAACCTGCAACAGATGATTGCCGAACGAAGCAACCTGGCCATGCCCGCCCACGGCAAGCAAGGCCGTTACAGCAATCGTTGAGCGGCGTCGCGTGCGGGCCTGCGAAGCGAGTCGAGCGCGTGCCTTCATGCCAGCGCAGGCACGTCGGTGACGTCTGGACCCTGCCCCCCGGGCGGCGAGCAGAGCACAGGCCATCACAGTCAACAGCGTTACCCGAATGGAATGATGCCCTCGACATCGCCTTTGCGTAGCTGGCCACGGTAGATGGAGAGCACTTCCTGTTTCTTCGCGGCCCGCAACACGGCTTGATGCCCAAGCCTGCGCTGCTCCCACAATTTCAGATGCCCTCGAGAAAATTCTCGATCCGGCGTGTCGACGGCGGGGTAGTGAAAGTGAGCCTCCCAGATAGGCTTGCCTGACGCCCGTTTGATCTCGTAGGTGTCCAAGTAATCGTTTGCCCCCAACGGCACCCTGCGATCGGCTTGACTAATGCTGATCTCACCCAGTCCGTGAAGGAACTTGAGCGCGTTCAAGGTAGGGGTCTTGCAGGTCAGGTAATACGTTTTGAGCAGCTCCTGACGATGGTCTTCGAGCTCGGTGATTGCATGCTCGATTCGCCCTCTCAACGCACTCTCGGCATCCGTTCGGGGCAAAAGCGCCAGATTGCTTTCGAGGTCTTTGACGTGCTGATCGACAATCGTGGTCAATCCCAGGGGCTCATTCTTGGCGAAAAATTTCTTTGCCATCGCAACCGTGGCATCAACGCCATCGATCAGCTTCTGCGCTTGTCGGCGTAGTTCGCTTAGCCTTATGGCAGGGCCAGGCGAATGTTCGGTCGTGCCTAAGGGCTCGACCTCTTGCCACTGGCTATTCTGCCGGCGAAAGGTTCGCAACACCTTCGCATGACTGTCCACTTGCTGCACCACGGGCAGGCCTGCGTCGTCGACGCTCTCGACACCCACAACATTACGTCCCTGCTGGGTCCTGACCATTCGACGCACACCGCCGCGCGGCGCATAGACGGGAGCGCGTGGTGCAGAGGTCTTGGTCTGCTCGACCTCACGAAGATTGGCCTGCATTTCCTCGTTGGCCAACAGCTTCAACCGGCGTAGCTCTTCCAGATACTGCTGGAGCTTATCGAGCCGGATAGCTTCAGGTTTGGCGCCGGCCAGGTATTGCGCCATGCCAATGGTCTCTTCGTACGCATCGATCACGTCATTGAGCACAGCGACTCGCTCTTCGCCAGACAGGCTACTGCCAGCCAATTCACCATGTGCACTGCCCGCACTCTTGAGTGCCTTTCCAACCAACATTTCGTTGTACTCGTTGATCTGCTTTTCAGAGGCGCCCCGGAGACGATCAACTGACAGTTCGCCAAGGTCTTCAAGCAGTCGAAACTCAAGATCAATGGCGTTCAATTGGCGCTGTTGAATGATTCTGGTCAGTTCAAGATGCTTGTTTTCGCTCTTGCCATCCTCGTCCTGGAACACAATGTCATTGTCGGCTCGGGTGCTCTCAAGTAGAGGATCAAGTTTAGCGGCCAAGGCCAGCATGTCTTTGGCCCACTGCGTCACGCGTTCGAGCGAGGCGGTCAATTGCTTGTAGCGTTGCTGCTCCTGCTCAGTGGTAGGGAGGACTGCGATTTCCTCAAGCTGTGCGTCTATGGACTCCTCATTGATCATATCCGCCAGCAAGTTGTAATACATCTCGCAGGACCTCAACAGGCCACGTCGGATAATACTGCGTTGATACGCTACCGTGGTCGAGACGAGCTGACTGGAAGGTCTTACCGATCCGCCCGACATGAGCAGAGCGTCGTGCTCGCTGTCGTGTTTGATGAGTGCGTCCAGGTCTTTGCACACATACTGGCGCTGCCTCCTTCTGACTTGGCGCAGTAGACTGATCATTTCCAGCTGCTGTGCATCGGGCGTTTCGACTCGCTCGAGTTCCTCAAGTTTTTCGGTGGTCTTATCCACTTCAGAAGCATGTCGGTCATAGGTCTCGGCCAATGTTTCGCGCGCATACGTCAAGCGCGCATCCTCTTCACGCATGCTCTCTTCGCGGCGCATGTTCTCTTCGCGCACAAGCTGAAGACGGCTCTTGGGCATACCGCCGAGCAAGCGTTGGCCCGAGTCGATACGCCACGCTCCCCCCACATACCTCAACCACGGGCCAGGCTGGCCCTGCGCATCAACGATCCGCACACCCTCGGTATCAACCGATACAGCAAAGGTGCCCATCAGCATTTTTGCGTAGCGCTGCCCATCGACCGTGTAAAGACCTGCGGCCTCCCCGCTGGAAGCGGGCGAGTGCTCTTCCAGATCGATCTGCACGCGCAACCCCAAGACCTTGCTGCGCATTTCGACCGGCAAGGCATTGAACCCTTCCCCACCAGAAAAGGAGAAATCCATGATCGCCTGCGGCTTGGTGACCGGCCCAGGAAGGTAGACTTTGCCTTGCGTGGGCATATCGGCATCGGCCAGCACTGGGAGTGTCGACCCCGGCGCCAACGTTGAAGGGCGTAAGGCATCGGGTAACTCTACCGGCTTGGCGGCAGTTTTTGGTCCGAACACATGCCCCAGTGCCATTACCAGGTTGAGCACGATATCCACAATGGCAGCCGAGCACTCGAACGCCGTACCTTCTCGGATGGCTTTTTCGTCGGCCGCCGCGGCATTGAGCGTTTGGACCATCCAGGCTATGGCGCCGACGGGCCCTGTTACCACCATAGAAGCGACATCGAACAGCAACCAGGCACCTTGAGTGAGAATCGCCCACTGGCTTTCTGCGTTGGAAACCGAGCTGCGCTCGGCCAAATCGACCAGCAAATCGCGGTTGGCTCTGTACAGCTTGAGATCGACAGCATCCAACCAAGGCTTGGCCCAGAACTGAGCAGGCGCTACACGCCCGGGCAAGATCGAGGTATCGATGATCGAATGCCCCAGATGAGGCTCGCTGAAGCCGCCGTGGTCGTAGACCGGGCGCACTTCAGGCGTGAGCCAGTCAAGGATGCTGGTCTGCAGCTCAGCATCGTCGCGCACCTGAGCCATCAAAGCGTCCGTACTGGTGAATTCCAGCACGGCCTTCCCGCCGTAGAGGGGCCTGTACAGCACAACGGTCCCTGGGGTTTGATTGACCAGGACATACATGCCATGCACCCGATCGTATTGCTCACTGTCCGGCGCACGTCGCAATGCGAACGGCATCAGTGTGCTGGCCGGTTGCGCTGCGTCCAGCCTACCGCCGCAATAATCGGAAATAGCCTGCAGGCCGATTTCGCTCAACTGTTGCGTCAATTTCGCCAGCAAGGCGCTATTGAGGAATGCGCTTCGCCATTCTCCTGCGAAGCGTTTGACCCGCTCAGGTTGGCGCTGCGCGTCGTCGAGATGGGTGACCACATACGCTGGGTAAGTAGCACCGATGTCTACTCGCCAGACAAGCTGCTTGAGGTAATCAACGGTCAACCAATCCATGATCAGCTGATCTTCACGGTGGCCGATGGCGGTGATGGTCGCTTGCCCGAGCGAACTCAGGTTACCAATGGCAAACTCCGTCAACGTGATAGTGCGCTTTTCCACAACGCCGTCGCCGGCGCCCGTACCTGCCCCGCCAGGAACCCCGTAGGCAGTGCTCAATTCCAGAAGCACATCATCGGGAAAGTAATTGGCATCAATCGGATGGTCCTGCAACAGCTGCTTTCGCAATTGCTGACGGGTGTAGCTGTGAAGATCGAGAATCCCGGACAGTGCCCCTTCCCCGTCCGAGTCGGCCTGGGCCAGGGCAATTTCGAAAAAGGCGCTCTGGCAAGCGAAGCTATCGGCTGCTGCCACCCGAAATACACCTACCGGCGCTTTCTTGAAATCGGACGGGTCGACATAACCTTCGATGAACCATTGCGCAGGATCGCTCAATGCAAAGTAGCCGTTTTCCAACTGCGTGACGTCGGTCAATGGCGCCTTGTACAGGTCGTTCACTTGCCCCAGCATGAGTTCCTGCATCATGGCCGTTTGCTGCGCAAAGGGATCCCCTTCAAGCTCATGCCGATGCCAGGCCATCTCTAGCTCGTCCACAAGGCCGGGATATTCCTGCTGCAGGGCCTGCGCGAACTCATCCAGCGTGTCGAACGCCCAGACCACGCCGGACGGTTTGCACCACAGCACTGTCTCACCCTCATCCCACTGCCCTTGCACGATAAGATCGGGCAGGAATCGGCTAACGGTGGTGTTCTGATAGGGGCGGGTCATCTCCACCATGAACACCGTCGGCCGCTCACTGGGGCTGCCCAAGAGTCCACGCAAACATGCCTGCTGCCGAGCGCTCAAGCCTTGAAGTGACAGGTTGTGCAGCAGCGCCGTCTTCAAGACCAGTTGCAGCCAGCGGTCACGGCTGACCCCCATGCTGCCGACAGCACGCCAGTACTCGACCTGCGCCGCGTTGAAGTAGCCATCCAGTAAAAGCAGCAGGTCTTCGAAGGCAGGTTGCAGAGCGAAGAGATCGATTTGATCGCCCTCTGCTGTCTCGAACGGATCTGGGATGGCGAAGAAATGTTTGCCGTCGAGCAGCAGATACTGGTTGAAATTGGCCACTGGCGCGAAGTCCAGCACCCGGTTGTGCAGCTTTGCCTTGAGGATCTCGTCCACGAGCGGAAGGGTCGATACGCTTTGCCCATCGGGGTTAGCTCTGACCAGGCTCAGCTGGTTGGCATCCTTGAGCGTGGGGCGATGGACGGCGATCAGGGGGTAGTGCTCGATCAGCAGACCCATGATCTGCCGGCTGGCTACTTGCCGTAATGTAGGCCTGCTTGAAAATTGCGCGTTGACCTGGGCTTTGAGGTCGTATGAAGCGGCTCGAGCGGTGGGCATGGTGGGCCTCCTTGAATCGGGAGACCCACCGTAGCCACGCACGTGTGGTCATCGGCCGTACATATTGCTAGGCCAGGACCAAGCGTCAGCTGTATACCCGCCCCAACACTTGCCGATGGCTCTCGAACTGGTCCAGTACATCGCGCACGATCTGTTCAGGCGCAAAGCCCATCAGGTCATACTCCTGGCTACCGTCGTGCAAATACACTTCGGCACGGTAGAAGCGTTGCCGTACCTCGGGCTCACCTTCGACCGGGGCTTCTGTCGGTGCAGCCATGTAGCCGTCGAGGCTGACTTCATAGACGAAGGGGTTACCTTCTTCCATCATCACCCGCAGGCCCATCATGTTGCGCGATTGGCCGACCCGGGTCTCGACGTCGAAGCCCTGGGTTTGCAACTGAGCCGCAGCATCCTTCAGCGCAGGGCTGACCTGCTTGTCCATGAAGCGCTGCACCACAGCCTGGGTCGGTTGCAGTTCGAGCTGGGTCAGGCGCTCACTGAAGCCTCGACGGCCACGTGCGGCCAGTTCGGCCCGCTCCTGCTCCATGGCCACGTCCTGCCGCATGGCCTTGTACAAGCCGAACATGAACAGCACCAGCACCACCGAGAACGGCAGGCCTGCCAGTACCACCATGGTCTGCATGGCTTCGAAGTTGCCGGCGAACAACAGGCCGATGGTGACCAGGGTGATGATCACCGACCAGAACACCACCATCCAGTGCGGGGCGTCCTCGTCGACCTTGCCGCCTTTGCACGACAGGTTGGCCATCATGACTGCGCCGGAATCCGCTGGGGTCAGGAACAGGACGAAGCCCACGAACACGGCCACGCCGATCACGATCTTCGCGGCCGGGAAATATTCCAGCAGCTGGTAGATCGACATGGACGGCTGCTCGAGGGCGGTCTTGCCCAGTTCGACGGCGCCATGGTTGATCACCAGGTCCAAGGCTGTGTTGCCGAAGATCGACAGCCACGCCAGGGTGAAGCCCAGCGGGATCAACAGCACACCGCTGACCAGCTGGCGCACGGTACGGCCCTTGGAGATCCGGGCAATGAACATCCCCACGAACGGGCCCCAGGAAATCCACCAGGCCCAATAGAACACTGTCCACAGGCCCAACCAGCGCTCTGACTTGCCCGACTCACCCTCATACACATAAAGGTCGAAGGTTTTCAGCACGATGCCGTTGAGGTAGTCGCCCACGTTCTGCACGAAGCCGTTGAGCAGGTGCAGGGTCTGGCCGCCCAGCAGTACGAAGATCAGCAGCCCGCTGAACAGCGCGATGTTCAGGTTGGACAGGCGGCGGATGCCGTTTTCCACACCCGAGACCGCCGCCACCGTGGCAACGCCAGCCATTACCAGGATCACTACCAGCAGGTTGGTCTTGCTGTGGTCCATGCCGAACAGGTATTCGAGCCCCGATGCGACCTGCATCGAGCCGATCCCGAGGTTGGTGACCAGGCCCAGCAGGGTCACGAACATGCCGAAGATATCCACAGCGTTGCCGGCAGCGCCCTTGACCCAGCGCTCGCCTACCAGTGGATAGAGTGCCGAGCGCAGTGCCAGCGGCTGGTTGTGACGGTAGGCGAAGTACCCCACGGCCAAGCCCACCAGGGCGTAGATCGCCCAGCCATGCAGGCCCCAGTGCAGGAACGTCAGTTGCAGGCCCTGACGCGCCGCTTCCAGGCTGGCCGGCGTGCCTTCGGGCGGATTGAAATAGTGATCCAGTGGCTCGGATGCGCCGAAGTACAACAGCGAAATACCGATGCCCGACGAGAACAGCATGCCGGCCCAGGCGCCATAGCTGAAGTCAGGCTGATCTTCCTTGCCGCCCAGCTTGAGCTTGCCGTAGTCGGAAAACGCCAGGTAGATGACGAACAGCAAGTAGCCGCAGATCACCAGCATGTAGTACCAGCCGAAACTGCGCGTCAGCCACTGCTGGGCGACGCCCAGTACGCGGCCGGCAGTTTCAGGAACAGCGATAAGCAAGGCAGTCAGAACGAGGATCATCAGCGCCGAGGTGTAGAACACCACGCGGTTGACCCGTACCCTCTCGGCGGGGGGTTTGGTTAGTGAGGCAGAACTCATTGCAAGAAGGCTCCGGGCAGAACGGCAGTGGAGGCTAATCGGTCTTCCTGAGCATTTGGTGGAATACCCCCACTGCATCAGGTGTTATAAAAGCACCCTGGGAATCGCGGTTTCGAACCGATCCGCTGCAACACATACGCCGTTACCACCGCTTCAAACTGCTGCGCAGGGTTGCACATGCGCGCATTGGTCACAGGGATATCGCCCGATCCTGAGGCATGTCGCAGGTTGTTCACGCTGCGACGGCGTCTGCGTCCTTTATCGATCGCCCCCGTACAAGCCTTGCCGGCCCTGGGTTTGCGCGATTTCCTAAGGTTTTAATCGATGCCGCTGGCGCCGCCACATGGGCTGTCAATGGCACAAATTGTCGCAGAGCTTATTCTTTATTGATTGAACGTTCAATCAAAACAAAATAGACTGGTCTTCGCCGAGTCAGACGCTTGTCGTCTGCTGGCAGACCTGAGGAGAAAGCAAGATGCCCAAGGTCGGTATGCAACCCATCCGCCGTCAGCAGTTGATCGAAGCCACGCTACAGGCGGTCGATCAGGTCGGTCTGGGGGACGCCAGCATTGCGCTCATTGCCCGTTTGGCCGGCGTGTCGAACGGCATCATCAGTCACTACTTTCGGGACAAGAACGGCCTGATCGCAGCGACGATGGGTTACATCATGAGCATGCTCAACGAAGGCGTGCGAGCGCGCCGCCAGGCGTTGACGGACAATGCGCCGCGCGCCCACCTGAAAGTGATCATCGAGGGCAACTTCGATGCCAGCCAGGTGAATGGCCCGGCGATGAAAACCTGGTTGGCTTTCTGGGCTTCCAGCATGCACCAGCCCGATCTGCACAGATTGCAACGGATCAATGACCACCGTTTGTACTCCAATCTGTGTTGCCAGTTTCGCCGCGTGCTGCCGCTTTACCATGCACGCAAGGCAGCCCGCGGGCTGGCGGCCCTGATCGACGGCCTGTGGCTGCGTGGCGCCTTGTCGGGGGATGCCTTCGACACTGACCAGGCGATACGGATCGCTTACGAATACATGGATCTACAACTGGCCAAGCAGCACACACTGGGCACCGACCCCGCTGCTGAAAAACGGCGCACGGCCTCTGCCAGCACGGCAGGAGCGTGACGCCCGGCCTACTCACACATTGCACTTGCGAGGACACTATGGCCCGTTTCGGAACGCAAAAACTCTACATCGATGGCGGTTATGTCGACGCTGGCACTGATGCCACCTTCGAAGCCATCAACCCGGCTACCGGCGAAGTGCTTGCCCACGTGCAACGCGCCACCGAAGCTGACGTCGAGAAGGCTGTCGAAAGCGCCGAGCGCGGCCAGAAAGTGTGGGCGGCCATGACCGCCATGCAGCGCTCGCGCATCCTGCGCCGCGCCGTGGACATCTTGCGCGAACGCAACGACGAGCTGGCCATGCTGGAAACCCTGGACACCGGCAAGTCCTACTCCGAAACACGCTACGTCGACATCGTAACCGGCGCCGACGTACTGGAATACTACGCAGGCTTGGTACCTGCCATCGAAGGCGAGCAGATTCCGCTGCGCGAATCGTCCTTCGTCTACACCCGCCGCGAACCGCTGGGCGTGACCGCAGGTATCGGTGCCTGGAACTACCCGATCCAGATCGCCCTGTGGAAATCCGCACCGGCCCTGGCTGCCGGCAACGCGATGATCTTCAAGCCGTCGGAAGTCACTTCGCTGACCACCCTCAAGCTGGCCGAGATCTACACCGAGGCCGGCCTGCCGGACGGCGTGTTCAACGTACTGACCGGCAGCGGCCGCGAAGTCGGTAGCTGGCTGACCGAGCACCCGCGCATCGAGAAGATCTCCTTCACCGGCGGCACCACCACCGGCAAGAAGGTCATGGCCAGCGCCTCGAGCTCCTCGCTCAAGGAAGTGACCATGGAGCTGGGCGGCAAGTCGCCGCTGATCATCTGCGCCGACGCCGACCTGGACAAGGCCGCCGACATCGCCATGATGGCCAACTTCTACAGCTCGGGCCAGGTGTGCACCAACGGTACCCGCGTGTTCATCCCAGCCGAGCACAAGGCCGCTTTCGAAGCCAAGATTCTCGAGCGCGTGGCGCGCATCCGTGCCGGCAACCCGGAAGATGAAAACACCAACTTCGGCCCGCTGGTCAGCTTCCAGCACATGGAAAGCGTGCTGGGCTACATCGCCAAGGGCAAGGAAGAAGGTGCTCGCGTACTGTGTGGCGGCGAGCGCCTGACCGAAGGCGACTTCGGCAAGGGTGCCTTCGTGGCCCCGACCGTGTTCACCGATTGCCGCGACGACATGACCATCGTCAAGGAAGAGATTTTCGGCCCGG
>Ga0308168_1003902_pt1 | contig 11121 bp, 8 predicted proteins | sample PhyCR2_FD_202133 | JGI IMG/M metagenome (GOLD analysis project Ga0308168, IMG submission 202133) | Phyllosphere microbial communities from UC Gill Tract Community Farm, Albany, California, United States - DLSLRC.R2 | ecosystem: Host-associated > Plants > Phyllosphere > Unclassified | place: USA... | reverse complement strand
CGGCGCGCGCAACACGCGCCTCGAAGCCCACCGCATCGCCGACGACGTCTACGAAAAGCTGACCGGCACGCGCGGCATCTTCTCGACCCGCATCTCCTATGTGAAGGTGAACCGCGGCAATGGTAACCACAGCTATGAGCTGGTGGTGGCCGATGCCGACGGCCAGAACGAGCAGGTGGCCGCGTTCGGCCGCGAGGCGATCATCTCGCCGGCCTGGTCGCCGGACGGCACCAAGGTCGCCTACGTCTCCTTCGAAAAGCAGAAGCCGATCATCTACGTGCAGAACCTGGTGACCGGCCAGCGCGCCATCATCTCGAACGAAAAGGGCAGCAACTCGGCGCCGGCCTGGTCGCCGGACGGCACCAAGCTGGCCCTGTCGCTGTCGAAGACCGGCAGCACCCAGGTTTTTATCGTGAACGCCGATGGCAGCGGCATGCGACGCGTCACCAATACCAATGGCATCGATACCGAGCCGCAGTTCTCGGGCGATGGCCAGAGCATTTATTTCGTGAGCGACCGCAGCGGCGGTCCGCAGATTTACAAGATGGGCGTGAACGGTGGCCAGGCTACCCGCGTCACCTTTAATGGCAGCTATAACATTTCTCCTCGTATTTCCCCGGACGGCAAGACGCTGGCGTGGATCTCGCAACGCGATGGAGGCTTCAATCTGTACGCGATGGACCTGGCCAGCGGCCAGGAACAGCGCTTGGCCGATGGGGCCACCGAACCGAGTTTTTCGCCGAACGGCAAATACATCATGTATGCCAACAAGGCTGGCGGACGTGCCGCGCTGGCCGTGGTGTCCGTCGACGGTCGTGTGAAACAGCGTCTTTCGACGCAGGCGGGAAACATCAAGGAGCCCAGCTGGGGCCCCTTCATGAAGTAAAAATTTTTTGACCAGGAGAAAAACCATGCGCAACATTAAAACCATCGCATTCATCGCCTCGGCCGCAGCCCTGCTGTCGGCTTGCTCGTCGACCAAACTGCAAGAAACCCCGGTGGTCGAGAAGACCCCGGTCGCCGAGACCGCCCCGCCGGCCGACACCAGCCGCGACGTTCGTCCGGTCGAGACCGGCGCCGTTGACCCGCTGAACGACCCGAAAGGCGTTCTGGCCAACCGCAGCATCTACTTCGACTACGACAGCTACGTCGTGCGCGACGACGGCAAGCCAGTCGTCGAGAATCACTCGGCTTACCTGACCAAGAACAAGCAGCGCAAAGTGCTGATCCAGGGTAACACCGACGAGCGCGGCGGCACCGAATACAACCTGGCCCTGGGCCAGAAGCGCGCCGAAGCCGTGCGCCGTTCGATGGCCGCCCTGGGCGTGTCCGACGGCCAGATGGAAGCCGTCTCGCTGGGCGAAGAAAAGCCGAAGGCAACCGGCAGCAACGAAGCGGCCTGGGCTGAAAACCGCCGCGCCGACATCGTCTACCAATAATCGGTACGCTGTCGAAGCTGCCTCATACGACTAGCCGTCCGCGGCAGATTGACAGCGGGGCGGGATGCGGTGCAGACTGCATCCCGCCCCGTATTGCTTAGGAAGAGCCAGATAATGATGAAAACGTCCCAGTCCCGCCTTGCGGCCATCGCCCTCGCCTTCGCCGCCTGGCTGCCCCTGCACGCGAGCGCCGGCCTGCTCGACGACGATGAAGCGCGCCGCGCCATCCTCGACTTGCGCGCCAAGGTCGACGCGCTGTCCCGCGACTTCAACGCCCGCATCGACGCCAAGTCCGACAAGACCGCGACCCTGGAAATGCTGAACCACCAGGAAGAGACGATGCAGGAAATCGCGCGCCTGCGCGGCCAGCTCGAAGTGCTGGCGAACCAGATCGCGACCTCGCAGAAGAACCAGAAAGACCTGTACGCCGACCTCGACGCGCGCATCAAGAAGCTCGAGCCGCGCCAGGAAACCATCGACGGCCAGACCGCCGAAGTGCTGCCGACCGAGAAGAAGTCCTACGATACCGCGATGGAGCTGTTCAAGTCCGGCGATTACAAGGCTGCCGCCACTGCGCTGCAGGACTTCGTGCGCCGCTACCCGGATTCCGCCTACGCCGCCAACGCCCAGTACTGGCTGGGTAACGCCTACTACGCCCAGCGCGACTACAAGAACGCGATCGCCGCCCAGGAAGCGGTGGTCTCGAACTACGGCACCAGCAGCAAGGCGCCGGACGCGATGCTCAACATCGCCAGCAACTACATCGAGCTGAAGGACAAGAAGAACGCCAAGAAGGTGCTGCAGCAGCTGGTGTCGAAGTTTCCCGACACCTCGGCCGCGGCAACGGCCAAGGACCGCCTGGCCGCACTGAAGTAAGCGAGCTTGCGCGTTTGACAGCCTGACGGATTGACCCTATAATCCTGCTTCTTTCGGGTCGTTAGCTCAGCTGGTAGAGCAGCGGACTTTTAATCCGTTGGTCGCAGGTTCGAATCCCGCACGGCCTACCACGAATTTGTTGTACACATAGAAGGCGTTACGAATTTTTCGTGACGCCTTTTTTGTTTTTATCTAAGCTCTTTATCGAAAGATAATCTTTTAAAGTCGGGCGATACTGTAGCTGTCGGCGATCCTTCACTTTCTTTATAGTTCAAGAAATGGAGCGTAAGCTTACCTCTGACTACCTCGACATTTCCTAGTACCCCATCTGCAACATCCTGGTTGTTCAGTTCGATTGACTCTTCACAGCTACCAACTAAAATGCGCGACCGAACCTTAGGAGTCAGCGTTGTCGTGTCGAGGAAATTTAAATATATTTCTGAGCCCGCTCCACACTGTCCACTACCTAAACCTCCATTTGTTCGTCGAGATGAGACATAAACGAGGATGCCACGTGATTTGTAGGGCTGGCATTTTTCGGGCAGAAAGCCGATAAGTGCGTCCGATCCGACAATTGTGGGATCGTAGCTTTTCGGAAGCTGGTTCAGGATGCCGCGTTGGTGATCGAAGATTAATTCAATTCTAGTCATGGCTCGGTTATAGCGGACCCGGTACTTTTTCGCCGAATCAAACGCGGTTGCTGTGACTCGAGTCGGTTTGGAAGGGGAACAGGAGCTAACATTCTGGCCTAACGCTTGACTGTGAATACAACCAAACAAGATGAATCTGCCAATGAATAGTGTCAACGTGATTGCGAGAGAGGTTCTCAATTCGTTTTCCCTCCTCAGGAAAGCAGTTCCGAATCCCAGCCGCCGTAGATTTTCCGGAATCGCAGATACCCTGCCCTGCCCGACAGCCCCCAACTGGCCCAAGAAGAATCGAAGGGCTCGCGACCACGTGTGGTCATACGGGGAATCTTTCCCGTCTTCTCGTACTCAGCTACTGCCCGCAATTCGTCCTCACTTAAGCCGTCAGTAGCCTGCATTCGATACATCGAGTTTCCCCGACCGTGCAGGTTGGGTCGCATCTCATTGTGGATTCGTACTGCTTTACGCCTTTGGATCCATGATGCTAATTGCGCATGTGCATCCTTCTCATTATCTGGGTTGTTCGGAATCAGCTTGAACCACGCGCGGGAGTCATGGACGTAATTGTCAAAGAGCTCCAGCACGGCTGCGCACGGCGACGGTCCCTTTTCCCACCAACTTGCAATTTCCTCCCATTCAGCGTGGTGATCGTTATAAAAACCTGCTGGCTGGACAGCCGGCCGGAACTGAACGCCTTTCTCCTTTAACCAAGCGACAAATATCTTAAGTTCGTCCTCGAATTCTTGGGAGGCACTATACAGATCATTTTGCTCGAATGCCGATGCTCGCAGAAAACTGTCTGTCGATTGTATCGAATTCTTGCCGTGAATACGCCTGAAAAGGCGCCATTCGATGTACTTGCGCGTCTGCTCACGCATAATCCGATGAATGGGACCATTCGTTTCCCTGCATGTGGCGATATAAGCGTTAAATGCCTTGATGGCCTCAGGCTTTAAAGCGAAGCGTGATTGCGCCTGCCCGTTGGCCAGTTCAAGTTTCAGCGGTACGCCGTTAAGTCTGGCCGTTTTGTACATCATTAGCAGGGGAATACGCGCAAGCATATCGGCACCATCAGCGTCGCGACCGCGGCCTTGTTCACCCGGGCAGTACCCGCAGCCAATGTCCGAATGCACACCTGGCACAACGATTTCTTCGCAACTATCGGCAAGCTGCCCTTTAACCGAAATCGAATCCACCGGGAAGCTCCGACGAACCTCGTGCGCAGCGACCAGATGAAGACATTTAACCCCAGCGGGCACGCGAAGGCTATCCTCAGCGTCGGCCCAAGCGCCGTGCCCATCAAGCAGACGTCCTGGAATACTGTTACCAAGCGTGTTGCCGAGGCCAACTGATGCCACGGTATCGAACAGTCCAAGGAAATCAAATTGCACTTCGAAACCGCCGAGCGACATACTTCCTGCCTGACCGCGCAGGCGCGCATCCAGTCTGCACAGAGAATGCAGCCAATTGGTAAAGGCACGAGCCTGTGTCGCACCTCGCGAAAAACCAAAGATAGAGACGTAGATTTTCGTGACGATCGCCGGATCGACCTTCGTCGGCTTGTTGGTCTTCGGATCTGGCCAGTGTTTGGCTACCGCCGAGTGCAGATCCAAAAGTAGCTTTTCGAACTCGCGTCGTGCACGACTGCTGATTTCCTTGTTAGCGACGGGAGCACCCTTCCAATCCTTTTCCTCCATCAGGCGCCGAGCGTCTTTGTTCAGTACAATCTGCCGGAGAAAGCTGTCTGTTTCGGATGGCTGAATGAGGGGAGTCTTTAGAAAAAAGCGGTGAACATTGTTGATGGCCTGTAGTAGCGCCCAAATGATGCGCTGTTCGCCCAAGGCGCCGGTTGCCGCCCCCCTCATCAACTGCAAGCCTTCACCGCTGTCGTCCACCTGAGGGAAAGGAGATGCGACTCCCGGAATGTAGACCTTGAAGAAATGGGTGTATCTGGATGAATTGTGCTGCCAGTCCGTAGATGTCGGTAGAATGCCTGGGACGCTCAATCCGGGATAGCAGTCGTAAAGACGTGCGACGTTTGAATGGCTTTTGCTGGCTTCAGCTAACTTATAGTTGTTTTTTGTGCCGTCGAAGAAGAAGCCAAAGAAAAGATTAGTTTTGCAGGACTCGCCTGGGAAACCGATAGGCGGCTGCTCACGCTTTTCAAGAGATTGAATAGTCTTGATTTCGGCATTACTGAAAAATTTACCTACCGTAGACGCGTGTGCGAACTCGTCATTAATCAATGGAGATAAAACTGCGGTCATGGGCGCATCTCCTTTAACTTCGCCAACTCACGCTGACTTTCCTTCAGCCCGTTCATATATTCCCTTTTTAGGGACGCTATGTAATTAGGATCATCTGGCCCAGAAAAGTCTTTCAATGACCTCGGTTCATACTTTTTTGCGTGCTCCCATGCATCTTTCACCGACGCCCGAGGCGAATTCTCAAGCCCTTTTAATAGTGACGAGTACGCATTAACAAAGTCCAGCTGATGTTGCTCTACTAGATGCCACCTTTCGCGTCTATACTCCAGCGACGGAACGGGCCACCCTTTCATCTTGCCCGGCCATTTCGGATGATCTGGCTGAAAATCACTCGAAATAACGCTCGCCTTTCCGTCCGCCTCGCGCAAAACCCAAAGCTCACCAGGCTTGCCATTGATATAAGGTGGAACGTCGACAACAAATAGTTGCTTAACTTCCGGAAGGCTGCCATCAGGGCGTGCCTCTAACCAGTGCGTCATGCGGACCTGTAATTTGATGCCGGACCGCCATTTGCGCGGCAGCATGACGCAACATGTTGTCCCGCCGGCACTGAAGGGGTCGATGAGTTCACCACCAGCCGTTTTATGCGGCATGGTGGGATCGGCCACGTAATAACTGAACGTCTCGCCGCTGTAATTCACGCCATGGACGCTAACATCGACCGTTGGCTTTTCACATCCGGTTATAAGTAGGAGACTAATACAGCAGGAAAGCACTGACAGTGTTCGGTGTAACTGGGACATTAATTTCTCCTTGAGCGCTTAGTTCGCCATGCCTGAAGCATGGATAACGAGTCTGAACTGTCATGCAAGCAGTCCTGTCGCCAATACCAAACGCACCAGTCGAGCAGTTCATCATCCGGCAATTTCACTGTCTGCGCTGTTTGTAGCGCGACCACGAGAAGTGCATGGCTTCGCGACGGATGCTGAAATACCTTCATCCCGCGGTCAGCCAACAGAACTAACATTTCGTCCGCCGCACTGTCGCTGACGAGGAGCGAAAACTGGCTCTCATCCAGAGTCGGCGCCGCGGCGATTGATGTGTCGTAACCAGGCAGTTCGAAGCCATGCCAACGTCCGTTCCTTCCGATATACGACCAGTAATTCGCGGGACCGCTTATCTGTGCACGCTGCTCTGGGCTGAGCATTTCGAAAATGTGCGACAATCTCCGTGTATCTGGAAAGCGGAAATTAAATCGCTGACCGGCGGCATCGACAAGGCACCAAACGCTCAGCCGCGCGGCCAATTGCTCCAATGATTCCGGTGTCTCGATGGCACTAACCATAGGCCAGCGATTACAACTTTTCAAAAGACGTTTCAAAACCGCCTCATGGCGTTCGAATGGCGTCAGAAAGGGAGAAACATCTTCTGCTTCCTTGGTACAACCCGGCAGCTCTTCGAAAAGTATTGCTTTACACTCCTTTCGAAGTCGCGTGTGGAGTCCAGGCACAAATGCCCCGTCAAGCAGCAGGTACATTCGCCGAGAAGGCGGTAATTCCGCCGCACGTTGGCATAGTGTGTCGAACCAATTTTCGGCAAATGCGTCGATGAGCATATCACTCCACCATTGTGAAAGCCGGTCCCGCCATTAACGCTTTTTTCAGGCACGCGATACATACACTATTAGGCAACGCAGGCATATCGAAGCTGCGCCTTTCGGGACCGGTAAAACTCTTTTTCCCTGCGTGCACCAAAATCTTTCCCGGACACTGCACAGTAATATGCCCACCCTCAATCGTGATATTCGCCCCACCCGCCGTCGACAAACTAATCCGCTTGGCCGCCGCCCAATCGACATGCGCGTTGGCGCTAACCACATTGACCTCATCCCGCGCCTGCACCTTGAACTCATCCGCCTGCGCCTGAAGATCGACGGCATCCTTGGCAGCAATCAGCTGCAAACCGAGTCCACCCTCCCCGGCTTTAACCGCACCACCAAGCACGCCAATCGCCTGGCCGGTATGAACACGTATCTGCCCACCGGTCACGAACTGCGTATCCTGCCCGCTCATCAAAGTGACTGTTTCGCCATTAGCCAATTGCAGGCTTTGCGCGGCATTCGCGCTGAAGCCGTCTTTTGCCGAGATGGCGATCAATGGGCCTTCCGGATAGGGCAACGTCCCGGTAGCCCCGGATACAGTTGCCTGCCCCGAGAGGGATTTCGATATCGCCTTGAGCGGCGGCGCGCTCTCATCCAACACACTCGCCCCGGATTTCAAAGAGCCGAGATGAGCCGCTAGCCCAACCGTCAAGTTAGTAGCTGCTGCAGCGTTGAAGGACTCAGCAAGCGACAGCGCCTGCTGCAACATGCCCACACCCGCAGCGTTCTCACCAACCGGATCACGCGAAGACGCACTGTGCGCAATCCCGTAACTCGACACCAGCAAACCTACACCAGCCCGCACCGCCCCATAAGCGTCCGTCCGCAACTCCGCACCAAGACCACGAAAACTCCCGCGATAGTTATCTGCCGCATGGATCAGATGCCCCAGGCTCAGTTCGGTCGCGGCAGCAGTGCATCTGAGCTGCATCCGCCCCTGTCCATCCGTATCGTCGAACAGCAACTGGTTGTAGCCATCGCCGCCAAACTCCTTACTGCGCACGCCCCATTGCGCCGCCGCGTTGCGATGACCGTCGCTGTCACTGGAAGCGCCATGCCAGACCGGGCTGTTGCCGCCTGCCAGATTGCCCTGCCCCGATGCCATGCGGTCGTGAGCAGCGGCGAAGCACGAGGCATCGCTTTCCGAGGAAGCGATACCACCCGGCGTCGGCGCCACTCCGCCCTCGCCGCGCCCGTTGTACAACGCGCCAACGACAATCGGCCGGTCGATATCGTTCTCGATGAACTGCACCAGCACCTCCTGCCCGATGCGCGGCAGAAACTGGCTGCCCATGCCGCTGCCGGCCGAGCGCTGAGCCACGCGCACCCAGCAGCTGGCGTCGGCGCCATCCTGCCAGTGAAAGCGGATGCGGACACGGCCCAGGCGATCGCAGTACAGCTCGTCGGCGCCACTCGGGCTGTCGCTGCCGTCCGCGCCGACTACGATCGCGCTCTGGGTGCCGAAGGCGCTGGGCTTCGCAACACCTACGTCTTCGAGCAGCAAGGCGGGCCGCCACGGCACATCCGCCGGTAGCGCTTCGAAGCAGTTGGCATAGCCCGACTTCACAGCCCGTTCGATCGCCAGCGCCATGTCAGCGGACGGGCGGTCGCGAGTGCACTCTTCCAGCAACTCGGGAATCGGCCCGAACAGCTCGGCCAGCGCATGCGTCGCCGGCGGCGGCAGGTTGTTGATGCCGACGCTGGTAACACGCAAGACAGTAAATGCGGGCGCATCGCCCAGCCGCGACAGTGGCGCTCCAGTAATCGTCATCGACGTTCCTGCGCTGAGCGTGCGCACCGTCGAACGTCCCTGCCACAGCTGCCCGCGTGCTTCCCTGGCCTGCATGCGCAAGTCGGCGTCGCGCCGGGCAATGTCGCGGTTCGCGTATGCATACTGTCCGGGGAGCTCGTAGGCTTCGATTTCGGGCAGGCCGCGCGGGTAACGAAGGTAGGACGGCGCGCTCGCGGCGATGCTTTGCTTGGCCTTGTAATCGCTGCTCAGCACCGTCACCAGCGATGCGTGCAGGCTGCGTTGCGCCCGCAGCGCCTGCACCGTGTCCCGCGCTTCGACGGCACTGCCGCCGTGGTAGCGGATGCCGCCATCGGCTTCGCTGCTGGCATCTTCGGGGACGGCGCAGGGCTGGGTGCTGTCGGCAAACAGCACGACTTCGACACCATCCGCGGCATGCTCGAAGCGCCAGCTCAGGCCCTCTTCCGCCAGCAGCCTGCGTACAAAGCCGAGGTCGGACTCGCGATACTGGCAGCAGTAGCTGCGCGGCGCCGTCTCGGCCATGAAGGGCCGCGCGTCATCGCTCCAGCGCCAGCGTGCCAGCGGCAGATAAGCTGCGAAGACCGAGTCGACGATATCGATGACGGATTTGTCTTGCCAGACGCGGCTGTTGCGGACCTGGTCCAGGCGCCACAGCCAAGGGGAAATGCGGATGCGGTAGCGCGCGAAGCCACCGTCGCTGCCCAGCATCGCGGCCTCGCTGATGTCGCCGGCGAAGCTGGTGCGCCTGCCGTCGGCCAGGCTGATCGCCAGGCTGGCAGACCGGCCCAGCAGCGAGGCCGGGTCGAGATAGGCGCTGGTCGACAGGGCGATCACGTCGCGGGCGCCGATCTCGTCGACCGCGTCCTCTGCCGCGAAGGCCTCGACCAGCAAGCCGTCTTCAAGTTCCCCGATCGTCAGCGCATACAGCCGCGTGGTACTGGAAAACGCCGCCAGCGCGGCGCCAAGCTGCTCCGTCAGGGCATTGATCATGGCAGTAGATGCTCCTTAGAATTTTTCTGCGAGCAAATGCGTTGCCACGATACCGTAGGCAGATTGCAATTCTTTGTGGTAACGCAGCCTTACTACGCCTGTTACCCTTAACCGATCATCGTCCGCAACACCTCAATCCCATCCGGATCCCGCTTCAGCTTCTCCGCCGCCGCACTGATCTTCTGGTAATAGACCCCATTCCTCACGCCCCGATAATCCTTGTAGGCCTCGGCGATCGGATCCGCGCTGCCCTCGCGCCTGGCCCTGTCGATCAGCGCCTGCAGGTAGCGCGTGCCGGTACGGATGTTGGTCGCTTCGTCGATGAAGCCCGGGCTGTCGTGAAACGCGTCCGCCTGTTCGTACAGCGCAACCTCCGGCTGGCGCGCATGCATGGGCTGGTGCAGATTGTCGAGCCGGAACAGTTCGCGGTTGGCCACCTTCAGCAACTGCATCAGGCCGCGCGCACTGCTGCCCTCGGCCTGCGCCGCCTTGTCGAAGCGCGATTCCATATAGATCTGGCAGACGATCATCTCCGTACTTAGGCAGCACTGGTTATTTTCTTCGACCAGCTTCCTGATTGCACGTAGACGTGCCAGCGCCTCGTCCCGCGATGTGCTCTGGCTCTTCCCCGGGGCCGATCCCCGCTCAAGCTGCTTGTCCATGTCTGGCTCCTTGCAAACCCGGCAGATCCATGGTCCCGCCGGCCGCACCGGGCATGCTTGAGTACGCACAAATCCATGCGCGATGGGTAAAAAACGCCTGCGTAGAAAAATTGCTCGACCTCAACGGAGCCGGGAATTCCCATCCGTTCGTTTCCCAAAGGAATATTCTTAATGTCGGGTAAGATTCCACCACCGCAGCACTCAACCATTCAGCCGCCATGCCCCTCGACCTTTCAGACACCCTCGTCGTCGGTATCTCCGCCACCGCCCTGTTCGACCTGGCCGAAGCGGACGCCGTCTACAAAGCCAAGTACGCGAAAAATCCGCAGAACGCGCTCGATGAATACCGCGCCTACATGCTGGAACGCGAGAACGAGCCGCTGCGCGACGGCACCGGCATGCCGCTGGTGCGCGCCCTGCTCGGCCTGAACCGCTTTGCGCCATCGGAGTCGAAGCCGCTGGTCGAAGTCGTGGTCATGTCGCGCAACAGTCCCGAAACCGGCGTGCGCGTCTTCAACAACATCCGCTCGCGCGGGCTGCCGATCTCGCGCCATGCCTTCACCGGCGGGCAGTCGGTGGTCGATTATCTGGATGCCTTCGCGGTCGACCTGTTCCTGACCACGAACGTCGAGGACGCCCAGCGCATCATCGATGCCCAGGCCTGCGCAGCCGCCGTGCTCAAGCCGCCGCCGCATTCGGGCGAGGCGCCGCTCGAGGATCAGGTGCGTATTGCCTTCGACGGCGATGCCGTGCTGTTCGACGATTCGAGTGAACTGGTCTACAAGACCGAGGGACTGGGCCGCTTCCACACGGTCGAGGACGAGAAGCAGAACGAGCCGATGAACGATGGCCCCTATGCCATCCTGCTG
>Ga0308168_1003899_pt1 | contig 11125 bp, 5 predicted proteins | sample PhyCR2_FD_202133 | JGI IMG/M metagenome (GOLD analysis project Ga0308168, IMG submission 202133) | Phyllosphere microbial communities from UC Gill Tract Community Farm, Albany, California, United States - DLSLRC.R2 | ecosystem: Host-associated > Plants > Phyllosphere > Unclassified | place: USA... | reverse complement strand
AATCGCTGATCGACGTCTGCCGCTTCGGCCCGAACGCCGGCAACAAGATCCTCGGCGCCGCCGACTACAAGATCGTGCACCACGCCTCGAACGGCCGCAGCGTGTACAGCTTCTGCATGTGCCCGGGTGGCACCGTGGTCGCGGCGTCGAGCGAAGAAGGCCGCGTCGTCACCAATGGCATGAGCCAGTACTCGCGCGCCGAGCGCAACGCCAACAGCGCGATCGTGGTCGGCATCACGCCGGAAGATTATCCGGGCCACCCGCTGGCCGGCATCGCCTTCCAGCGCGAACTGGAGTCGCGCGCCTTCGTCCTCGGCGGTTCCAACTACGATGCGCCGGGCCAGCTGATGGGCGACTTCGTGCGCGGCGTGGCCTCCAAAGAATTCGGCTCGGTGGTGCCGTCCTTCAAGCCGGCCGTGCACCTGACCGACCTGGCCACCGCCCTGCCCGACTACGCCACCGTCGCCCTGCGCGAAGCCTTCGTCGCCTTCGACAAGCAGATCAAGGGCTACTACAAGGAAGACGCGGTGCTGACCGGGGTCGAGACCCGCACCTCCTCGCCGATCCGCATCAAGCGCCACGACGACAACCTGCAAAGCCTGAACACCCGCGGCCTGTACCCGGCCGGTGAAGGCGCCGGCTATGCAGGCGGCATCATGTCGGCGGCGATCGACGGCATCAAGGTGGCCGAGGCGGTCGCGCTGTCGCTGGTCGGCTGACGCGTGACGGCGCCGGCGAAGGAGAACGCGGCCCTGCCGCTGCTGGCGATCGGCGCGGCGATGGTCTCGACCTATGCCGGCGCCGCCTTCGCCAAGCACCTGTTTGCGCTGGTCGGGGCCGAAGGCGTGGTCGGACTGCGCGTCGGCCTCTCGGCGATCCTGCTGGCCGCCTTCACCCGCCCCTGGCGCGCCCTCCCCGCGCGCGCCGACATCCCCAGCCTGCTGCTCTACGGCCTGGCGCTGGGCTGCATGAACCTGCTCATCTACCAGGCCTTTGCGCGCATCCCGATCGGCATCGCGGTCTCGATCGAGGTCATGGGTCCGCTCGCCCTGGTGCTGCTGTCCTCGCGCCGCCTGCGCGACTTCGTGTGGGTGGCCTGCGCCGCCTTCGGTTTGTGGCTGCTGCTGCCATTGAAGGATGGCACCGGGGCGCTCGACCCGGTGGGCGTGGCCTGCGCAGCCGGCGCCGCGGTCTGCTGGGCGCTGTACATCGTGTTCGGCAAGCGTGCCTCGCAAGCGGCAGGAAACGGCACGGTCGCCTGGGGCATGCTGGCGGCCAGCCTCTTCATCGTGCCGGTCGGCGCGGCCCATGCGGGCAGCGCCCTGCTGTCGCCGGTCGTGCTGGCGGCCGGCCTGGCGGTGGCGGTGCTGTCCTCGGCCGCGCCCTACACGCTGGAGATGGCCGCGCTGCGCCGGCTGCCGCGGCGCGTGTTCGGCATCCTGGTCAGCGCCTCGCCGGCGGTGGCGGCGCTGGCCGGCTTCGTGGTGCTGGGCGAGCGGCTGTCGGGCGTACAGTGGCTGGGGATCGCGCTGGTCATCCTGGCCTGCGCGGCCACGGCGGCCAGCGCGGAGCAGGCCGGATAAAACAACGCCGCCCGGAGGCGGCGTTGTCGGCTGGCCGCCCGCAGGCGGCCTGGCTCACCCTATCAGAACTCGTAGCGCGCGGTGAAGCGCACCGAACGCGGCGCCTGGAAGGACGTCGGACGCTGGTAGTTCAGGTTCAGGCGGCCTTCCGGAACGGTATCGCGCGAATAGTCGCGGACCTCGTCCCATTCCAGGACTTTCTGGCTGTTGAACACATTGAAGATGTCCGCCTGCAGCGTCAGCTTGCCATAGGCGACCTTCGGCAGGTACGCGATCTGCAGGTCCAGCGAGCCGCTCCACGGCGTGCGGCCGGCGGTGCCACGCTGGTGCAGCTCCGACTTGCCGCTGGCGTTCAGGCAGTAGTACGACGAAGCCGTGGTGTAGTTGGCGGCATCTTCCGCATCGCGGGCAAAGGACGGGACGAAACCGATGCAGCTGGTCGGACGTCCCGACGACACCGTACCGTTGAAGCCGAGGCGCCATTGGTCGGTGATGCCGTAGTTGCCGTACACCTTGAACACGTGGCGGCGGTCGTTCGAGAGGTAGCCGTTCGAACCGTCGCTCAGTGCTGCGAAGTCGAAGTCCTGGGTGACGCCGGCGTCTTCCTGGTTGATGACCGAGTTGACGTAGCCTTCCGCGGTGCCCGTCAGCTTGGACAGGGTGTACGAACCGTACAGGCTCCACTTGCCGTCCCACGGACGCTCGACGGTGAACTCGAGGGCCTTGTAGACGCGGTTGTACTTCTCCACGCCCAGGTAGCTGGCCGGGACGGTGGCCTGCTGCAGCTTGCCGTCGTCGTTCAGGTCCATCATCAGCGTGATGTCGTTGCCCGGGTTGAAAATCATGCAGGTTGCCATCGAGCTGGAGTCGAAGTTCTTGTGGCCGTTGTCGGCTGCCCAGCGCTCGAAACCGACATGCGAGCAGTAGTCATCCATGCCGTTCTGGAGCTTGCGGTACAGTCCCTTCACGCCCACGGTCCAGCGGGCGGCCAGCGCCTGCTGGAAGCCGAGGATGTATTCGTCCTGCGACATCGGCTTCAAGTTCATGTCGGCGATCGTCGCCGGGTTCGGCAACTTGCCGTCATCGGTGATCTGCGGCTTGCCGATTTCCTGGCCCAGGCCGAGCGGTCCCTGGGTGCGCGGGTCGCGGCCAGTGAACGTGTAGAAGCGCTGCTCGAACAGTTCGCCCTGGGTAGCACGGATGTTGGTGTTCGACGCCACCGGGATGTAGTAACGGCCGGCGTTACCGTACACCTTCAGCGTGGCGTCGCCCTTCACGTCCCACGAGAAGCCCAGGCGCGGCGCAATCAGGTTGTCCGCCTTGACGAAGCTGACGCCGTCGGCGTTCTTGTTGTTGAACGATTCCGAGCGTGCACCGGCGTACACCAGCACGTCCTTCAGCACCTTCCAGTTGTCCTCGATGTAGAACGCCCTGTTTTCGACCTCGAAGGCGCCGCCGGTGCTGGTGATTTCACGCCGGCGCACATACTGCCCGCCCGGGGCGACCGCGTTCGGCACGCCGTTGACGGTGCCGGTGGGGCTGATGTAGTAGCGATAGTAGTAACCGCCCGAGTAGCTCGAATTCTTGGCCTGCGACGAGGTGAATTTCTGGTGGTCGATACCGCCGCGCAGCGTGTGGCTGCCCAGCACGTAGTCGATGTCGAAGCGGTAGGCCTTGCGCTTGTCCTCGTCGTCCGGTGCGTCCGCGGCACGCACGGACGGTCCCGGGAAGGGCTTGGCCCAGCAGCCGATTTCGCTCGCGCCATCGGTTTCGAGGACGACCGGGCAATCGAGGCCGGCGTTACGCGCGCCGACGGTCTTGAGCTGCTTGTCGTTCACCTTGCCGACCAGGGCCGATACCGTCAGGCTGTCGGTCAGGTAGCCGGTGTACTTCCCGATCAGCACGTTGCCACCCTCGATCTGCTTGCTGTATTGCGGGGAGCCCTTGTGCCAGGTCAGGTTCTTGTCTCCCGGGTTGACCGCCAGGTCCTGGATCCAGTCGGTGACCTCGGTTTCGCGCTCGTTGGCGATGGCCGTCAGTTCCAGGCGGTGCATGTCGCTCGGCGTGAAGTCGACCTTGACCATGCCGGTCGGCTTGCGCTGCAGGGTGCGCGTGCTGCTGGCTTCCGAGAAGGTGTCGAGCTTGTCGTGGCGCCCTTCCAGGATACCGAAGACGAACAGCTTGTCCTGGATGATCGGACCGCCGGCGAACACGTCGTACGACAAATCGCGCTGCGTGCGCGGTTTCCTGAACACGATATAGTTGCCGTTCGGCTTGCCGTCGACCAGGTTCAGGTCCGCCACGTTCTGGCCGCTCGAGCGCAGCGACTGCGGTTCATAGAACATCGCGCCGCCCGCCTTCCAGGTATTGGTGCCGCGCTTGGTCGCGATACTGACCACGCCGCCCAGCGAACGGCCGAATTCGGCGCTGTAGCCGCCGCTCTTCATCTGCTGCGCGCCGATCGCATCGAAAGGCAGGTTCGCATACGACAGGAAGTTGCGGATATTGGTGACGTCGAAGCCGTTGATGTAATAACCGTTCTCGGCCACCGATGCGCCGCTGAAGGACGGCAGGTTGCCCGCACCCAGGTCGGCGTCGCCGCGCACCGCACCCGGCGCCAGCAGGGCGATCGAGTTGACGTCGCGCGCCACCGGCAGCGCGGCCATCTGGTCGGCCGTGAACACGGTGCTCGATTCGACGCTCGCCACGTCGATGGCGCTGCGCGCGCCGCGGACGACCACGCGCGCCGGATCCTGCGGAGCGAGATCGACATTGGTGCCGGAACCGATGGTGACGCTGACTTCACGCTTGATGCCGCCCGATTCCACTGTGTACGAACCCGGCGGCAGCTTGTTGGCGTTGAACGTGCCTTTGGCGTCGACCGTCACCTGACGGCTGGAGCCGTTCTCGGTACTGGTGATGGTGACCTTTTCACCCGGCGTGGCGCGGCCATGGATGGAACCCTCGGAGCTCTGCGCATAAGAAACGGATGCGATCAGCATACCGACCGCCATCGCGGCGGCACAGCGCTGGAAACGCGCGGACTGCAATTTCATACTCTCTCCCATCTAGACATTGATCTTATTAAGCTGTCATTGCAATCTAGCAACTCAGCATTGTTGATAGAAACACATGCCTAGACAAGACGTCAATACAAACTATATCGTATGTACATAAAGTATTGCAAATACAACATTTCCGCTAATGGCGAACTGAAGAATCCGAGCGCAACCGTCCCGTGCCCAGCAGTTCAGATTTGTTACGGTGGAATCCTCAATACGTAGAGCTACGTAACTTTCTTCGTCTTTCGTTCAATTAGCAGCAAGTATTGTTGCTTCCCACCGTAATTACTATAAAAAAATTTTGTGCGCGTGAGTTTTGGTGATATATCTGCATGGCAAACGTCACTGAATTGTCATATTCGGTGCCGGCCTGCAGTTCATGAAACCCAATCACAGGATGTAGATGTTTACGGAAAAAGTATTGGCAAGGTCGCTGCGCCTGGTGTTCTCCGGCAGCGCCCTCGCCGCAGGCCTCGGCTTTGCCGGCCAGGCCATGGCGCAGGAAGCGCCGCAAGCCCCTGTCGCACGTGTCGAAATCACCGGTTCCGCGATCAAGCGCATCGACGCTGAAACCGCCGTTCCGGTCACGGTCCTGAAGGCCGAAGACCTGAAGAAGGAAGGCATCACCACCATCGAGCAAGTGCTCAGCAACCTGAGCGTGTCGCAATCGCAGACCGGTACCAGCCAGTCGGTCGGCTCCGGCTCCGGCGGCGCCTCGTTCGCCGACCTGCGCGGCATCGGCGCCAACAAGACCCTGGTGCTGCTGAACGGGCGCCGCCTGGCGAATAATGCCTTCGACAGCTCGGCACCCGACCTGAACATGATCCCGTTCGCGGCGCTCGAGCGCGTCGAGGTGCTGCGCGACGGCGCCTCCTCGCTGTACGGCTCCGACGCGGTCGGCGGCGTGATCAACTTCATCACCAAGAAGGACTTCCAGGGCGGCGTCGCCACCTTCGGCGAAGACCAGCCCCAGCACAAGGGCGGCAAGTCGCTCAACGCCAACTTCGCCTACGGCTTCGGCGATCTCGACGAGAACGGCTACAACTTCTCGATCGTGGTCGACCATCAGGAGCAGAAGGCGCTGGCCGGCGGCGACCGTCCGTTCAACAAGCGCTTCCCGGGCGGCCTGTCGAGCTCGACCTACCCGGCTAACTACTACCAGAACGGCGACAGCTTCAACCCGGCCGCCGCTGCCGGCTGCAATGCGCCGAACCTGATCTCCGACGGCGGCACCGGCTGCTACATGGAGACCTCGCCCTTCGTCGACTACATCCCGAAGAACCGCCGCGATTCGGCCCTGCTGCGCGGCACCTTCAAGCTGAACAAGGACCACGAGCTGGGTCTGGAATACCTGACCAGCGAGAGCGTGGTCGGCGGCACCATCGCACCGGTCCCGTACAGCGGGCTGTACGTCAACCGCCTGCGCCCGGACGGCAGCGCCAACCCCTACTTCCCGACCGGCGCCGGCTTCGACCCGGCCTATACCGAAGACGGTACCCCGGCCGGCGTCCTGCCGGGCTTCGCGCACGCGATGTGGCGCGACATGCCGAACGGCTCGCGTATGGACCGTAACGTCAACCAGCAGCAGCGCTTCGTCGCTTCGCTGGAAGGCAAGCTGGGCACCTGGGACTACAACGGCGCCCTGACCTGGAACGAAAACCGCGCCCGTCAGGAGCTGTACGGCTACAGCGACGGCGGCATCATCAGCCAGGGCGTGCTGAACGGCGTCATCAACACCATGGGCGAACAGAGCGCCGCCGGCACCGCGCTGCTGGATTCGGCCCTGCTGTCGGGCACCGTGCAGCATGCGCGCGGCCAGACCACCGGCCTCGACTTCCACGCCAGCCGCGAGTTCGGCAACTGGCTGGGCGCCGGCAACGCCGCACTGGCGCTGGGCGGCCAGGGCAGCCACGAGCAGTTCAGCAGCGCCGCCAACACCGAGTTCGCGGAAAAGGTCGTCGCCTCCACCGGCATCGACCCGAACTCCTTCAACCAGGGTTCGCGCAATGTCTACGCCGCCTATGCGGAACTGAACGTGCCGATCGTGAAGGGGCTCGACGTCACCGCCTCGGTGCGTTACGACCACTACAGCGACTTCGGCGGCACCACCAACCCGAAACTCGGCTTCACCTGGAAGCCGACCCGCAGCGTGATGCTGCGCGGCTCCTACTCGACCGGCTTCCGCGCACCGTCGCTGTACGACGTCAACTCCGCGCAGACCTTCTCGAACAGCGCCGGCAACTACGACGACCCGGTCAACTGCCCGGGCGGCAAGGCGCTGCCGGGCAAGTCGCCTGCCGCGACCTGCAACACCCAGTTCCAGGTGCTCTACGGCGGCAACAAGGACCTGCAGCCAGAGAAGTCGAAGAACGCGACCCTGGGCCTGATGTTCGAACCGGTCAACAACCTGACCGTGGGCGTGGACCTGTGGGCCATCGAACTGGAGCACATGATCGGTGTGCTCGCCAGCGACGACGTGTTCGCCGATCCGGCCCTGTACGCCGGCGTGTACCATCGTAATCCGGCGGGCGATTTGTCGGTCGACGGCGCGCAGTGCGCCACCCCGGCCAACTGCGGCTACGTCGACCTGCGCACCCAGAACCTGGGCGGCCTGAAGACCAACGGTATCGACCTGTCGGCCACCTACCGCCTGCGTACCAAGGCCTACGGCAACTTCACCCTCGGCACCAATTCGACCTGGGTCCACAAGTATGACTACCAGAACGACGAAGGCGGCGCATGGCACCGCAACGTCGGCGTGTACTCGGGCGCCGGCCCGGTGTTCCGCTGGCAGAACACCACCAACCTCGGTTGGAACAAGGGTGAACTGGCGGCAGGCCTGACCGCCCACTACAAGAGCGGCTACGTGGACCAGGATCCGACCAACCGCGTCGCTTCGTACACGACCTTCGACACCTACTTCTCGTGGACCCAGAAGAAGGGTCTCGGCGTGACCGTGGGCGTGCGCAACCTGGCCGACCGCAATCCGCCGCTGTCCTACCAGGACTCGCAGTTCCAGTCCGGTTTCGACCCGCGCTACACCGACCCGCTGGGCCGCACCTTCTACGTGCGCGGCTCGTACAGCTTCTAAGCGTTTCAGCGCCCGAAGCAGGCTGGCAGTAGCGAAGCGCCCGGTGTCCGCACCGGGCGCTTTTCATTTGCTAGACTGGGACCTTCTCATCGACATAACGGGTCCGTCATGCGCCGCCTCCTCCTTCCGCTCTGCCTCGCCCTTGCCGCAAGCGCGCCCGCCCTCGGCGCCGACTACACGCTGCCGGCCACGCCGCAGACCGTCGCCTGGGGTTACTACTCCGGCCTGTCGAAGCCGGTGCTGAGCGTGCATTCGGGCGACACGGTGCGCATGCAGACCCTGTCGACCTGCGGCTCGCCCGAGCGCATGATCGCGCGCGGCGTGAAGCCGGAAGACATCCCGCCCTACACCGAGGCGATCTACAAGGAAGTGCAGGACAAGGGCCCTGGCGGCCATATCCTGACCGGGCCGGTGGCGATTGTGGAAGCCGAGCCGGGCGACGTGCTGGAGGTGCAGATCCTGAAGGTCGACATCGACGCCAACTTCGCCTGCAACGTGTTCGGTGTCGGCTCCGGCTTCCTGCCGATGGAATACCCGTACGGCCGCTACAAGGTGGTGCCGCTGGACCGCCAGAAGATGGTCGGCCGCTTCGCGCCGGGCATCGAGATCCCGCTACGCCCCTTCTTCGGCAGCATGGGCGTGGCGCCGGCCGGCGGCAAGATCGACAGCGCCCCGCCCTTCGTCCACGCCGGCAACCTCGACCTCAAGGAGCTGGTGGCCGGCAGCACCCTCTACATCCCGGTGGCGGCCAAGGGCGCGCTGTTCCAGGCCGGCGACGGCCACGCGGCCCAGGGCAACGGCGAAGTCGACATCACGGCGCTCGAGACCTACCTGTCCGGCACCTTCCGCTTCGTGGTACACAAGAACCGCAAGCTGGTGTGGCCGCGCGCGGAGACGCCCACGCACTACATCTCGATGGGCTTTTCGAAGGATCTGAAACAGGCGACCGAGATGGCGCTGCGCGACATGATCGCCTTCCTGGTCGAAGAAAAGGGCCTGAACCGCGACGACGCCTACATGCTGGCCAGCGCCGCCGTCGACATGGAAATCACCCAGCTGGTGGACGGCAACGTCGGCGTGCACGCGATGTGCCCGAAGAAGATCTTCACACGGTAGGGTGGGCACCTCCGTGCCCACGTTTTATAACCACCCGGCCTTGCGGAACTTCCGGTACAAATACAGGCACACCCCCACCATCGCGGCCAGCGCCATCGGATAGCCCCACTTCCATTCCAGCTCGGGCATATACTTGAAATTCATGCCCCACACGCCGGCAAAGGCGGTGAACACGGCGAAGATCGCCGCCCAGGCGGCCAGGCGCTTGTTCACTTCGCTCTCGTCGATCGAGACCATCGACAGGTTCACCTGGATCGCGGTGGCGATCGTGTCGCGCACGGTGTCGAGACGGCCGGCGATGCGGATCAGGTGGTCGTGCACGTCGCGGAAGTAATCCTGGACGCCGCTTGCCATGGTCGGCCCGCGCGTGCCCAGCAGGCGGCCGACGGCATCCATCAGCGGCACCACGGCATGGCGCAGGTCCAGGCCCTTGCGCTTGAGCTGGTACAGGCGCTCGACGTTCTGGCGCTGGGCGCCGTGGGTGAAGATGCGGTCTTCGATGGTCTCCAGCTCGGACTCGAGCATGTCGACGATGGGGAAATAGCGGTCGACCACCGCGTCCATCAGCGCGTACATGACGAAGGACGAGCCCATGCTTAGCAGATGCGGCTCGCGCTCGGCGCGGGCGCGCACGCCGAGGAAGCCCTTGGCGGCATCGCGCCGTATCGACAGCACGTAATTGGGACCGGCGAAGATGGCGAGCTCCCCGGTGGCCAGGGCATCGCCTTCGAGGTCGACCGTGTGCACGATGGTGAACAGGCAGTCGCCGTATTCCTCGATCTTCGGCCGCTGGTGGCCGCGCGCGGCATCCTCGACCGCCAGTTCGTGCAGGTTGAATTCTTCCTGCATCTGGCGCATCTCGTCCTCGCTGGCGTCGCGCAGCGCAACCCAGACGAAGCAGCCGGGACGTTCGAGGTAGTCACTGATGTCCTCGACTGGAATATCGGAGAGTTTTTTACCTTCCTGGTAGGCGACGCAGTTGATCAGCATGGCAAGAGTCTACACCAAGGCCATCCCCGCACGCGCGCCACGTCGTCCCCGCGAAGGCGGGGACCCAAGTTCCGCGTGCGTTTCCACAGCGCGTGCAAACTTGGGTTCCCGCCTGCGCGGGAACGACGGCAGATTTATTCGTCCTTCGCGCCGTCGATCCCCAGCTCGGCAATCTTGCGGGTGATCGTATTGCGCCCGATCCCCAGGCGGATCGCCGCGTCGTTCTTGCGCCCGTGCGTATGCTTGAGCGCGGTGCGGATCAGGGCCGATTCGAACTGCCGGCCCAGCACATCCATCACCTCGATCTGGCCCTCGGACAGCATGCGCGCGGCCTGCAGTTCGAGCAGGCCGATCCAGCCGTCGGCACCGACCGGGGCAGGCACCGACATCGACGGCAGGCTGGCGGCACCATCGAGCGCGCCGTGCAGCGGGCCGGCCGAGGGCGCCGGCATCGCCACCACGGCGGACGCCGCAGTGGCGGCGGACATGGCGCCGGCCTGGCCCTGGGTCAGGTCGCGCGGCAGGTCCTTGACCTCGACGGTCTGGCCTGGCGCCATCACGGTGATCCAGTTGCACAGGTTTTCCAGCTGGCGCACATTGCCCGGCAGCTCGAGGCTGGCGATGCAGCGGTTCGCCTCCTCGCTCAGGCGTTTCGGTTCGACGCCCAATTGGCGTGCGCTCTGCACCAGGAAGTGGCGCACCAGGATGGGGATGTCGTCGCGCCGCTCGCGCAGGGACGGCAGGCGCAGCCGGATCACGTTCAGGCGGTGATACAAGTCTTCGCGGAACAGGCCGTCGCGCACGCGCTGTTCCAGGTTCTGGTGGGTGGCGGCGATCACGCGCACGTTCGCCTTGACCGGCTGGTGCCCGCCGACGCGGTAGAAGTGGCCGTCGGACAGCACCCGCAGCAGCCTTGTCTGCAGATCGAAGGGCATGTCGCCGATCTCGTCGAGGAACAGCGTGCCGTTCTCGGCCTGCTCGAAGCGGCCGCGCCGCATCGCCTGGGCGCCGGTGAACGCGCCGCGCTCGTGGCCGAACAGTTCGGATTCCAGCAAGTCCTTCGGGATCGCCGCCGTGTTCAGCGCGATGAAAGGCTGTTGCGCGCGCGGGCTGTGCTTGTGCAGGGCGCGCGCCACCAGTTCCTTGCCGGTGCCGGACTCCCCGGTGATCAGGACCGTCACGTTCGACTGCGACAGGCGGCCGATGGCGCGGAAGACTTCCTGCATGGCCGGCGCCTGGCCCAGGATCTCGGGCGTCTCGGTGGGCGCGATCTCGACGCTGGC
>Ga0308168_1003895_pt1 | contig 11130 bp, 14 predicted proteins | sample PhyCR2_FD_202133 | JGI IMG/M metagenome (GOLD analysis project Ga0308168, IMG submission 202133) | Phyllosphere microbial communities from UC Gill Tract Community Farm, Albany, California, United States - DLSLRC.R2 | ecosystem: Host-associated > Plants > Phyllosphere > Unclassified | place: USA... | reverse complement strand
CTACGGTACTGATATCCCAGCCAACGAGTGGGTGGGTCTGGATGACTTCGCTATTCTTTTCCATTATAACCCCCATAATGCGTGTTAGAAGACAACGACTTCGAGGTTCAATGCATGTTTTTCTGAAAGCAACTTCAGTATACAAGTAATAAGGGTTCCTAAGGGAAAAATAAACAGCTAGCAACACATTTTTCTGCTTTTTAGGATTGTTCGAGCAATAAAACACCATCTTGTTCACGATTTTTAAAGAAGTTGCCGAATTATTTTGAACTTTCTGGAATTTCAGGCAAAAAAAAGCCGGGGCGACCCGGCAAAAAACACAATGAGGGAGCAGTGTTAATCTGTGATGAACCAGTCGTCCGCGCTCTCCCACGTTTCCTGCAGGATTTCGCTGATGCGATCTTTATCTTCTTTTGCACCGCCAATGACGGAAAGGTTGTTCGCCGCGGCGTAACGAACAGTGACGGCGCCTGCATTGTCGGGGAAGGTGTTATGAATACGACGGGATAATTCGCCTGCCAGTGCGTCAAGCGCGCCAGCAGGCAGAACGGTAGTTTTGGCTATGGTGACTTCAATACGCATAAATGCCCCCTGTGTAATATACTGTTTATTTATACAGGTATATTGTTCGTTTGACAACAAGGGGCGTTGATTATTTAGCGTTTTACCGTCCAGTTGACGGTTTCGCCTGCCAGGAAGGGGATCAGCGTATCATCCGTCAGGGCAATGGATGCCTCCACCTGGCTCGCTTTGCGCTCCAGTTCAATGAACGTGTCATTGACCGGCAGGCCGTAAAAGCGCGGGCCGTTGAGGGAGCAGAACGCTTCGAAATGTTCCAGCGCGTCCATCTCTTCAAATACCGTTGCATAGCTGGCAAGGGCCGTAGGGGCGTTGAAACAGCCTGCGCAGCCGCAGCTCGCCTCTTTACGATGGCGGGCGTGAGGCGCGGAGTCTGTGCCGAGGAAAGCGCGTGAGAAACCGCTGGCAACCAGTTCGCGCAGCGCCTGCTGGTGAACGTTGCGCTTAAGGATCGGCAGGCAGTACAGGTGAGGGCGTACCCCGCCTACCAGCATGTGGTTACGGTTAAACATCAGATGCTGTGGGGTGATGGTGGCGGCAATCAACTCGTTGCCGTCACGCACATATTCTGCGGCGTCTTTGGTGGTGATATGTTCAAAGACCACTTTAAGCGCAGGCAGGCGCTGACGCAGCGGTTCCATCACGGTCTCGATAAAGCGGGCTTCACGGTCGAAGATATCAATCTCGGCATGCGTGACTTCGCCGTGTACCAGCAACGGCATGCCCAGTTTCTGCATACGTTCCAGCACCGGCATGATGGCATCAATGCTGGTGACGCCGTGGCTGGAGTTGGTGGTGGCGTTTGCAGGATAGAGTTTCGCCGCCGTAAAAACGCCTTCGTTAAACCCGCGCTCAACTTCGTCCGGATCGAGAGAATCGGTCAGATAGCAGGTCATCAGCGGGGTGAAATTATGTCCAGCCGGGACGGCATCCAGAATGCGCTGGCGGTAGGCAATCGCGGCATCGACGGAGGTGACTGGCGGAACCAGGTTTGGCATGACAATCGCGCGGCCATAAATTTCACTGGTATAAGGCACGACGGTTTTCAGCATATCGCCATCGCGCAGATGGATATGCCAGTCGTCAGGGCGGCGGATTTTAAGAACCTGGGGTTGTGCAGTCATGGAAGCTCCGGCTTGTCAGGAATCAGTCATAAGGATGGCTGTTTTTGCCGGACACAAATCATAAGCGGAAACGTTTTCGTTTGCACACTTTTCCGTAAAAAAAAGGGCGCCGCAGCGCCCTTCAGGTTAATCGGTGAAAGGAATGATGATTTCTCCCGGTTTCACCTCTATCCCTTTTGCGTATTTTTTCGCAAGGGCTTCACCCTTACTTTTGTCTTCGCTTAAGACATACGCCGGTTGCTGATTGAAATAGTTACGCAGCGACTGGTTCAGATAGGGCATCAGGGTTTGCAGAACCGGTGCCATCTTGTCCGGTGAAACCTGCGCATCGACCACTTCCATCTCCTGCAGGAAAATCGCGCCCTTCTCTTTGTTGAAAACCGGAAGTGCCTTCAGCTTGAGCTTGATGTTGGCTTTCTGGTTGCCAAAAAGGGAGGTCATATCAAGGCTGGCATCCCCGGCGAGGGTGACTTTGTTGGGCTCTTCACGACCAATCTGGCTGGTGAGATTGGTGAGAATGATATGCGCATCGGCAAGGCCTGGCACACCAATGTCTTTGGAGAAATTGTTATGTTTTTCCAGCGCCTGATTAATTTCCTGTTCACTGACGGTGTATTGCGTAAGCTGATTGCAGCCCACCAGCAGGCCGCTAACGATAAATGCGGCGGCAATGACAATTTTCTTCATGGTGTTCCTCAACGAAAAATCGGCGCTTCTGTCCTGTAGCGTCAGTATGTCAGTGTGAAATGGCAGAAACCAGCAGAAAATACTGAGAAGTGAGGCGGGAGAGTTCTCCCGCCAACGAGAAGGATTATGCGCCCGGCTCGAGCATACCGCTCGCGCTGCGCTTCTGGCTGAACTGCCACCAGAGGGCCAGTAACGTCATAAAGCCCACTGCGCCGAGCATCATCCACGGCAGTTCCGGTTGATTCAGCGCTTTACCGGCATCGAACAGCCAGCCGCCGCCGGTGTAGCCTAACGCGCCACCAAAGGCCAGACCGAGTCGGCTGAATCCCATATAGCTGCCGCGGGCACGCGCGTCCGCAAGCGAGGCGCTCAGCGTTTCCCGGGCGGGCTCGGCGATGATGGAGCCGATATAGAAGGTGCAAATCAGCGTAAACAGCTGCTGGAGCGAGCTCACCAGACCGATCGGCATCATGCTCAGCGTCATCAGAAACAGCCCGGCCATCAGGCGATGTTCCAGGCGAAAACGCCGTTCGCTCCAGCGGGCGATGGGGTAGAGCAGCGTCAGTGACAGGCAGGCTTCAATGGCGTACATCCATTTAACGGCAGCAGGCGTGCCCGCAATATCGTTTACCATGATCGGCAGCATCAGCATCACCTGCACGGCCAGCATGTAATACCCGGTCAGGGTCAATACGTAGGTGACAAAACGCTTGTCGCGAAGCACGCGACCTAGCCCTTCGCGCACCGGCGCTTTTACCGTCGACAGTTTCCAGGCGGGAAGATAGAGACCGTTAAACAGCGCGCACAGAATAAAGAGAACCGCCCCGGCCGCACAGACCAGACGGAAATCGTACTGCAGCAGCCAGCTTCCCAGCAATGCGCCAACCACCGCGCCGGCACTGTCCTGCATCATCAGAATGGAGAAGAAACGCCCCCGGTGCTGCGGGCGAATCAGCTTCACCACCAGCGCGGTACGGGGCGGGTCAAACAGCGTGCCGCCGATACCTGAGAGGAAGCAGGAGAACCAGAGCAGCCAGGGCTCGTGGGCAACGGCCATCGTGGCAAAGCCTGCCGCGCGGAGCAGCATACCGGTCACGATCATTGGTTTAGCGCCAAAGCGGTCAGCGATCGCGCCGCCAAAGACGCCCAGACCCTGCTGGACAAACTGACGCAGTCCCAGGGCAATACCGACCATTACCGCCGCCCAGCCCATTTGATCGACAAAGCGGATCGAGATGAGAGGGAACACGACAAAAAAGCCGAGCACGACCAGCATGTTATCGACTAACAGGAAATATTTACCCAGGCTCCTCGCCTGTGATACGCGGGACATTTTCCCTCCAGGGAAAATAAGAAGGTGAGCACGCTAACATTCTGCGGTGTCGCCACGTTTTTTCCCACCCCTGGACGCGACAATATTTTTTTATCAAAAGGGTGCTTTGATAGAGAGTTTTCATTGAAAAAGGTGAAAAGAGGTGAAAATGGTATGTCACTGTTTTCACAGACGGCACGGGCGCAGGTATAGTAAAGCTAATGGGCAAGCTGAAGTGACGGGAAGGAGTGGTATTGATGTTTGGCTATCGCAGTAATGTGCCAAAAGTGCGTCTGACAACGGACCGGCTGGTCGTTCGTCTGGTGCATGAGCGTGATGCCTGGCGTCTGGCGGATTATTACGCCGAGAATCGCCAGTTTTTGAAACCCTGGGAACCCGTTCGGGATGAGAGCCATTGTTACCCCTCCGGCTGGCAGGCGCGCCTCAGCATGATTGCGGAATTTCATAAGCAGGGTAGCGCGTTTTATTTTGCGTTGCTGGATCCAGAAGAGAAAGAAATTATCGGGATCGCCAATTTCTCGAATGTGGTGCGCGGGTCGTTTCACGCCTGTTACCTTGGCTACTCCATCGGTCAGAAATGGCAGGGGCAGGGGCTGATGTACGAGGCGTTAACGGCGGCAATCCGCTATATGCAACGTACGAACACATTCATCGCATTATGGCGAACTATATGCCGCATAATCAGCGCAGCGGAAATTTACTGGCGCGCTTAGGGTTCGAGAAAGAAGGTTACGCCAAAGACTATTTGTTGATAGACGGCGAGTGGCGTGACCACGTGCTGACGGCGTTAACCACCCGTGACTGGACTGCAGGTCGTTAAGGAGAAAAGATGAAGTATCAGCTAAACGGTACAGAAGCGCGCGTGATTGGGTGCTTACTCGAAAAACAGGTCACCACGCCGGAACAGTATCCGCTTTCTGTTAACGCCGTGACCATGGCCTGTAACCAAAAAACGAACCGTGAGCCGGTGATGAACCTCAGCGAGCATGACGTTCAGGAGGTGCTGGATGCGCTGGTAAAACGCCACTATCTGCGCACCGTCAGCGGCTTCGGTAACCGCGTGACCAAATACGAACAGCGTTTCTGTAACTCCGAATTTGGCGACCTGAAGCTGAGCAGCGCCGAAGTGGCGGTCGTTACTACGCTGCTGTTGCGCGGGGCGCAGACGCCAGGGGAGCTGCGCACGCGTGCTTCCCGTATGCATGAGTTTAGCGACATGCAGGAAGTTGAGCAGACGCTGGAGGGGCTGGCCGCACGTGAAGATGGCCCGTACGTTGTCCGTCTGGCCCGCGAGCCGGGTAAACGTGAAAGCCGCTATATGCATCTCTTCTGCGGTGACGTTGATATTTCAGTTAAGTCTCCTGTAACCGATATAACAACTGGCGATGACGATTTGGTTGCCCGTGTGGAGGCTCTGGAAGGTGAGGTTGCCGGGTTGAAACAACGTCTGGATGCATTACTGGCACATTTAGGAGACTGACGGTGAAAAAATTACGCATTGGCGTCGTGGGGCTGGGCGGAATAGCGCAAAAAGCCTGGCTACCGGTTTTAGGGGCTGCGACCGACTGGACGCTGCAAGGCGCATGGTCTCCTGGCCGTGAAAAAGCAGAGCGTATCTGCGCAACCTGGCGTATTCCGTATGCCGCCTCGCTGCAGGATCTGGCCCGCGAGTGTGACGCCGTCTTTGTGCATACCTCTACGGCCACCCACTATCAGGTGGTAAGCGAGCTGCTCAATGCGGGCGTCCACGTCTGCGTGGATAAACCGCTGGCGGAAAACGTGCAGGACGCCGAACGCCTGATTGATCTGGCGGCGCGTAAAAACCTGACCCTGATGGTGGGGTTTAACCGCCGCTTTGCGCCGCTTTACCAGCAGCTGAAAGCGCAGTCCGGCAATATGGCTTCGCTGCGTATGGATAAGCATCGTACCGACAGCGTAGGGCCGAACGATCTGCGTTTTACCCTTCTTGATGATTATCTTCACGTGGTGGATACCGCGCTGTGGCTGAGCAACGGTAATGCACAGCTGAAAAGCGGCACCCTGGTCACTAACGAACGAGGGGAGATGGTGTACGCGGAACACCATTTTGCCGTTGAGCATCTTCAGATTACCACCAGTATGCACCGTCGTGCGGGCAGCCAGCGTGAGTTCGTTCAGGCCGTCACCGACGGTGCGCTGTATGACATTACCGATATGCGCGAGTGGCGCGAAGAGAAGGGCAATGGCGTTGTTACGCCTCCTGCACCCGGGTGGCAAAGTACGCTTGAGCAGCGTGGTTTCGCAGGATGTGCCCGTCACTTCATCACCTGTGTGCAAAATCAGACGGTTCCTGAAACGTCCGGCGAGCAGGCCATTCTGGCGCAGCGCATTGTGGAAAGGCTCTGGCGCGATGCCATGAGTGAATAATTCGCTGTAACATCTGCCGATAGTAATTCGATGAAATCCGGTTAGACTAAGCGCCGCTTGTTGGCTTTGCCGGGTGGCGCTTATGCTAACCCGGCCTACAAATCCGTATGGTTCTGGAAATTCACGTTAATGAACTTATTAAAATCGCTGGCGGCAGTCAGCTCGATGACCATGTTTTCTCGCGTGCTGGGCTTTGCACGTGACGCGATTGTGGCAAGAGTTTTTGGTGCAGGAATGGCGACGGACGCCTTTTTCGTCGCGTTCAAATTGCCAAATCTGTTGCGTCGTATTTTTGCGGAAGGGGCATTTTCGCAGGCATTTGTGCCTATTCTCGCGGAATATAAAAGCAAGCAGGGCGAGGATGCGACCCGCGTCTTTGTCTCTTACGTTTCGGGACTACTGACCCTGGCGCTGGCCGTGGTGACCGTTATCGGGATGCTGGCCGCGCCGTGGGTGATTCTGGTGACCGCCCCCGGTTTTGCCGATACGGCTGATAAATTTGCACTGACCTCGCAGCTGCTGCGCATTACCTTCCCCTATATTCTGCTGATCTCGCTGGCCTCGCTGGTGGGGGCGATACTGAACACCTGGAACCGTTTCTCCGTTCCGGCGTTTGCGCCGACGTTCCTTAACGTCAGCATGATCGGTTTTGCCCTGTTCGCCGCGCCGCATTTCAACCCACCGGTACTGGCGCTGGCCTGGGCGGTAACCGTGGGCGGCGTGCTGCAGCTGGCGTATCAGCTGCCGCACCTGAAGAAAATCGGTATGCTGGTGCTGCCGCGCATTAATCTCAAAGATGCCGGCGCGATGCGCGTGATTAAGCAGATGGGGCCCGCCATTCTTGGCGTCTCCGTCAGCCAGATCTCGCTTATCATCAACACCATCTTTGCCTCTTTCCTGGTGTCGGGCTCTGTGTCGTGGATGTATTACGCGGACCGTCTGATGGAGTTTCCATCCGGTGTGCTGGGCGTGGCGCTGGGGACCATCCTGCTGCCGTCGCTGTCAAAAAGCTTTGCCAGCGGCAACCATGATGAATACTGCCGCCTGATGGACTGGGGGTTACGTCTCTGCTTCCTGCTGGCATTGCCAAGTGCGGTGGCGCTGGGGATTCTGGCCAAGCCGCTGACGGTGTCCCTGTTCCAGTACGGTAAATTCACTGCCTTTGACGCCGCGATGACCCAGCGGGCGCTGATTGCCTACTCCGTCGGCTTGATGGGGCTGATTGTCGTCAAGGTGCTGGCTCCGGGGTTCTACTCGCGTCAGGACATTAAAACGCCGGTGAAAATTGCCATTGTGACGCTGATTATGACGCAGCTGATGAACCTGGCGTTTATCGGCCCGCTGAAGCATGCCGGTCTGTCGCTGTCTATTGGTCTGGCGGCCTGTCTGAATGCCGGGCTGTTGTACTGGCAACTGCGCAAGCAGGATATCTTTACGCCGCAGCCGGGCTGGGCGAGCTTCCTTGTGCGGTTGATTATTGCAGTACTGGTGATGTCTGCGGCATTACTCGGGATGATGCATGTTATGCCAGAGTGGTCCCAGGGCACGATGCCTTATCGTCTGATGCGGCTGATGGCCGTGGTGGGCGTTGGGGTGGTAGCTTACTTTGCCACGCTCGCTGTACTGGGCTTCAAAGTGAAAGAATTTGCCCGCCGTACGGCATAAACGCCAAAAGGGGAGTTCACCTTAGGGTGCTCCCCACTGCATGATTTGTCGCAGATGCGTCAAATCGAAATCTTTTTCACACCCGCAATGCGCGCCGTCGCTGTCTGACCATCCGCACCGTAAAGTCCGGTTTCTTTATGCGGCTTCAACACCTCAAGCGCCTGCTGATTACGCTCTATCTGGCCTTCAAGCAGCCAGCCGTTATGCTGGTTGAGGTCGCGCAGGTGCTGGGTTTTTTCCGTTATGGTCTGCCAGCGCTCAACAATATCGTCATTGGCGCTGCGCTTAGGATCCTGCTCAGCGCGTCGTTGCTGCTCCAGATAATCCAGCGTCGCCAGAAGCGAACTCTTATCCTCAGTAATCCGCTGCAGCGCACTGCCGTTGATGTTACCGGAAGAGAGGTGCTGCTGTTCAGCGTCCATTACCGTTTTCAGGTCGTTCAGGACAACCGTCATGTGATCCAGTATTTCTGACAGTCGACTCATACGGTTAGTTACTCTGTAAGAAACTCTGTGCTTCCTGAATCAGGGCGTCAGCGATTTTGCTGGTGTCCATTTTCAGCTCGCCGTTACGAATTGCGGTTTTCAGCGCTTCCACACGTTCCATATTGATATCGTTGCTGCCGGGCTGCATCAGTTTTGCCTGGGCATCGCTCAGCGTCACGCTGGTGCTGTTAGACGTTGACGGTTTTTCCAGACGCGTTTTCTGAGGGGTAGCGTCATTCGTTTCGCGAGGCTGTACAGCGCTTACCGGCTTCAGGGCTGATGTACGATCAATGCTCATAGTGTTGTCCTCATCGAGGGTTCGCGGCGTTTGCGCCTGACATCATCATTAGTTGAATATTTATCGGCACGCGCCGCGAAATCTTTAAAAAGATTATAGGTTAATCAGAATATTCCCATCAGAATCGACGGTTCCGCTCACCACCTGGCCTGAGGACATTCTGACGCGGGCGTTTTGCGCGACCGCGGCATTGTTTAACGCTTTCCCTTCACTGTTGATGCTAAAGCCGTCTCCGTTGGCCACAACCATCACCTGCTGTCCCGCTTTGACACGCCATGCCTGGCGCAGCATTGAAAGCTGAATCGGCTGGCCTGGCGCAACATCGCGCAGGCTGACGGCATCCTGTGCCTGGTTCATTTCCAGCATTGTCCGTGGCGGGAGCTGATCCAGGCGCCCGCGCTTCAACGTCACGCTGTTTGCCTGCAGCAGGCTGCCACGCGCAATAGGCACGGCGGCAACAACATAATTGCCCGTCGCCTGAACGGCAACCTGTAAATAGCGTTTTTCGTTGGCGCAGCGAGCCAGCACGTTCACATTGCCCCACAGCTTCGTGGTTCCCGTGACGCTGAATGACGGTTGCTCACAGGTGGGGTACATATTCGGGGGCGTACGTACGGTAACGGTAACGTCATCGCTAAAGCCTGCCAGCTTTTCCGCAAAGAAAGCCGTTAACTGATCCTGTAAACCTTCAGCCTGCACCAGAGGGCTAAACAGCAAGAAAGCCGCCACCAGACCACGTTTTAACGTTTGCATCGCAAGTTCCACCGTTTCCAGAGTTGACTGAATTCTACCTGCAGTGGTTTTGCATCAACGGAATAAATAGCGACGCATTTTGCGCTTATTCCGTCGATAGGGGAGACCGGGTGAGATTTAAGCTGTGAACTGAAATTTTGCCATCAGCGGAGGAGACATGCTCGATAAACTCGACGCCGCGTTACGTTTTCAGCAGGAAGCGCTCAATTTACGCGCCCAGCGGCAGGAGATTTTAGCCGCCAACATCGCTAACGCCGATACGCCCGGGTATCAGGCGCGCGATATTGATTTTTCCAGTGAACTCAAAAAGGTGATGGAGCGTGGACGTGCCGAAGGAACGGGTGTTGCACTTGCCATGACATCCTCTCGCCATATTCCTGCTCAGGCGATGACCGCGCCAGCGACCGATTTACTTTATCGCATCCCCGACCAGCCATCACTCGACGGTAACACCGTGGATATGGACCGGGAGCGTACGCAGTTCGCCGATAACAGCCTGAAATACGAGACGGGCCTGACCCTACTCGGCGGACAAATCAAAGGCATGATGAACGTCCTGCAGGGGGGCAACTGATAAATGGCCTTGCTGAACATTTTTGATATCGCCGGTTCGGCGTTAACCGCTCAGTCCAAACGTCTGAACGTGGCGGCCAGTAACCTGGCGAACGCCGACAGCGTGACCGGACCTGACGGACAGCCTTACCGTGCCAAACAGGTCGTCTTTCAGGTCGATGCGGCGCCCGGTGCGGCCACGGGCGGCGTGAAGGTGTCTGACGTGGTAGAGAGCCAGGCGCCGGACAAGCTGGTGTATGAGCCCGGTAACCCGCTTGCGGACGCTAACGGATACGTGAAGATGCCAAACGTGGATGTGGTAGGTGAGATGGTGAACTCCATGTCGGCCTCTCGTAGCTACCAGGCGAACGTCGAAGTGCTTAATACCGTGAAGAGCATGATGCTCAAAACACTCACTCTCGGCCAGTAAAGGAGACACGCATGTCCATCGCCGTCAATGTGAATGATCCCACGAACACGGGTGTTAATAACACCCAAAGTTCGACAAGCTCCAGCTCCCTGACGGGAAGTAACGCCTCCGATTTGCAGAGCAGCTTTCTGACGCTGCTGGTGGCTCAGCTGAAGAACCAGGATCCCACGAACCCAATGCAGAACAACGAACTGACGACGCAGCTTGCGCAGATCAGTACCGTGAGCGGCATTGAGAAACTTAACACGACCCTGGGTTCCGTCTCCGGCCAGATTAACAGCAGCCAGTCTCTGCAGGCGGCCAGCCTGATTGGTCACGGGGTAATGATCCCGGGCACCACTATTCTTGCCGGCACCAGCACCACAGACGGTACCTCGACCACCACGACGACCCCGTTTGGCGTTGAATTGCAGCAGGCCGCTGACAAAGCGACTGCGACGATCACCGACTCGACCGGCGCGGTGGTTCGCACCATCGACATTGGTGAGCTGAAGGCGGGCGTTCATACCTTTACCTGGGATGGCAGCCTGGCGGACGGCACCAAAGCACCAAATGGCTCCTACAAAGTCGCGATTAGCGCCAGCAACGGGACAACCCAGCTGGTGGCGCAGCCGCTGCAGTTCGCGCTGGTTCAGGGCGTGATTAGAGGGGGCGACGGCAACAAACTGGATTTGGGTACCTCAGGTACCACCACACTCGACGAAGTTCGGCAGATTATCTAAGCCTTAACACTTATCAGGAGTAAGTCATGGCCTTTTCTCAAGCGGTCAGCGGCCTGAATGCTGCGGCCACCAACCTGGATGTCATTGGCAACAACA
>Ga0308168_1003893_pt1 | contig 11134 bp, 9 predicted proteins | sample PhyCR2_FD_202133 | JGI IMG/M metagenome (GOLD analysis project Ga0308168, IMG submission 202133) | Phyllosphere microbial communities from UC Gill Tract Community Farm, Albany, California, United States - DLSLRC.R2 | ecosystem: Host-associated > Plants > Phyllosphere > Unclassified | place: USA... | reverse complement strand
CATCCTTCCGCGCGCACCACCATCGAGATGTCGGCGGGCCGTCACTTCCTCGGAAGCACCGGCTCGCTGCTGGCCGTGCACCGCAGCCGCCATACGGTCTGGCGCGCCAGCTATGCCGACACCGTGACGAGCACGCGCCAGGAATATACGCAGGGCCAGGAAATCGATACCGCATCTCTGCTCGACAGCCTGTTCGTGGCGGCCTATCCTGACCCGATCGTGCGGCGCCAGGCGGTGCTGGACTACATGCAGCTAGCTGGCTTGCCAGCGACCCAGGGCGAAGAAATCAACTACCTGACGAATCGCTACTTCCGCCAGAAGCTGGGGCAAGCATCGGTCGCCTACACCATGCGCCGGCATGGCGCGGTGCTGACGGCATTTGGCAGCGAGCGCGTAGCGCTGTCCTCGGGTGCAGCCGACAGCGAGCTGCTCGGTAACCAGCTGTTTGCGCTCAACGACAACGTGCGCCAGTTCGGCGCCAGCGCCGCTTATAGCTATCGCCTGAATGCGCGCACCAGCGCTACCGCGACGCTCACGGCGACGCGCAACCGGTCCCTGACCACTGACATCCGATATGACCAGCAAGGCCTGCGCTTGGGCCTGACGCGCCGCTTCAGCAGCAAGCTGTCCGGAAACGTCGAACTGCGTCACCTGCGCGGTAGCCGCGGTGTGTTCAACGCGGACTACACGGAAAACGCAATCAGCGCCACCCTTTCGGCCCAGCTCTAAGCGGAGAGACACGATGTACGAACAGTTTTATGGATTGACCGCCAAACCCTTCCAGCTGCGCCCGGACCCGCACTTCTTCTTCGGCAGCAAGGGCCACAAACGCGCCATGGCCTATCTCGAATACGGCCTCTCGCAAGGCGAAGGTTTTATTGTCGTCACCGGCGAAGTCGGTGCCGGCAAGACCACGCTGGTCCGCAACTTGTTTAACAAACTGCCGTCGGACCAGATCGTCGCCGCCCACATCGTCAACACCCATCTCGATCCGGACGACACCCTGCGCATGGTGGTCTCGGCGTTCGGCTTACTTTACGAAGGCGCCAGCAAGACCGACCTGCTGACCCGTCTCGAGCAGTTCCTGCACACGGTCGACCGCCAGGGCAAGCGCGCCCTGCTCGTGATCGACGAGGCGCAGAACCTGAACCCGAAGACGGTCGAGGAACTGCGCATGCTGTCGAACTTCCAGACCGACGACAAGTCGCTGCTGCAGACCTTCCTGCTCGGCCAGCCCGAGTTCCGCGGTACCTTGCACAGCCCCAGCATGCAGCAGCTGCGCCAGCGCGTCATCGCCAGCTACCACCTCGGTCCGATGGATGCGCCGGAAACCCGCGCCTACATCGAGCACCGCCTGCACACGGTCGGCTGGAACGGCGACCCGGCTTTTGACGACGGCGCCCATGCCGCCATCTACGCCTACACCGGCGGCATCCCGCGCAAGACCAATACCCTGCTCGACCGCGTGCTGCTGATGGGCTACCTGGAAGAGCTGCACGCCTTCAACGAAGGCCACATCCAGACCGTGATCGCCGACCTCAGCGAAGAGTTCCAGCTGCCCGACGTGATGGGCACGCCGGCCGCCAACGCCGCCAGCGGTCTCGACGACCCGCTGCTGGCCGAGCGCCGCGACAGCGTCGAAGTGCTCGACGAGCGCATGATGCGCCTCGAAAAATCGATCGTCTCGGTGCTGTCGATCCTGAAGAAGATCGTTGCCACGCCGCCGAACGGCGTCGCCGCCAACCAACAAGTGGATACCCAGGAATGAAGATGCAGACTCCCGCAGCCCGGCCCCAGCGCCAGCCGGGCGAGCGCATTCGCAACGCGATGACCTGCGACGTCGAGGATTACTTCCAGGTCTCGGCCTTTGCCCCCTACATCAGCCGTGACAGCTGGCCGACGCGCGAATGCCGCGTCGAAGCCAACATCGAACGCATCCTGGCCCTGTTCGACAAGAACGACGTCAAGGGCACCTTCTTCACGCTCGGCTGGATCGCCGAACGCTATCCGCAGATGGTGCGCCGCATCGTCGCAGCCGGCCATGAACTGGCCAGCCACGGCTACGGCCACCTGCGCGCCTCCGACCAGAGCCGCGCCGAATTCGACAACGACATCCGCAGCGCGAAAGCGCTGCTGGAAGACATCGGCGGCCAGCAGGTGATCGGCTACCGCGCCCCGAGCTTCTCGATCGGCCACGGCAACCTGTGGGCGCTCGACGCGCTGACGGAAGCGGGCTACCGCTACAGCTCGAGCATCTACCCGATCGCCCACGACCACTACGGCATGCCGGACGCGCCCCGTTTCGCCTTCTATCCGAACGGCCCGGACGGCCTGCTGGAAATCCCGATCACCACCGCCATGCTGGGCAATCGCAAGCTGCCGGCCGGCGGCGGCGGCTACTTCCGCCTGCTGCCCTACGCGCTCTCGCGCTGGATGGTCAAGCGCGTCAACGAGCTCGATAACGAGCCGGCGCTGTTCTACTTCCATCCGTGGGAAGTCGACCCGGGCCAGCCGCGCCCGGAGGGTCTCGGCGCCAAGGCGCGCTTCCGTCACTACATCAACATCGAGCGCATGGAAGGGCGCATTGCCGCCCTCGCCCGCGATTTCGCGTGGGGCCGGATGGACCGCATTTTCCTGAGCAAGCCATGAATTCGATCATCGAGGGCGCGCTGCAGCGCCAGCATGCCGCCGCCTTCGAGGCGGCCAAGCCGGACCTGCTGCTGCTGGTGCACCGCATTCCCTACCCGCCGAACAAGGGCGACAAGATCCGCTCGTACAACCTGCTGAAGCACCTGGCGACCAAGTACCGCGTCCACCTCGCTACTTTCGTCGACGACGCCGACGACTGGCAGCATGTGCCGGCGGTCGAGGCGATGTGCGCCAGCAGCGTGTTCGTGAAGCTCGATCCCTTGAAAGGCAAGCTGCGCAGCGCCAAGGCACTGGCCATGGGCAAGTCGCTCTCGCTCGAGTACTACCGCGACGCCGAGATGAAACGCTGGATCGCGCGCACCATGCGCCAGAAGAGCATCGCGCGCGTGATGACCTTCTGCTCGGTAATGGCGCAATATGCCGAAGACTTTCCCGCTGCGCGCCGCGTGATCGACTTCTGCGACGTCGACTCCGACAAATGGCGGCAATACGCCGAAAAGAAGAAGTGGCCGATGAGCTGGGTGTACCGCCACGAGGCGAAGAGCCTGCTCGACTACGAACGCAGGATCGCCGACACGTTTGACGCCTCGCTGTTCGTCTCCGAGCCCGAGGCCGAACTGTTTCGCACGCTGGCGCCGGAAAACCGCAACAAGATCGGCCATTTCAGCAACGGCGTCGACACCGATTATTTCAGCCCGCTGCGCAGCTACGACAACCCGTTCGCGGCAGGAGAGCAGGCGCTGGTCTTCACCGGCGCGATGGACTACTGGCCGAACATCGACGCAGTGAAATGGTTTGCCGAGCACGTGCTGCCGCGCGTGCGCGCCGCCGTCCCGAATGCCCGCTTCTACATCGTCGGCTCGCGTCCCGCGCCCGAGGTCCAGGCCATGGCTGGCGACGCGATCGTCGTCACCGGCACCGTGCCCGACGTGCGCCCCTATCTGGCACACTGCAGCACCGCCGTCGCCCCGCTGCGCATCGCGCGCGGCATCCAGAACAAGGTGCTCGAGGCGATGGCCATGGGCCGCCCGGTAGTCGCATCCAGGCAGGCTTTCGAGGGCATCGACGCCACCCCGGGCCGCGAACTGATCGTGGCCGATGCGCCGGAAGACTACGCCGACAGCGTGATCGCCCTGCTGCGCAATCCAGACCCGGCCATGGGCCAGGCCGCGCGCGCCAGCGTCGAGCGCCGCTACAGCTGGTCGGCCCACCTGTCCCCGATCGAAACGAGGTTCGAATGCTGATGAACGAACAGCCGGCCCTGCTTGGCGCCGGCCCGCAAGGCCTGTCGGTGCCCCGGATCGCCGTCATCGTCGGCGCCTTCGTGGCGCTGCTGCTGCTCTACTGGAGCACCGCCGCCTCGATGGTCTCGGTCTGGAACAGCTCCGAGACCTTCGCCCACGGCTACGCCATCCTGCCGATCAGCCTGTGGCTGATCTGGCGGCGGCGCGAGGTTTTCGGCCGCATCCCGGCCGCTCCCTGGTGGCCGGCCCTGGGCCTGCTCGCCCTGTGCGGTGCCGGCTGGCTGCTGGCGCGCGCGGGCGAAGTGCAGGTCGTGATGCAGTACGCCTTCGTCGCCATGTTCCCGGCCCTGGCGCTGGCGCTGCTGGGCCGCCAACTGGCCGGTGCGCTCGCCTTCCCGCTGCTGTTCCTGCTGTTCGCAGTGCCCTTCGGCGAAGTCTTCGTCCAGCCCCTGATCAACTTCACGGCCGACTTCACGGTCGCCCTGGTGCGCGCTACCGGCATTCCGGTCCTGCGCAACGGCACCATGTTCGAACTCCCGACCGGCAACTGGTCGGTGGTCGAGGCCTGCAGCGGCGTGCGCTACCTGATCTCCTCGATCACCCTCGGCTGCCTGTACGCCTACCTCAGCTACCGCTCGCTCAAGCGCCGCGTGCTGTTCATCGGCCTGTCGATCATCGTGCCGATCGTCGCCAACGGCTTGCGCGCCTACATGATCGTGATGATCGGCCATACCAGCGACATGGCCCTCGCCACCGGCGTCGACCACCTGATCTACGGCTGGCTGTTCTTCGGCCTGGTCATGTTCATCATGTTCTGGATCGGCAGCTACTGGCGCGAGGACGAAGCCGTTCCGGCCGCCGCCCCTGCCGCCGCCCGGGTGGGCGCCGCGCAGCCTGCGCGCCCGCTGACGGGCGTGGCGATCGCCGCCCTGCTGGTGTGCGCTTGCTGGCCGCTGCTGGCCGCCGTGAGCGACAAGGCGGCGCACAACCCGGCCCCGGTGCAGCTGGACGCGTCGCGCCTGGCCGCGACCGGCAGTGGCCCGGCGGCGTGGCGCCCGGACTTCCTGGCCGCCGACGCCACCCTGAACGCACGCTATGCGGCCGCCGGCGCGCCGGTCAGCCTGAACCTGCTGTACTACCGCAACCAGGGCCCCGAGAAACGCCTGATCAGCTCCGTCAACCGCGTCGACAACCGCAAGCTGGGCTACCTGCAGATCGGCTCGAACGCGCGCAGCGAAACCGTCAAGGGTCAATCGCTGGCCCTGCGCGAAACCCGCGTCAAGGGCCCGGACGGCAACTACCTGGTCTGGCACTGGAACTGGGTCGACGGCCGCTTCATCGCCAACGACTACCTCGGCAAGCTGCGCCAGGCGCAGGCCAAGCTGATGATGCACGGCGACGACGGCGCGGCGATCATGGTCGCGACCCCGGTCGGCGAGGATGCGGACGCGGCGCGCGCCGCGCTGCGCAGCTTCCTGGATGCGAACCTGGCGCCGCTGCAGGCAACGCTCGAGGCGGCACGGGGGCGCTGAGGCATGGCTGTCACGAAGCTCCACCCGGTGCCGGCCCCGCTGGTCGTGCACCTGATCTACCGGCTCGACTTCGGCGGGCTGGAAACGCTGCTGGTCGACTGCATCAACCACATGCCGCCCGAGCGCTACCGCCACGCGATCGTCTGCCTGACCGATTACACGGCCTTTGCCGACAAGATCACGGCGCCGAACGTCGCGCTGTACGCCCTGCACAAGCAGCCGGGCCTGGGCCTGGGCATCCATGCCAAACTGTTCAAGCTGCTGCGCGAACTGCGCCCGGCCGTGCTGCACACCTATAACTTCGCCTGCGCCGAATACGCCGTCCCGGCCTGGGCCGCCGGCGTACCGGTGCGCGTCCACGCCGAACACGGGCGCGACGCCAGCGACCCGCAGGGTTTAAATCGCAAGCACAACTTCCTGCGCCGGGCGCTGGTGCCGTTTATTGACCGCTACGTCCCGGTCTCGCACGACCTGGCGCGCTGGCTCGACCAGGTGGTCGGGATTCCTGCGCCGAAGCTCGAGCTGATCATGAACGGCGTCGACACCGAGCGCTTCGCGCCAGGCTTGCCGGCGGCCGCCACGCCATGGACCGATGCTCCCTTCGTCATCGGCACGGTCGGCCGCCTGCAAGATGTAAAAGACCAGGCCAGCCTGATCGAGGCCTTTGCCCTGCTGTGCGCGGCTCGGCCGGCCCTGCGTGCGACAATGCGCCTGGCGATCGTCGGCGACGGCCCGCTGCGCGCGCGCCTGGAGCAGAAGGCCGAACAAGCCGGCGTGGCGGACCTGGTGTGGTTCCCGGGCGCACGCAACGACATCCCCGAACTGATGCGCAGCTTCGACCTGTTCACCCTGTCCTCGATCGCCGAGGGCACGCCGGTGACCCTGCTGGAGGCGATGGCCTGCGGCCTGCCGGTGGTCGCCACCCGCGTCGGCGGCATCCCGGAAGTGGTGCAGGAAGACGTCAGCGGCGCCCTGGTGCCGGCATCCAACCCGCAGGCGCTGTCCGACGCGCTGGCGGCCTATGTGGACGATCCGGCGCGCGTCGCCGCCCACGGTGCGGCCGCGCGCTCAAACATCGAACGCCATTACAGCGTTGCAGCCATGGTCGGCGCGTACACCGCGCTCTACGACCAGCTCTGCGACACCAAGACAAACCCTAAAGAAATCACCCAACCATGTGCGGAATCGTAGGCATTTTTGACCCGCGCGGCATGCGCGCATTCGATCGCGCCGCCCTCGAGCGGATGAACCAGACCCAGTTCCACCGCGGTCCCGTCGAAGGCGACGTCTACCTCGAACCCGGCGTCGGCTTCGGCCACCGCCGCCTGTCGATCATCGACCTGGCCGCCGGCCAGCAGCCGCTGTTCAACGCAGACCGCTCGGTCGTCACCGTGTTCAACGGCGAGATCTACAACTTTCGCGAACTGACGGCCGAGCTGACCGCCCTCGGCTACACCTTCGCCACCAAATCCGATACCGAGACCATCGTTCATGCCTGGGAAGAGTGGGGCGAGGACTGCGTCAAGCACCTGCGCGGCATGTTCGCCTTCGCCATCTGGGACCGCAACAAGCAGACCTTCTTCGTTGCGCGCGACCACCTCGGCATCAAGCCGCTGCACTACGCCTTCCTGCCCGACGGCACCTTCGTCTTCGGCTCGGAACTGAAATCCCTGCTGTCCTTCCCGGAGCTGCCGCGCGTGATCGAACCGCGCGCCGTCGAGGAATATTTCGCCTACGGCTACGTGCCGGAGCCGCGCACCATCTTCAAGGATGCGTTCAAACTCGAACCGGGTTATTCGCTGACCCTGAAGGTCGGCCCCAACGCGCAGAACGTGAAGCCGAAGCGCTGGTGGGACGTGCCCTTCACGCCGCACGGCGTAATGAGCGAACAGCAGATGGAAGAAGAGCTGATCGTGCGCCTGCGCGAAGCGGTCGAGAGCCAGTTGGAAGCCGAAGTGCCGCTGGGCGCCTTCCTGTCCGGCGGCGTCGACTCGAGCGCGATCGTGGCCATGATGGCCGGTCTGAACAAGGGACCTGTAAATACCTGCTCGATCGCCTTCAACGACCCGGCCTTCGACGAGTCGACCTATGCGCGCCAGGTGGCCGAGCGTTATAAAACCAACCACCAGTGCGACACCGTGGACAAGGACGACTACGGCCTGGTCGACCTGCTGGCCGGCCTGTACGACGAACCGTATGCCGACAGCTCGGCGATCCCGACCTACCGCGTGTGCGAACTGGCACGTAAGCGCGTGACGGTCGCGCTGTCGGGCGACGGCGGCGACGAGAACTTTGCCGGCTACCGCCGCTACCGCATGGCGATGGGCGAACAGCAGGTGCGCTCGATGCTGCCGCTGGCGCTGCGTAAACCCGTGTTCGGCTTCCTCGGCAAAGCCTATCCGAAGGCCGACTGGGCGCCGCGCATCTTCCGCGCCAAGACCACCTTCGAGGCGCTGGCGCGCGACCTGGTCGACGGCTACTTCCACGGTGTCTCGATTCTGGTCGACCGCGTGCGCGACCAGTTGTTCTCGCCAAGCTTCCGCAGCCAGCTGCAGGGCTACCGCGCGGTCGAGGTGATGCGCGGCCATGCGGCCAACGCCCCGACCGACGATCCGCTCTCGATCACCCAGTACGTCGACATGAAGACCTACCTGCCGGGCGACATTCTGACCAAGGTCGACCGCGCCAGCATGGCGCATGCCCTGGAGGTGCGGGTGCCGCTGCTGGACCACAAGTTCGTCGAATGGGTCTCCGGCCTGCCGTCTTCGTGCAAGCTGCGCAACGGCGAAGGCAAGCACATTTTCAAGAAGGCGCTCCAGCCTTATCTCTCGGACGACATCCTGTACCGCAAGAAGATGGGCTTCTCGATCCCGCTCGCCTCCTGGCTGCGCGGCCCGCTGCGCGACGCCATGAAGGCGGCGGTACTCAATCCCCTGCTGCTGGACACCGGCATCTTCAACCAGCGTTACCTGCAGCAGATGATCGACGAGCACCTGGCCGGCACCAAGGACCACAGCACCGCCCTGTGGGCCGTGCTGATGTTCGAAGCCTTCCTGCGCAAGAACGGCGCCGACAGCGCGACCAGCGTGGCCCGCCCACTGATCGCCAGCGCCGCTTAACACGTTTCAGAATTCGGAAAATACCATGCGTGTCCTCCACGTCCTCGACCACTCGATCCCGCTGCACAGCGGCTACACCTTCCGCACCGCCTCGATCCTGCGCGAGCAGCGCGCGCTCGGCTGGGAGACCTTTCACGTCACCGGCTCCAAGCACCAGGGCGGCAACGCGCTGCTGGAAGAAACGGCCGACGGCCTGCATTTCTACCGCACCCCGAAATCGACAGGCGCGCTGGCGAAGCTGCCGGTGTTGAACCAGCTGGAAGTGATCCAGGGCCTGGAAAAGCGTCTGATGGAAATCATCCCGCAGATCAAGCCGGACGTGCTGCATGCCCACTCGCCCTGCCTGAACGGGATCGCCGCCCTGCGTGCCGGCCGCAAGTTCGGCATCCCGGTCGTCTACGAGGTGCGCGCCTTCTGGGAAGACGCCGCGGTCGACCACGGCACCAGCACGGAAAACGGCCTGCGTTATAAACTCACGCGCGGCCTGGAAACCTATGCTTTAAAACGCGCCGACGCCGTCACCACGATCTGCGAAGGCCTGCGCCGCGACATCGTCGAGCGCGGCATCCCGGCGAATAAAGTCACGGTGATCCCGAACGCGGTCGACATCGACAAGTTCGCCGTCGGCGGCGAAGCCGACCAGGATTTGAAACGCCAGCTCGGCCTGCAGGGCCACCGCCTGATCGGCTTCATCGGCTCCTTCTACGCCTACGAAGGCCTGGACGTGCTGCTGCGCGCGGTGCCGGCGCTCGTCGCGCGCGCGCCCGACCTGCGCGTGCTGCTGGTCGGCGGCGGTCCGCAGGACGCGAATTTGCGCCAGCTGGCCAAGGATTTACATATCGCCGACAAGGTCGTGTTCACCGGCCGCGTGCCGCACGACCAGGTGCAGAAGTACTACGACCTGCTCGACGTGCTGGTTTATCCGCGCCAGTCGATGCGCCTGACCGACCTGGTCACCCCGTTAAAACCGCTGGAAGCGATGGCCCAGGGCCGCATCCTGGCCGCGTCCAGCGTCGGCGGCCACCGCGAGCTGATCACCGACGGCAAGACCGGGATCCTGTTCGCACCGGACGATCCGGCCGCGCTGGCGGATAAGGTCGGCGACCTGCTCGACGCCCAGTCGACCTGGCCGGCGCTGCGCCTGGCCGGACGCGAATACGTGGAAGTCGAGCGCAACTGGCCGGTGAGCGTCGCGCGCTACAAGAACATCTACGGCCAGCTGACCAGCGCAAAATTGAAAGCTGCATGAAGATCCTGACCTTCAGTACGCTGTTCCCGAACAGCGAAAAGCCGGGACACGGCATCTTCGTCGAGACGCGCCTGCGCCACCTGGTCGCCAGCGGTCATGTCGACGCGCGCGTGGTGGCACCGGTACCCTGGTTCCCGTCGACCAATCCGCGCTTCGGCGATTACGCGCGCTTCGCGAAAGCGCCGCGCCACGAGGTACGCCACGGGATCGAGGTCGCGCATCCGCGCTATCCGGTGATCCCGAAGGTTGGCATGAACCTGTCGCCGCTGCTGCTGGCGCAGGCGGCGAAACCGGCGATCGCGCGCCTGCTCGACGAAGGATTCGATTTCGACCTGATCGACGCGCATTATTTTTATCCGGACGGCGTGGCCGCCGCCATGCTGGCGCGCAGCTTCAACAAGCCGCTGGTGATCACCGCGCGCGGCTCGGACATCACCCTGTTCCCGAACTATCCGCTGCCGCGCCGCATGATCACCTGGGCGGCGAAGCGCGCCGACGCCGTGATCACGGTGTGTAATGCGCTGCGCGACGAAGTGGTGGCGCTCGGGATCGACGCCGAGCGCGTGGTCTCGCTGAGGAACGGCGTCGACTTGCACCTGTTCCGTCCGATTGAACGGGAAGCGAACGCCATGTTCACCCTGCTCGCAGTGGGCCACCTGGTTCCGGTCAAGGCCCAGGACCTGATCATCGGCGCGCTGCCGCTGCTGCCGGGCGTGCGCCTGGTGCTGGCCGGCGACGGGCCGGACCGATTCAAACTCGAGACGCTGGCGCGCGAGCTGGGCGTGACCGATCGCGTGACCTTCCTGGGCGCGGTGCCGCAGGCGCAGCTGCGCAGCCACTATGGCGCCGCCGACGCGCTGGTGCTGTCGTCGAGCCGCGAAGGCTGGGCCAACGTGCTGCTGGAATCGATGGCCTGCGGCACCCCGGTGGTGGCCAGCCGCGTCTACGGCACGCCCGAAGTCGTGGCATCGCCCGATGCGGGCGTGCTCATGGCCGAGCGCAGCTACCAGGGCGTGGCCGATGCGGTGAACGCACTGCGCGCCAACTACCCCGACCGCGGCGCGACGCGACGCTACGCCGAACGCTTCAGCTGGGACGACACGACCGACGGTCAGCTGCGCCTGTTCGAGCAGGTCCTGGCCCGGCGCGCCGGCGCGCTGGCGCTGGCCCAAACTTGACAACGGATGGACTGACACAATGGAATCTCTACTCTGGGCCCTGGATCTCGGCGCGGTGACGTATCTCTGCCTGTGGGCACTCAGGACGGAAAAGCGCCGCGAAAAGGAAGACAAGGAGCGCGCAGCCGCGCAGGCAGCGTCGGAGAACAAGCATGCGTGACCT
>Ga0308168_1003890_pt1 | contig 11142 bp, 4 predicted proteins | sample PhyCR2_FD_202133 | JGI IMG/M metagenome (GOLD analysis project Ga0308168, IMG submission 202133) | Phyllosphere microbial communities from UC Gill Tract Community Farm, Albany, California, United States - DLSLRC.R2 | ecosystem: Host-associated > Plants > Phyllosphere > Unclassified | place: USA... | reverse complement strand
GGCGACGATGCGCCCGGGGGTTGCGAGATCGCCTCGTTCACGGTGTTCGACCTGGTGCTGCGCTGGAAGGCGGCGCCCAACCTGGAAGTGTTCGGCTCGATCGAGAACCTGTTCGACAAGATCGCGCCGCTCGACCCGCTGACCTTCGGCGCCCAGTCCTTCAACCCGCTCGATTACCAGGGTGCGGTGGGACGGACCTATAACATTGGAGCGCGCTATACCTTCTGACGGCAGGCGGGAGCCGGACCGGCCGGTGTGTTCCTACCGGCCGGTGCCGGTTTCGCCTTCCCTGCCATCCGCGGGGTGGGTGTTGCGCGCATGTCACGCCTTTCCCCGCCGCCCTTCGTTTCAGAAGCCACGCACCGCCCAACCGCCGCGTTCCTTGAGCGCGATCACTCGACATCACTCTTGCAATGCAAGACTCGGTTGCAACACCCCTTGGCCAGCATGTTGTCCATGCTTGGGATCAATTTCTTTGCATGTATGAATTGATCTGGCGCAGCAGGAATCAACCATTACACGTCCAGGAGCAGGAAATGAACGAAACCATCTTGTCTCGAACCCTGCGCCGACTGTTCGGCAGCGCCGTGGCCGGACTCGGCCTGCTGGCCTGCCTGCCGGCGGCCGCGCAGGACACCAGCGGCCAGCCGATCCAGCGCGTCGAAGTCACGGGCTCGTCGATCAAGCGCCTGGCTGCGGAAAGCTCGCTGCCGATCACCACCATCCGCGCCGCCGATTTCGCCAAGCAGGGCCTGACCACCGCGCAGGACGTGCTGGGCACGATCCCGATGAACCAGACGCAGACGGTCAGTTCCTCGGCGGTTGGCTCCAGCACCGGCGGACGCTCGAGCGCCGACCTGCGCGGCCTGGGCGGCGACAAGACCCTGGTGCTGCTCAACGGCCGGCGCCTGGCCAACCACCCCTATTTTGCCGACACCGTCGACCTGAACATCATCCCGATCGCCGCCCTCGAGCGGGTCGAGGTGCTGCGCGACGGCGCCTCGGCCATCTACGGCACCGACGCCATTGGCGGCGTCATCAACTTCATCACCAAGCGCTCGGTGAAGGGCAACGCGCTGACGATCGAAGGCTACGAGCCCCTGCGCCGCGGCGGCGGCAGCGAGCAGCGGGCCAACCTCTCGGGCGGCTGGGGCGAGCTGAACCGCGATGGCTACAGCATGTTTGGCGTGCTCGACTACCACCAGCAAAGCGCACTGCGTTCGGTCGACCGCAGCTTTTCGCGTACCGGCGTGCGGCCCGATCGCGGCATGAACGAAATCAGCCGCACCACCTTCCCGGCCAACTTCTTTTCAAGCCTCGGCATTGCCGGCAACCCCTATTTCGCGACCGGCTGCAGTGCGACGGGAACCTCGCCCGATACCGCACCCGCGACCGACGACCCGGTCTGCGAATTCGACTACACCCAGTATGTCGACAACGTCCCCAAGACGCGCCAGTACAGCGCGATGGGCAAGTTCAACCGCCAGCTCACGCCCGATCACCTGGCCAGCCTGGAACTCGTGTTCGGGCGCAGCACGACCGAGGCACGCGTCGCCCCGCCGCCTCTGTCGAACATCGGCCTGACCATGACGCGGGCCAGTCCCTATTATCCGGGCGCCGGCATTGTGCCGGCCTTCCCCGGCCTGACCGGCGAAAACCTCGACATCAGCTGGCGCCCCACCGAAACGGGCGGACGCATCAACTTCGACACCAGCAGCACCGTGCGCCTGCTGGCCAGCATGGAAGGCAGCTTTGCCGGCTGGGACTACAACGCCGGCATCTCGCATTCGCTGGGCCGGGCGCGTAGCATCTTCGACGCCGGCTACGTGATCGACCAGCGCATCATCGACGGCGTCGGCGCCGGCATCCTGAATCCCTTCGGCCCGCAAAGTCCGGAGGGCGCCGCCTTCCTGCAGAATTCCCTGCTGCTGGGCGAATACCTGCATGCGCGCATCAACAGCAGCGCGGTCGACGCGCGCGCCAGCCGCGAGCTGATGAGCTTGCCGGCAGGCCCGCTCGGCTTCGCCCTCGGCGCCGAGTTCCGGCGCGACCGCGCCAAGTACTTCGTCAACCGGGCGCTGGCTTCGCAGGCCTCCAGCTCCGGCTCGGCCGACGCCCAGGACCAGTCGGGCCAGCGCAGCATCGCGGCCATCTTCAGCGAGCTCAACGTACCGGTGATCAAGGACTTGGAACTGAACTTCGCGGCGCGCTACGACCATTACAGCGACGTCGGCGGCAGCTTCAACCCGAAGGTCTCCCTGCGCTACCAGCCGACCCGGCAGCTGCTGGTACGCAGTTCCTTCAACAAGGGCTTCCGCGCGCCGACGCTGTTCGACCTGTTCGGCCCGCAAACGACCACCAACAGTTCCGACACCTACAACGACCCGCTGCTGTGCCCGGGCGGCACGCCGATTCCCGGCGCGAACCCGAACATCGTCTGCGAGCAGCAGCAGAACATCCGCGGCGGCGGCAACCCCGACCTGCAGCCGGAGCGCTCGCGCACCTGGAGCGTGGGCGCCGTGTTCGAACCCCTGCCCGCGCTGACCGTCTCGGCCGACTACTGGGACATCAAGCTGAAGGACCAGATCAGCCAGCTAGCCGAGCAGACCATCTTCGCCGACTTCGCCAAGTACCGCGACCTGTTCGTGTACGACGCCAGCGGCACGCGCCTGAACTACGTGCTCGACATCACCAGCAACCTGGGCGAAGTACGCACCCGCGGCCTCGACCTGTCCGTGCTGTACCGCCTGCCGCGCAAGCCCTGGGGCAACATCAGCGTCTCGCTCGACGGCACCTACGTCAACAAGTACGAGTACCAGAACGAACGCGGCGGGCCGTTCACCCAGAATGCGGGACGGTATGCCGACGCCACCCCGGTGTTCCGCTGGCGCCACAACCTGCTGCTGACCATGGTGAGCGGCGACTACACCTTCAATCTCTCGAACCGCTACATGTCGCACTACGTCGACCAGAACACGTCGGTGGCGCCCGAGTTCTTCAACAACGTCGGCCATTACTCGACCTGGTCGCTGTCGACGACCTTCACGGGCAACAAGCTGTTCGAGCTCACGGCCGGCATCAAGAACCTGTTCGACGAGGAGCCGCCCTTCACCAACCAGGTCACCAATTTTCAGTTGGGCTACGATCCGCGCTACACCGATCCGCTCGGCAGGACGGTGTATGCGCGGCTGACCTACAAGTTTTAACTGTAGGGTGGACGGCTTCGCCGCTACGCGTGATGCGGGCATTTAGCCCGCATCACTCCACGCGTTAGGCGTGCGCTGTAGCGCATTGGACAAAAAAAATGCCCGGCTCGCCGGGCATTCATCGATTGCAGCAGTACGAATCAGGCCGTACCCCCAACCGTCACGCCATCGATCCGCAGCGTCGGCTGCCCCACGCCCACCGGCACGCTTTGTCCCTCCTTGCCGCACACGCCCACGCCCGAGTCGAGCGACATGTCGTTGCCGATCATTGAGATGCGGTTCATGACGTCAGGACCGTTGCCGATCAGGGTCGCGCCCTTCACCGGATAGGTGACTTTACCGTCTTCGATCATGTAGGCCTCGCTGGCCGAGAACACGAACTTACCGTTGGTGATGTCGACCTGGCCACCGCCGAAGTTGACCGCGTACAGGCCGTTCTTGACCGAGGCCAGGATCTCGGCCGGGTCCTTGTCGCCCGCCAGCATATAGGTGTTGGTCATGCGCGGCATCGGCAGGTGGGCGAAGGATTCGCGGCGCGCGTTGCCGGTGATCGGCATCTTCATCAGGCGCGCGTTCATCGTATCCTGGATATAGCCCTTCAGGATGCCGTCCTCGATCAGCGTCGTGCACTGGGTCGGGTTGCCTTCGTCGTCCATGTTGAGCGAGCCGCGGCGGTCCTTCAGGGTGCCGTCGTCGACGACCGTCACGCCCTTGGCCGCCACGCGCTGGCCGATCATGCCGGCGTACGAGGACGAGCCCTTGCGGTTGAAGTCGCCTTCCAGGCCGTGGCCGACCGCTTCGTGCAGCAGCACGCCGGGCCAGCCCGGGCCGAGCACGATGGTCATCGGGCCGGCCGGCGCCGGACGCGCCTCCAGGTTCACCAGCGCCGACTTGACCGCTTCGGTCGCGTAGCGGTCGAGGATCTCGTCGTCAAAGTAACCGTAGTCGAAACGGCCGCCGCCGCCCGAGGAACCGGTCTCGCGCCGGCCGTTCTGCTCGGCGATCACGGTGACGGACACGCGCACCAGCGGGCGGATGTCGGCCGCCAGCACGCCGTCGCTGCGCACCACCAGCACCACGTCGTATTCGCCGGCCAGGCCCGCCATCACCTGCACCACGCGCGGATCCTTGGCGCGCGCCATCTTTTCGACGCGCTCGAGCAGCTTGACCTTGGCGGTGGCGTCGAGCGAGGCCAGCGGGTCGCGCGGCAGGTAGAGCGAACGGCCGCCGGTCGGCGTCGTCGCGCTGGCGACTTTCACGCGGCCGGCGCCGGCGCGCGCAATGGTGCGCGTCGCGGCCGCGGCGTCCAGCAGCGCGGATTCGGAAATTTCGTCGGAATAGGCAAAGGCCGTCTTCTCGCCCGAGATGGCGCGCACGCCCACGCCCTGGTCGATCGAGAAGCTGCCGGTCTTGACGATGCCCTCTTCCAGGCTCCAGCCTTCGCTCTTGGTGAACTGGAAATACAGGTCGGCGTAGTCGACCTTGTGGGTGAACATCGTGCCCAGCGTGCGCAGCAACTTGCCTTCGTCGAGGCCAAACGGCGTCAGGAGCACATCGCGCGCCACAGCCAGGGAAGAAAGGTTCGGTTCGAATGGAGTCATTTTGCGTCTAGTCTCGGTCTCGGTTGGATTGGGGCATTGTGCCATATCCGCCCGGATCGTACCGATGCGGACACGGGCATACGCCGAATCACATTTTCCGGTGCCGCAGCGCCGGCAGGCTCTCGCGCACCGAGGCCAGGAAGGCCGGATCGAGCTCGCCCGACACCACGCCCTCTCCCTCGCGCAGCACGTCCTTCACTTCGCCCCAGGGATCGATCAGCATGCTGTGGCCGAAAGTGCGGCGTCCATTGGCATGCTTGCCGCCCTGGGCCGAGGCCAGCACGTAGCACTGGTTCTCGATGGCGCGGGCGCGCAGCAGGACTTCCCAGTGCGCGATGCCGGTGGTGTGGGTAAAGGCGGCCGGCACCACGATCAGCGCGCACTCGCCCATCGCCCGGTACAGCTCGGGGAAGCGCAGGTCGTAGCAGACCGACAGGCCGACGCGCCCGAACGGGGCGTCGAAACTGCCCACCGCCGCGCCGGGCACGATGGTGCGCGCCTCGTCATACGATTCGCTGCCCTTGTTGAAGCCGAACAGGTGGATCTTGTCGTAGCGGCTCACCGGCGCCCCGCTCGGGTCGTACACCAGGGTCGTGTTGAGCACCTTGCCGTCCTCCGGGGAGGCGAGCGGCAGCGTGCCGCCGACCAGCCAGATGCGATGCTCGCGCGCCAGCGACGCCATGCATTCCTGGATCGGGCCGGCGCCCACGCTTTCCGCGTGAACAACCTTGTCGGCGTCGCTCATGCCCATGATCGGCCAGTATTCGGGCAGGGTCACGAGCGTGGCGCCGCCGGCGGCGGCCTCGGCCACCAGGCGGCGCGCGGTGGCAAGATTCTGTTCGACGTCGGGGGTGGACACCATCTGGACTGCGGCGACACGGGTCATGTCTCATTCCTTCGCTTTGGCGGCCGCGGCGGGCGGCGGGTTGTCGATCTTGACAATGGTAGGCGATTTCCACGGTCCGGTAACCCGCATGTGATAAGTCAGCGCCTTCATTACCGGCGCGCGCAGGAACAGTTGCGCCAGATAGGAGCCGAGACCGATCACCGGGTTGACCGCCAGGCCGTACACCAGCGGCCCGGTGCCGAGGTTAAATTCGGGAATCACGACCACGTGCAAATCGGTCGATTCGTTGGCGATGTCGGCCGTGCCTTCCATCAGCACCGTGGCGGCGACGCCATGCATCTTGAGGTTGTCGGTTTTTACGACGCCGCGCGTGATCATCGCATTCGCGCTGATGCCGTCGAATGCCAGGCCTTCCGAGAACACGTCGTGGAAATCGAGTTTCAGCAGGCGCGGCAGGGCCTGCAGGCTGAGCACGCCGAGCAGCTTGGCGGCGCCCGGGTCCTGCTTCAGGAACTGGCCGCCGGTCACGTTCATCTCGATCTGGCCCGACAGCGATGGAATGTCCAGCGCGTAGGGCAAGCCGGCCCAGGACAGGTCGCCCGACAGCTTGCCCTTGCCGCGGCGCAGGGTTTCGGGGAAACCGAGGCGGTCGAGCAGGCGCCCGGCATCGAGGATGTCGAGCGTGAAATTCATGCCGGTATTGCTCTTGCCGTCCTTGGTCAGCCAGCGGCCGGTGGCTTTGAGCTGGCCGTCCGGATTGGTCAGCGACAGGCGGTCGATGCGCCACTCCTTGCCGGCCAGGGCCTGGACATTGCTCGCCTGCAGGTCGAGGCGCCCGAACTGTTTATTGAAAAGCTCGAAACGCTCGGCCACGATGTCGAGCGCGGGAATGGTGGCGCCGGCGCCGCGGTTCGATTCGAGCAGGTCCTTTACGTCGGCCGCCTGCGATTCCGGGATCACGAGCGAAGCCAGGCGCGCCGTGACCTTGCCCACGCCTTGCCCCTGCCCTTCGCTCCAGGTGAGGTAGCCGGTGGCCTGGCGCGAGTGGATGTTGGCCTGCCAGGCCGTGCCGCGGTGGGTGGCGCCGACCACGACGTCGGCCATGCGCCGCTCGCCGATGAACAGTTCCGAGGCGCGCGCGGCTATCGTCGTCGGCAACACGTATTGAGAGAAATTCGGACCCGTCGCGCCCGCACCCGCCGTTCCCGTATCCTCACCGGCGATCGCCCGCCCCGCGGCCAGCCAGGCGTCGACGTTGACCGACTTCATGTCGACGTTGATCATCATGCCGTCGTCCGGCTCGGGCGCCGGCAAATTGACGCCGATGCCGCCGCGCTCGACCACCCAGGGACCGCGCGGCGCCCTGCTGCGCACGTAGCGCGCGGCCACCGCATTGCCCAGCGACAGGCGCAATTCGTCGCGTCCGACGCCCTCCGGCGTGGTCGGCGCGCCGTTCAGCACGAAGCGCAGCGGCAGCGCATCGGCTTCGGGCTTATTCAATGGTGCGGGCAGTTCGATGCCGAGGCCGGCGAGGTTCGAGTCGAGCGTAATGCCGAGCTGGTGGTCGCGGAAGGCCACCAGGCCGCTGTAGCGCGTGCTGCCCGACAGGCGCTGCCCCAGGCGGGCCATGGCCGGCGCCGGGGCGGTGCGGCGCATGCCTTCGGCCGACAGGGTGCCGGCCAGGCGGATCGCGATGGAACCGTCGCGCTGGGTGCCGCCGGACAGCGCCAGCGGGCCGCCCAGGAAATTCGCGCCGACGCCGTTCAGGTTGACGCCGTGCTCGGTAAACTCGACCTTGCCGACGGCCGCCTGCAGCGGCGGCAGGTCCGGGAACAGGCGCACGTCATTTTCGAGTAGCTGCAGCGCGCCCTGCACCCTGGTTTCGTGCAGGTCCGCCAGCGGCATCTGCAGCTTCAGGCCCAGGCGGGCGTTGCCGGTGCCGAGCGTGTCCTCCGTGAAATGGCCGATCCAGCCGAGCACCGGACTGGCCGCGACATAGCGCAGGAAGTCCTGCAGCGCGCCGGCGGCATTGCCGTCGATGTCGAGCTGCGATTCGTGCGAGCCGAGGTTCGGGATCACCGCGCGCACATTGCTCAGGTTCAGGCCCTGGGTGCGCAGGGTCTCACCCACGATCTCCATGCGCGCGCGGTCGAACACGATGCTGCCGTTGATCGCTTCCGCCAGCGGCCAGGCGGGCTTGTTGTCCGGTGTGCGGTGGCCCGGCGCGTATTCGAGCACGGCATTGTGCAGGCGTCCGGCGACGCGGAACTCGCCCTTCGCGCGCGTTGCCGGGTTGTCGGCGCGGAAGGGGAAATCGGCCAGGTCGCCGCGCAGGCGCAGGCGCACGTCGTTCAGCATGCCCCCCTGCAGGGCCGAACTCAGCCAGTCGCGCAGGTGCTCGGGCGTGGCCAGCGGCAGGAAGCGGCCGACCTGGGCGATCTGGAAGCCGTCGAGCGAGCCCTCGATGTCGGCCACGCCCGGACCGTGGTGCGCGCCGAGCGGCAGCAGGTGGCGGCCCGACAGGCTGCCGCGCAGGGCTCCTTGCGCGAATTCGAGCTTGTCGACCTCGACCAGCAATTGCTCCTGCGGCTGGTAGGTCCAGCGCGCACCCAGCGCCAGCCGGTCGAGCGGCATGGCCGGCTCGGCGAACCAGGCCGGCATGCGCAGCGCCAGCTCGGTCGAATCGAGGGTGATGCTGCCGCCCTTCTCGGTGGCGTCGACGGACCCGCTCAGGTTGTCGAAGCCGGGCAAGGCCGGCATGGCAGGCTGCGCCGACTCGGCCGCTGCGCCGGAGGCGGCCGGCACCGCCTCGCGCGCCGCCTGCGGCCGCAGGCTGAGCCCCGCCACCTGGCCCTTGATGCGGTAGCCGGCCAGGTGCGGATACTGGCCTTCCCAGGAGGCCGAGAAATCGAGCAGGCGCCCGCGCGGCGCGAAGTCGGCCAGCGCCTGCCTTTGCAGCGGCGACAGCGGCAGCTGGGCCGCCAGTTCGCTCAGCGCCGCCAGGTCCACCTGGCGCGCCTGGACCGACACCTGCTGCGGCCTGCCGTCCCTGGCCGGGACGAAGGTTTCGGTCAGGGTGGCGGGCGGCAGGCTGCGCCCGTCCTGGGTGGCCACCAGAAAATTGTCGAGGCTGACCGTGTGGCCGTTCGCGCCGAAGGTCGGCTTGCCGTCCTCCTTGCCGGGCAACAGGGTTTCCTGGGCCGAGAGCCGGCCCGACACGCGCGCCAGCTCGAGCGGCGGCAGGTCGGGCTTGATGCGCGCGGAGACGCCGGCCAGCGCGAGGTCGGCGGTGAAGCCGGCCAGCCGGGCATTGTCGAGCGTCATCCAGGCGCGCAGCGAGCCGCGGCCCTGGCTGAGGGCGAAGGGATAGTCGAAGTAGCGCTTCCAGGCGGCCAGGTCGGCTTCGCGCAGGTCGGCATAGAGTTCGCCTTTCCAACGGGCGATGTCGGAGGCGCGCCCGCCGAAGCGCGGATGGGCGAAGCGCGCGCGCACGTCGAGCGGCTGGGCCAGCTCGCCCGGGGGCGTGGCCTTCAGGGCGAAGCGGTGCGTGGTCCAATGGTTTTGCAGCACCAGGCCGACCTCGCGCAGGCTCAGCGTCGGCGCGCCGCGCTGGGCGTCGGTCCAGTCGACCCGGCCTTCGCGGATCAGGATCTCGCGCTGGCGAAACACCCAGTCGCCACCCTCGCCGCCCTTCTCGTCCTTCGGGTCGATGCGCATGCCGGCGACCTGGATCACGCCGTCAAGCCCGCGCCGCACGTCCAGCTGCGGACGGATCAGTTCGAGCGACTCGAAGCGCGGTTCGGCCGCCAGTACGCTCCACCAGGAAAAGGTGGCCGAAACCGAGGGCAGCGCCAGCACCTGGCGCCCGGCCGCATCCCTGAGCGACACGTCGCCCAGGAACAGCGAGGGATTCAGTCCGCTCCAGGTGGCGTAGATGCGGGCGATGCTGACCTGGTTGCCGAGCGCGCGGCTGGCGGCGCGCTCGATGTCGCTTTTATAGAGGTCGATGTTCGGGAGGATGGCGTAGCGCAGCGCGAGGAACAGCAGGCCGAGGCCGAAATACACGAGCAGCGCCAGCTTGACGGTGAAGCCGAGCACATGATGCGAAGCCAGGTTGGCATACCGGTAGGCGGCACGCAGCCGCCGCCAGCGTTCCGCCAGCGGCACGGGCGCCGCCGGGGGCGCCTGCGGTTCCGGATTTTGCATCAGGGTGCTAATTTTTCTAAGGCTCGCCGTAAATATGTTCTCAGAAGAAGAGCGCTTGCTTGAATTGCGGCGTCTACCTTACCATCGTGCTGACCGGGGCGGCACGGCGGGCAATTCTACCGCAAGCTGCTTGTCGGAACGTTTTTCCTCTCGTGCCGGACCCACCCGATGACCCCTGCTTGCCCCGCTACTACCTCGCGCTTTTATCAACGCTGGATCGCCGGCGCCCCCGGGCGCGAAGAACGCGTTGCCCAACTGGCCCAATTATCGCTGGCTTGCCCGGATTTCGGCGCGTTATTGGAGCACGAGCTGGAAGCCGGGATTCCCCTGCCGCGCGCCATGCGGCGCCTGCGTAATCTCGTGCTGGCGACCCTGATCCGGCGCGAACTCGAAGGACGCTCGAACCTGGACGAGGTCGTCAGCGCCATGACCGGCCTGGCCGACTTCGCGATCCGCACCCACCTGGCCGACCTGATGATGGAGATGGTCGCCGCCCACGGCGTACCCATGGGCGCCGAATCCGGCCGGCCCCAGGAAATGATGGTGCTGGCCATGGGCAAGCAGGGCGGCGGCGAACTCAACGTCTCGTCCGACATCGACCTGATCTTCGTTTATCCGGAAGACGGCGAGACGGCGGCCGGGCCGCAGCAGCGCGAACTGTCGAACCACGAATTTTTCGTGCGCCTCGGTCGGCGCCTGATCGGCGCGCTGTCGGAAGTGATCGAGGACGGTTTTACCTTCCGCGTCGACATGGCGCTGCGCCCGAACGGCAATTCCGGGCCGCTGGCCGCCAGCCTGAACATGGTCGAGGAATACCTGATCGTCCAGGGCCGCGAATGGGAACGCTATGCCTGGGTCAAGGCGCGCGCCGTGACCGGCAATCCCGAGGACATCGCGGCGCTGGACGCCATCGTGCGGCCCTTCGTGTTCCGGCGCTACCTCGATTTCGGCGTGATCGACGCGATCCGCAACATGCATGCCCAGATCCGCGCCGAGGTGAAACGCCAGGAGCGCCTCCATCCCGACCGCAGCAACAACGTCAAACTGGGGCGCGGCGGCATCCGCGAGATCGAGTTCCTGGCCCAGGTGTTCCAGCTGATCCGCGGCGGGCGCGATCCGGCCCTGCGCGAGCGCTCGACGCGCCTGACCCTGCGCCTGCTGGCCGAGCGCGAGCTGATGACGCAGGAGACCGTCGAACGCCTGCTGGGCGCCTACACCTTCTTGCGCAACCTCGAACACCGCCTGCAATACCTGGACGACGCGCAGACCCATACCCTGCCCG
>Ga0308168_1003889_pt1 | contig 11143 bp, 7 predicted proteins | sample PhyCR2_FD_202133 | JGI IMG/M metagenome (GOLD analysis project Ga0308168, IMG submission 202133) | Phyllosphere microbial communities from UC Gill Tract Community Farm, Albany, California, United States - DLSLRC.R2 | ecosystem: Host-associated > Plants > Phyllosphere > Unclassified | place: USA... | reverse complement strand
GCATCACGCCGTCGTCCGCCGCCACCACCAGAATGACGATGTCGGTTGCCTTGGCGCCACGGGCACGCATTGCCGTAAAGGCTTCGTGACCCGGGGTATCCAGGAAGGTGATCATGCCGCGCGGGGTGTCCACGTGGTATGCACCGATGTGCTGGGTAATGCCGCCGGCTTCGCCAGCTGCCACTTTCGCACGGCGGATGTAGTCCAGCAGCGAGGTTTTACCGTGGTCGACGTGACCCATGACGGTCACGACCGGCGCACGCGGCGTTGCCTCGAACTCGGCGTGTTCGCCCTGGTCGGCCAGGATCGCTTCCGGATCGTCCTCGGCGGCAGCGAAGGCCTTATGGCCCATCTCTTCCACCACGATCATCGCGGTTTCCTGGTCCAGCACCTGGTTGATGGTGCACATCTGGCCCAGCTTCATCAGCTGCTTGATGACTTCCGACGCCTTCACCGACATCTTGTGGGCGAGTTCGGCCACGGTGATCGTTTCAGGGACGTGGACGTCCTTGACGATCGCCTCGGTCGGCGCCTGGAAATTGCTTTCGCGCTCTTCGTTGTGCGAATTGCGGCGGCCACCACTGCGGCCACCCGCACGCCAGCCGTCGCGGCCGCTCGGCGCGCTCGGGGCGCCACGGCCCTTCGCACCGCCAGGCGCGCCACGCTTCTTGGCGTCGTCCGACCAGGTCGAGGAGACATTCGCCGACTTGATCGACTTCTTGTCGCCCGGCTTCTTGTCGCCTGGACGGGCAGCGGTGCCTTCGGCAGGCTTCTTGTCGGCAGGCTTGTGCAGCGTGCCGGCCGGAGCGGCCGGTTTCGCGGCGACTGGCGCCGGTGCCGGTTCCGGCGCCTTGATGACGCGGCGCGGCTGGGCCATCATGGCCTTGATCTGGGCCACTTCGTCGGCCACGGCCTTGCGTGCGCGCTCGGTGGCGGCAGCGCGTTCGGCGGCTTCCTTGGCGGCTTCATCGGCCTTGCGCTTGGCTTCCTCGGCAGCAGCCTGCTTGGCCTGCTCGCTGGCGGCCGAGTTGGCGGCGGCAGCGGCAGCGGCGTCGCGCTTGGCGGCTTCGGCGGCATCGCGCTTGGCCTGCTCTTCGTCGGCGCGCGCCTGCTCGGCGCGCTCGGCTTCGAGCTTGGCCAGGCGTTCCTGCTTTTCGCGCAGGTCCGCTTCCTGACGGGCGACGAGCTCGGCGTGGCGACGTGCCTCTTCCTCGCGGCGAGCGATTTCGGCGGCGTCGATGACCGGTTCGGCCGGCGCGACAGGCGCGGCTGGCGCCGGGTCGTCACGTTGAACGAAGGTGCGCTTCTTGCGCACTTCGACCTGGATCGTGCGCGACTTGCCCGACGCGTCAGCCTGCTTGATCTCGCTCGTTTCCTTGCGGGTGACCGTGATTTTCTTTTTCTCGGTCGATTCGCCCGCGCCGTGGGTACGGCGCAGGTGATTCAGCAGCTTGTCCTTATCATCTTTCGACAAGGGATCTGACGTCGAACTCTTTTCGACGCCGGCAGAACGCAGCTGCGTCAGCAGCAAGTCTGCAGGCATCTTCAGTTCGGTGGCAAATTGGGCTACGTTGTTACTCGCCATTCAGTCCTCTTTTCTATGTGTCGCGGAGATGATAAAGATTTGCAAATTATGCCTTGGCCGTTTCTGCCAGGCTCCAGGCTTTCGCCTGCAGCGCTTTGGCGCGGTCATCATATTTGCTGTCGACCAGCTTCATCTCATCGTCGGTCACATCATTAAATTCACTCTTGATCAGTTCACGGGCGCGGTCCGACGACAGGGCCAGGATGGCGCCGAATTCGTCATAGGCCAGGCCGGCGAAGGCTTCCACCGTCTTGATGCCTGCAAGACCAAGCTTGCCGGCAGTCGTGCGGTCCATGCCTTCGAGGTTGACCAGTTCCTCTTCCATGCCTTCCAGACCTTCTTCCGAAGCGATTGCCTCGGTTACCAGGGCGTCGCGGGCACGGGTGCGCAGTTCGTTCACGGTCTCTTCGTCGAAGGATTCGATTTCCAGCATTTCCGAAATCGGCACGTAGGCGATTTCTTCCAGGCTCGAGAAGCCTTCCTCGACGAGGATGTCGGCCACTTCCTGGTCGACGTCCAGCTTTTCCATGAACAGCGAACGGATTGCCGCCGTTTCCTGGGCCACCTTGTTGGCCGATTCCTCGGCCGTCATGATGTTGATCTTCCAGCCGGTCAGTTCCGAGGCCAGGCGCACGTTCTGGCCCGAACGGCCGATGGCGATTGCCAGGTTCTCTTCGTCGACCACGACGTCCATCGCGTGCTTTTCTTCGTCGACCATGATCGACGACACGTTCGCCGGCGCCAGGGCGCCGATCACGAACTGGGCCGGATCGTCCGACCACAGCACGATGTCGACGCGCTCGCCGCCCAGTTCGCCGGTGACGGCCTGGACGCGCGAACCGCGCATGCCGACGCAGGTGCCGATCGGGTCGATGCGCTTGTCGCTGGTGAAGACCGCGATCTTGGCGCGCACGCCGGCGTCACGGGCAGCCGATTTGATTTCCAGCAGGCCCTGCTCGATCTCGGGTACTTCGAGTTCGAACAGCTTCATGATGAATTCCGGCGCGGTGCGTGACAGGATCACCTGCGGGCCGCGCATGTTGCGGTCCACGCGCAGGATGTAGGCACGGACGCGGTCGCCGATACGCAGGTTTTCCTTCGGGATCATCTGGTCGCGTGGCAGGCGCGCTTCGATCTTGCCCGACTCGACGATCGCATCGCCGCGTTCCATGCGCTTGATGGTGCCGGTGACCAGCGAATCGCCACGCTCGAGGAAGTCTTGCAGGATCTGCTCGCGCTCGGCGTCGCGCACGCGCTGCAGGACCACCTGTTTCGTGTCCTGGGCGAAGCGGCGGCCGAACTCGACCGATTCCACCGGCTCTTCGATGTATTCGTCGACTTCGATGTCGGCGATCTGTTCTTTTGCTTCGAAGTGCAGGATTTCCTGGTCCGGCAGTTGCAGGCCGGCTTCATCCGGCACGACGTGCCAGCGGCGGAAGGTTTCGAACTCGCCCGTGTCGCGATCGATGCTCACGCGAATGTCGACCTCGCCTTCATAGCGTTTTTTGGTGGCCTGGGCCAGGGCGAATTCGAGCGCCCCGAACACCACTTCCTTATCGACGTTTTTTTCGCGCGCAAGCGCATCAACCAGTAACAAAATTTCGCGACTCATGCTTTGCGACTCCTAAAATCCACCTGCGGCACCAAACGTGCCTTATCCAATTCGGCCAGCGTAAATTCCAACAACGCCGGCCCATCTTTACCTTCAAATTCCAGACCGATCTTGTCGCCTTCCGGCGCGACCAGGATGCCCGTATAGGTCTTCCGGTTCGCGGTACCCGGCATGGCGACGCGCAGCTTCACCGTGCATTCATGGCCGGCGAAGCGCTCGAAATCGGCCAGGGTGCGCACCGGGCGGTCCAGCCCGGGCGACGAAATCTCGAGACGCTCGTAATCGACGTTCTCCACCGTCAGCACGTGCGACAACTGGTGGCTCACCGTTGCGCAGTCCTCGACGGTAATCGGACCCTTTTCATCGGCGACGGCAGCCGGAAAATCGATAAACACGCGCAGGATCCCGCGCTCGCCTCGCTCGACATCAACGAGTTCGTAGCCCAGGCCAGCGACTGTCTTGGCGATCAAATCAAACTGCTGCACGACACTTCTCCAAGGGCGTTAAAACGTTTTACCAAAAAAAAAATGGGCATCTGCCCATCTTTTTGTATTCACAACCCAACCAGATGTAAGCACTTGCACCAAATTAATACTGGGGAAGGACTTCGATTAGGCTGCAAATTATAACGTATTCGAGGGCGCGCTGCAATCGACATACCATTTTATGAGCAAGCAAACAACGGCCGCGCACGTTATCAAAGCGAAAAGTGGGCGTGCCTGAAAAATAAGGAGCCACGCGTGCCGTTTTTGCCGGGAACGTAGGGCGGGCATGCCCGCCTTACACGCTTAAACAGACGCGGCACTATTCCCGGACACCCTACATGAGGACACGCCGCCAATAATCAAGCGCGGCACGGCGGGCATGCCCGCCCTACCCCCGACGCCCGCGGCGCGGCAGGCCGTGCTCGGAACCGCGCGGACCCTGGCCGCCGCGGCGGCCACCGCCGGTACCGGCGAAGCCGAAGGTCGTCTGCAGCGGATCCGGCTGGCGCGGACGGCTGCTGCCGCCATTGCCCGGACGGCCCGAGCCGCCGCCAAAACCGCCGGCGTTGCCGCCGCGACCCTTGCCGCCACCCGCGGGACGACCGATCGGCGCCGTCACGCCGCCGCGCGGTGCCACGCCGGCGCGCGCCACCGGCGGGCCGAACGGGTCGACATTGCGGTTGGCGTCGGCGCGGTCGATGCGGTTGCCGTCGGAACGCCGCGGATCGGGCTGCTGGCCGCCCTTGCCGCCCTTGCCGCCTTTACCCTGCTCCCCACTGCCGCCCTTCTTCTCGATGCCGAAGGCAGTCATGAAGTTGCGCACGTCGTTTTCTTCCAGCTCTTCCCAGCGGCCGCGCTTCAGGCCGGACGGCAGGGTCATGGCGCCGTAGCGGGTACGGATCAGGCGCGAGACGGTGAGACCCACCGCCTCGAACATGCGGCGCACCTCGCGGTTGCGGCCTTCGCCAATCACGACGCGGTACCACTTGTTGATGCCTTCGCCGCCGCCATCGGCGATCTTGGTGAAGTTCGCCAGGCCGTCCTCGAGCTCGACGCCGGCCAGCAGCTTCTGGCGCATGCCCTCTTCGAGCTCGCCCAGCGTACGCACGGCGTATTCGCGGTCGATGTTGTAGCGCGGGTGCATCAGGCGGTTGGCCAGGTCACCCGAGGTCGTGAACAGCAGCAGGCCTTCGGTATTGAAGTCGAGGCGGCCGACGGCCAGCCACTTGCCGGTCTTCATGGTCGGCAGGCGGTCGAACACCGATGGGCGGCCTTCCGGATCGTCGTGGCTGACGATCTCGCCGGCCGGCTTGTGGTACACCAGCACGCGCGGCGGCTTGCTGTTGTTGACCTTCCGCTGGATCAGCTTGCCGTTGATGCGCACGGCGTCGGTCGGCAGGATGCGCTGACCGATGTGGGCCGGCTCGCCGTTGACCGACACGCGGCCGGCGACGATCAGCTCTTCCATGTCGCGGCGCGAACCGAGACCGGCTTCGGCCAGCACCTTGTGCAGCTTCGGCGCGTCGTCGTCGGCCGTCAGGTCGCGCCGTACCGGCTTCGACTTCTGCTGCCCCTGGCCACCCTCGTTGGCATCGAAGGCGTCCGAGGTGACGAAGGAGAACACGGCGTCGGCGTCGTTTGGCTTGCCGCCCTTGCCCCTGGCATTCTTGCCGCCCTGCTGACGGCCCTGCTGGCCGCCTTGCTGGCCCTGCTGCTGACCCTGCTGCTGGGCGTTGCGCTGGCCGTTCTTGCCATTCTTGTTCTTGCCCTTGCCCTGGCGCTGTTCGCGGCGGGCTTCGCCGCCCTGCTCGCCTTGCGCCTGGACCGGCTGCGCATCGGCTGCCTGGCCCTGAGCGGCAGCGGCAGGCTGGCGCGCTTCGCGGCCGGCGCGCTGCTCGCGCATCTGGCGCGGGCCGCGCGGCTTGCGCTGGCCATCGCCCTTCGGCTCGCTCTTGCCCTGCGCCTGGCTGGCCGCATCGGCGACGGCCATGTTGTCGGTGGTCGGGCTTGACGCCTGGGCGGCGGACGGCTGCGGCCAGGTTTCCGTCGCCGGGGCCGGAGCCTCGGCCGGCTTGGCCTTGGTGGCGCGCGGCTTGCGGGCCGGCTTCGGCTCGGCAGCAGGCGCAGCAGCTTCGGCGGCGGCCGGTGCGGCGGCCTCGGCTGCGGCTGCGGCCCTGGTGCGGCGCTTCGGCTTTTCCGCCGGTGCGGCATCGGCAGCAGGCGCGGCCTTCGGTGCGGCGGCTTTGGTGCGGCGCTTCGGCTTGGCCGCCTCGTCCTGGCCAGGTGCGCCAGGCGTGGTATCGGTGTCAGTAGGATTCATCGTTCGTTTCAATGTTGTTGACCCTGTCCACGCCGTAGGCCGGTTGCGGGTCGTGTATCGGGACTTCAACGGGTGAAGTAGTTTGTTCTTCTTCGACGTCCGCCGGCGCGTCCGTCTTGTCAAAATTCTGTTGCAGGGCCGCCTCCAGCGCCTCCAGGCTGCGCCGGTCAGGCTCGTCGGCACTGCTCTCGAGCGGAGGCAATTGCCCCAGCGATGCCAGGCCGAGGTCGTCCAGGAACTGCTTGGTCGTGCCCAGCAGGGCCGGCCGCCCGACCACTTCGCGGTGGCCGACGACGTCGATCCAGCCGCGGTCCTCCAGCATCTTGATCGTCTGCGAGTTCACTGCGACGCCGCGGATTTCCTCGATGTCGCCGCGCGTGACCGGCTGGCGGTAGGCGATGATCGCCAGCGTTTCCAGCGTGGCCCGCGAATACTTGGGCGGCTTTTCCGGCGTGATGCGGTCGAGATATTGCTTCATCTCGGGGCGGCTCTGGAAACGCCAGCCCGAGGCCAGGCTGACGATCTCGATGCCGCGGTCCTGCCAGTCGTGGCGCAATTCTTCCAGCAGCAACTTGATCGTATCGAGTCCGACCGGCGTACCGAGCACGCGTCCGTTGGCGTCGACATCGGCAAACAGCTTCTTCATGCCGTGCAGCGACATCGGCTCGCGCGCGCATAGCAAGGCGGTCTCGAGGACCCGCTTGGCCTCATCAGTCTTCATTCTCGATGTCGTCAGGCCCGGGGCCAGGAAACGTTCAAACAAATACGCGATCGGCGGGCATCGGCTGGCCGGCGTCGGCGCAGCGCAGGCCATCACGCCAACGCGGTTCGCGGTGCTGCTCGTTAAAACTGGAATCAATGGCCCGCGCTTGGACGCGGCGGGCGCAATAACGCGGCGGGACAGGACCCGGCCACAGTGCTCTCCGCGTGCCAGGCGGACAGCCTACAGGTGATTATTCAGTGAAACGCGGATTTTGCATGCGGCTTCGAGGCCTGGCTCGGTGGGCGCATCATGACGACAATCGACGTCGTTTCTTCCAACTGCGGGCCATTGTAACCGATAAAACACAGGTAGGGCCACTTGCGCAAGGGTGCGCACGCGGCATTCGCCTTAAGCCGACAGTTTTTCGGCCAAAACGGCCGACACGCCAAGGAAAGCCGGATATTCGGCAGTAATCACGTAGGTCGGCACCTGGGCCAGGTAGGAAGCGAAGCGGCCCTTCTGTTCGAAGCGGCTCCGGAAGGACGATTGCGCGAAGCGTTCGCCCAGGCGCGGCACGATGCCGCCGCCGATGTACACCCCGCCCTGCGCGCCGAGCGTGACGGCGAGGTTGCCGGCCACGGTGCCGAGCATGCCGCAGAAGACCTCGAGCACCTGGCTCGAGACGGCGCACTCTCCCGCCAGCGCGCGGCGCGAGATCTCGGGCGCCGCCAGCGGCTCCAGCGCCAGGCCCTGCACATGCGCCAGCGCGCGGTAGATCAGTTCGACGCCGGCGCCGGACAGGAAGCGCTCGGCCGAGACATGTTCGAATTCGCGCCAGGCGTACTGCAGCACCGCCACGTCGAGTTCGTTGGCCGGCGAAAAGGTAACGTGTCCGCCTTCGCTGTTGAGCGCGGTCCAGCTGCCGCCGGCCGGGATCAGGCCCGACACGCCCAGGCCCGTACCCGCGCCCAGCAGGCCGAGTGGCGCACCGGCGCGCGGCGTACCGCCGCCGACCTGCACCTTGTCGCCCTGGCCCAGGTGCGGCAGCGAGCGCGCCAGCGCATAGAAGTCGTTCACTACCAACAATGTCTCCAGACCCACTTCCTGGCGCACGGCCTCGATCGAGAATTGCCAGTGGTGGTTGGTCATGCGGATCTGGTCGCCGTCGACGGGATTGGCAATCGCTACCGCAGCGTGCCTCACCTTGCCGAAAGCCGCCACCTCGGGCGCAGCCAGGTAGGCGCGCATGGCGTCGGCGAAGGTGACATGGTCGCCGCAGGCCAGGACCTGCACCGCCTCGAAGCTTCCCGGCGCCAGCTCGAGCGCAAAGCGCGCATTCGTACCGCCGACGTCGGCCAGCAGGCGGGCGCTATCGAAGGAGGCGGCGTTGGAAGCGAGGTGGTCAGGCAAAGAAGCAGTCATCGCAGGACAGAAGGCTGGAGATGTCCAAGCTTACTGGATTTCTTTGCTGACTTACAAGAAGATTTTGTAGTTTAGGTACAGAGACTCCGGACCATCGTGCTCATTTTCCGCAACAAGCAAAGTAGTACGACTACGTCAGCCCTCAACACGGCGCCGGCTGCGCATCCTCCGGCCGGGCATGGTGGGCATGCCAGGCGTCCAGTCCGCCATGCAGGGGTCTGGCGCGATGGAAACCGTTGGCGAGGAATTCCTTGGCTACCTGCGCGGCCGTGACGTCGTTCGGACAGCTGCAATAGACGACGATGTGGCGGTCCTTGTCGAGGCTGGCCATCAGCTGGCCCGGCTCGCAGCTGTTGTACAGCAGCGCACCCGGAATGGCGTGCTCGAGCGCCTGGGCGGTGACGCTGCGCGCATCGATGATCAGGGGATCGTGCCCGCCCTCCATCAACGCCTTCAGCTCGGCAATGGCGATGCGCGGAACGGCGAGCGTGGCGCGGTGGCGGCGGCGCTCCACATATTTATAGACGACGAACAGGGCCAGCAGGCCGGCCAGCACCATCAGCGCGGCGCTGCCCATGGTGTCGAGCGTGGCGAGGATGCCGTCGACGCTGTCGTGGAAGATGGCGCCCAGGGCGATGCCGGTGCCGCCCCAGAGCAGCGCACCGCTGGCCGAAAAGCCGAGAAAGGCGCGTGTGTGGGTGCCAAGCGCGCCGGACATCGGCGCGGCAATGGTATTGAAGCCGGGGACGAATTTCGAGACCAGCAGGGATTTCGGGCCGTAGCGGCGGAAGCGGTCCTCGGTCTGGTTGACGCAGGAATCGGGCGACAGCGAAATGCGACACAGCAGGCGCAGCACGCGCTTGCCGTAATAGCGCCCGGCGCTGAACCAGAAATAGTCGCAGATCAGGCAGGCCAGCAGCACCGCGAGCAGGCACAGCTGCCAGCTGGCGCCGCCGTCGACCGCCATCGCCCCGGCCAGGATCAGTACGGGAAAGGCGGGAATCGGCAGGCCGAACTGCTCCAGCAGCACCGTGCCGAAGACGAGAATGACACCGTATTGCTGGATCAGGAGAGTGAGCTGGGACATCCGTTCATGGTAGCCCAAATCCCCTTTTTCAGCTGACGGGCGAAGGGTTTTCGCAACGCTTTGGCGGCCTACGCCAGACGCGGAATGGCCGCCAGCAGCGACCGGGTATAAGGATGCTGCGGATTGCGGTACAGCTCGTCCGAATCCGCCATCTCGACCACGCTGCCATGGTGCATCACCATCACCCGGTCGGCGATGTAGCGCACCACCGACAAATCGTGGGAAATGAAGATGTAGCTCAGCTTGTACTCGTCCTGCAGGTCCTGCAGCAGGTTCAGCACTTGCGCCTGCACCGAGACGTCGAGCGCCGAGACCGATTCGTCGCAGACCAGGATTTCCGGCTTCATCGTCAGGCAGCGCGCGATCGCGATGCGCTGGCGCTGGCCGCCGGAAAATTCGTGCGGATAACGATGAAACGCCTGGGCAGGCAGGCCGACCCGTTCGAGCAGGGCTTGCACCGTTTTGGTGCGTTCGTGGTCGCTGGCGCCGATGCCGTGGATGCGCATCGGTTCCAGCAGAATCTGGCCAACCGTAAAGCGCGGATTCAGCGAGGCATACGGATTCTGGAAGATGATCTGGATGCGCCGCTTATAGGCCGCATACTCGCGGTCCGAGAGTGCGAACAGGTCGCGGCCGTCGAACCGGGCGCTGCCGCCGGTCGCGCGGTGCAGGCGCAGCAGGGTCAGGCCAACCGTGGTCTTGCCGGAGCCGGACTCGCCGACCACGCCCAGGGTTTTCCCGCGCGGCAGCGTAAAGGACACGTCTTTCACCGCATGGAAGACGCGCTTGCCGAACAGGCCTTCGCGCAAGGTAAAACTTTTCGCCAGATTCTGGACGACCAGCACGTTCTCGTCGTCGGGCGCGTAGCCGCGCGTGCGTTGCGGCAGCACGGCGAGCGGATCGCTGCGGCCACTCAGGTAGTCGTCGATCACCGGCAAGCGCACCGGGCGAGAATCCAGGGTCGGGCGGCAATGCAGCAGCGCGCGCGTGTAGGCGTCGCACGGCGCGCCGAACACCTGCTGCGCGCTGCCCTCTTCGCGCACCTCGCCATGGCGCATCACGATCACGCGGTCGGCAATTTCTCCCACCAGCCCGAGGTCGTGCGTAATGAACAGGACAGACATGCGGTGCTTCTTCTGCAGCGCCGCGATCAGTTCCATGATCTGCTTCTGGATGGTGACGTCGAGCGCGGTGGTCGGCTCGTCCGCGATCAGGAGCTTCGGTTCGCAGGCGATCGCCATCGCGATCATCACGCGCTGCTGCTGCCCGCCCGACATCTGGCCGGGATAGGCGTCGATCTTGTTGACGGGATCGGGAATGCCCACCTCTTCCAGCAGTTCCAGCGTACGCGTGCGCGCTTCACGCTTGCTCATGCCCATGTGCCGCTGCAACACCTCGCCGATCTGGAAGCCGACCGTGAACACGGGATTCAAGGAGGACATCGGCTCCTGGAAAATCATGGCGATGTCCTTGCCGCACAGCCTGCGGCGCTCGGCCAGCGGCAGCGACAGCAGTTCGCGGCCGTCGAACAGCACCTGCGAGCCCGGCTCGATGATGGTCGTCTCGGGCGGCAGCAAGCCCATCACGGCAAGCGAGCTGACCGACTTGCCGCTGCCCGATTCGCCGACCAGGGCGACGGTGGCATTCCTCGGCACGTCGAAGGAAATGCCCTTGATCGCCTCCACCGTGTTCTTCTTGTCGACGCGGAAGGCAATGCGCAGGTCGCGCACCTGCAGGAGGATGTCTGTATCTTGAATCATTTGATTTTCGGATCGAGCGCGTCGCGCAGCGCATCGGTGAACAGACTAAAAGCCGTCACCAGCAGCGCCATCGCGCCGGCCGCGGCCGCCAGCTGCCACCATTTACCCAGGATCAGTTCGTTCTGCGCTTCGTTCAGCATGGTGCCCCAGGACACGGTTCCGACCGGCA
>Ga0308168_1003886_pt1 | contig 11149 bp, 13 predicted proteins | sample PhyCR2_FD_202133 | JGI IMG/M metagenome (GOLD analysis project Ga0308168, IMG submission 202133) | Phyllosphere microbial communities from UC Gill Tract Community Farm, Albany, California, United States - DLSLRC.R2 | ecosystem: Host-associated > Plants > Phyllosphere > Unclassified | place: USA... | reverse complement strand
ATGAGCGCACAGAAGGTTAAATACCTGACTAAAACAGTCAAGTAAATAGTTGACCAAATTAGTCGGGAATGTCAGACTTGGCCCTGCTATGCAATACCCCCACTTTACAATAAAAATCCCCGGGCAGGGGCGAGTTTGAGGTTAAGTAAGACATGAGACTGACATCTAAAGGGCGTTATGCCGTGACCGCGATGCTGGACGTTGCGCTCAACTCCGAAGCGGGCCCGGTTCCATTGGCTGATATTTCTGAACGTCAGGGAATCTCCCTCTCTTATCTGGAACAGCTTTTCTCCCGACTGCGTAAAAATGGCCTGGTTTCCAGCGTCCGCGGTCCTGGCGGTGGATATCTGTTAGGTAAAGACGCGGGCAGTATTGCCGTTGGCGAAGTCATTAGCGCAGTTGACGAATCCGTCGACGCGACCCGTTGCCAGGGTAAAGGCGGCTGTCAGGGCGGCGATAAATGCCTGACTCACGCGCTGTGGCGCGACCTGAGCGACCGTCTGACCGGCTTCCTGAATAACATCACCATTGGTGAACTGGTTAACAACCAGGAAGTGCTGGACGTCTCCGGCCGTCAGCACTCGCACGAGTCCCATCGTAATACCCGCACGCAGGACGCTATCGACGTTAAACTGCGCGCGTAATAAAAAACGATAAGTATTTTAGAATCAGGCCGGGGCGTTCACGCGCCCCGATGACCCGGTTGTACATCCGGCCTGTCGCCTGGTTCCTTGCATTGAAGCGATGTACGGAGTCTATAGAGCAATGAAATTACCTATCTATCTCGATTACTCCGCAACCACGCCGGTGGACCCGCGTGTTGCCGAGAAAATGATGCAGTGTCTGACCCTGGACGGAAACTTCGGTAACCCGGCTTCCCGCTCCCACCGTTTTGGCTGGCATGCTGAAGAGGCGGTTGATATCGCCCGTAATCAGATTGCCGAGCTGGTTGGCGCTGACCCGCGTGAGATTGTTTTCACCTCAGGCGCGACCGAATCCGATAACCTGGCGATCAAAGGTGCGGCCAATTTCTATCAGAAAAAAGGCAAGCACATCATCACCAGCAAAACCGAACACAAAGCCGTGCTGGACACCTGTCGCCAGCTGGAGCGTGAAGGGTTTGAAGTAACCTATCTCGCGCCGCAGCGCAACGGTATCATCGACCTGAAAGAGCTCGAAGCGGCCATGCGTGATGACACCATTCTGGTCTCCATCATGCACGTGAACAACGAAATCGGCGTGGTACAGGATATCGCCACTATCGGCGAACTGTGCCGTGCACGCGGTATCATCTACCACGTGGATGCGACCCAGAGCGTGGGCAAACTGCCTATCGACCTGAGCCAGCTGAAAGTGGACCTGATGTCCTTCTCCGGTCACAAAATCTATGGCCCGAAAGGTATCGGCGCGCTGTACGTGCGTCGTAAGCCACGTATCCGTATCGAATCCCAGATGCACGGCGGCGGTCACGAGCGCGGTATGCGTTCCGGTACTCTGCCTGTTCACCAGATCGTGGGTATGGGTGAAGCCTACCGTATCGCCAAAGAAGAGATGGAAACCGAGATGGCGCGCCTGCGTACGCTGCGCAACCGTCTGTGGGAAGGCGTGAAGGATATGGAAGAAGTCTACCTGAACGGCGATCTCGAGCAGGGCGCACCGAACATCCTCAACGTCAGCTTCAACTATGTTGAAGGCGAGTCGCTGATCATGGCGCTGAAAGACCTGGCCGTCTCTTCCGGTTCTGCCTGTACTTCTGCAAGCCTGGAGCCATCCTACGTACTGCGTGCGCTGGGCATGACCGACGAGCTGGCACATAGCTCTATCCGTTTCTCTTTAGGTCGTTTCACTACCGATGAAGAGATTGACTACACCATCAAACTGGTTCGCAACTCCATTGGCCGTCTGCGTGAACTTTCTCCACTGTGGGAAATGTTCAAAGAAGGCGTGGATCTGAACAGCATTGAATGGTCACATCACTAATCGGTTTGTAAGGAGAATTCAACATGGCATACAGCGAAAAAGTTATCGATCATTACGAGAATCCACGTAACGTGGGTTCTTTCGACAACAGCGACGACAGCGTGGGCAGCGGCATGGTGGGTGCACCAGCCTGTGGCGACGTGATGAAGTTGCAGATTAAAGTCAACAATGAAGGTATCATTGAAGACGCGCGCTTCAAGACCTACGGTTGCGGTTCCGCAATCGCCTCCAGCTCCCTGGTCACCGAGTGGGTGAAGGGCAAATCCCTGGACGAAGCGCAGGCGATTAAAAATACCGATATTGCTGACGAACTCGAACTGCCGCCGGTGAAAATTCACTGCTCTATCCTGGCGGAAGATGCGATTAAAGCCGCAATCGCGGATTACAAAAGCAAACGTGAAGCAAAATAATTAGTTGAGGTTGTTATGTCGATTACCCTTAGCGACAGCGCTGCCGCGCGAGTAAGCTCCTTCCTGGCAAACCGTGGCAAAGGCTTTGGCCTGCGACTGGGTGTACGCACCTCCGGCTGTTCCGGTATGGCGTATGTACTGGAATTTGTTGACGAACCTGCGGCGGAAGATACCGTGTTCGAAGACAAAGGCGTGAAGGTGGTGGTCGATGGTAAAAGCCTGCAGTTCCTGAACGGCACTCAGCTGGACTTTGTAAAAGAAGGCCTCAACGAAGGGTTTAAATTCACTAACCCGAACGTTAAAGACGAGTGCGGCTGCGGCGAAAGCTTCCACGTTTAATTGCGTATCACCTGTTAACCCCACCGCAGCCAGGCTGTGTGTGGGGTTTGCTTTAATCAGCTAACCCTGAGATTGTTATGGATTACTTCACCCTCTTTGGGTTACCAGCCGGGTATGAAATTGATACTCAGGCGCTGGCGGCCCGTTTCCAGGATCTGCAACGTCAGTATCACCCGGATAAGTTCGCCAGCGGCACGCAGGCGGAACAGCTGGCGGCGGTGCAGCACTCTGCGACCATCAATCAGGCGTGGCAAACCCTGCGCAATCCGCTGAGCCGGGCAGAATATCTGCTTTCGCGTCACGGATTTGATCTCTCCAGTGAGCAACACACCGTCCGCGACACCGCCTTCCTGATGGAACAGCTGGAGCTGCGTGAAGAGCTGGATGAGATCGAACAGGCCAAAGACGAAGCCCGTCTGGAAACCTTTATTAAGCGCGTAAAAGGGATGTTCGATACCCGCCATCAGCAGATGGTTGACCAATTGAATAACGAGACGTGGGACGTGGCGGCGGATACTGTTCGCAAGCTACGTTTTCTCGATAAACTGCGAAGCAGTGCTGAACAACTCGAAGAAAAGCTGCTCGATTTTTAATTTCGGAAGCAATTATGGCCTTATTACAAATTAGTGAGCCGGGCTTAAGTGCCGCACCGCACCAGCGTCGTCTGGCGGTGGGCATCGACTTAGGCACCACCAACTCGCTGGTGGCGACCGTGCGCAGCGGCCAGGCTGAGACGCTGGCGGATGCGCAGGGTCAACACCTGCTGCCGTCTGTGGTCCACTATCAGCCCCAGGGCCACAGCGTGGGTTACGACGCCCGCACCAACGCTGCTCAGGATCCGGCCAACACCATCAGCTCGGTAAAACGCATGATGGGCCGTTCGCTGGCAGACATCCAGAGCCGTTATCCGCATCTGCCGTATCAGCTGCAGGCCAGTGAGAATGGTCTGCCGATGATCGCCACCGCGGCGGGTTTACTGAACCCGATCCGCGTCTCTGCCGATATCCTTAAGGCGCTGGCCACCCGCGCAACCGCGACGCTGGAAGGCGAGCTGGATGGCGTGGTCATCACCGTTCCGGCCTATTTCGATGACGCCCAGCGTCAGGGCACCAAAGACGCCGCGCGTCTGGCGGGCCTGCACGTGCTGCGTCTGCTCAACGAGCCGACCGCTGCCGCCATTGCCTACGGCCTCGACTCCGGTCAGGAAGGGGTGATTGCGGTCTTCGATCTCGGCGGCGGTACCTTTGATATTTCCATCCTGCGCCTGAGCCGCGGGGTGTTTGAAGTGCTGGCAACCGGCGGCGACTCTGCCCTCGGCGGCGATGACTTTGACCATCTGCTGGCGGATCATATCTGTGAGCAGGCGGGGATCGTCGATCGTAGCGACGCGCGTCTGCAACGTCAGCTGCTGGACGCCGCCACGGCCGCCAAAATCGCCCTTAGCGATGCCGCCTCCGTCACCGTTGAGGTCGCAGGCTGGAAAGGCGATATCAGCCGCGAGCAGTTTAATGAACTGATCGCCCCGCTGGTGAAGCGTACTCTGCTGGCCTGCCGTCGCGCGCTGAAAGATGCGGGCGTCGAGGCGCAAGAGGTGCTGGACGTGGTCATGGTCGGCGGCTCGACCCGCGTACCGCTGGTGCGTGAGCGCGTGGGCGAATTCTTTGGCCGCACCCCGCTGACCTCCATCGATCCGGATAAAGTGGTCGCCATTGGCGCCGCCATCCAGGCCGATATTCTGGTCGGCAACAAGCCGGACAGCGAAATGCTGCTGCTGGACGTGATCCCGCTGTCCCTCGGTTTAGAAACCATGGGTGGCCTGGTCGAGAAGGTGATCCCGCGTAATACCACCATTCCGGTGGCGCGCGCGCAGGAGTTCACCACCTTCAAAGACGGCCAGACCGCGATGTCGATTCACGTGCTGCAGGGTGAGCGCGAGCTGGTTCAGGACTGCCGTTCGCTGGCGCGTTTCGCGCTGCGCGGGATCCCGGCGCTGCCTGCGGGCGGGGCGCATATCCGCGTCACCTTCCAGGTAGATGCTGATGGCCTGCTGAGCGTCACGGCGATGGAAAAATCGACCGGTGTCGAATCCTCCATCCAGGTAAAACCGTCCTACGGTCTGACCGATGGCGAAATCGCCACCATGATTCAGGATTCAATGAGTTTTGCTGCGCAGGATGTGAAGGCGCGTATGCTGGCTGAACAGAAAGTCGAAGCCGCACGCGTGCTGGAAAGCCTGAACAGTGCACTCACTGCTGATGCCGCGCTGCTAAGCGCCGCTGAACGTCAGGCCATTGACGACGCCGTCGCGCAACTGAGCGCGGTAGCGGAAGGCGATGACGCTGACGCCATAGAACAAGCGATTAAAAACGTTGATAAACAAACCCAGGAGTTCGCCGCTCGCCGTATGGACCAGTCTGTCCGTACCGCGCTGAAAGGCCACTCCGTGGACGAGGTTTAATATGCCAAAGATTGTTATTTTGCCTCATGCGGACCTCTGTCCGGATGGTGCAGTTCTGGAAGCTGAGACCGGCGAAACCATCCTTAACGTTGCCCTGCGTAACGGTATCGAAGTGGAACACGCCTGTGAAAAATCCTGTGCCTGCACGACCTGCCACTGCATCGTTCGCGAGGGGTTTGACTCCCTTGCGGAGAGCACAGAAGATGAAGACGACATGCTGGATAAAGCATGGGGTCTGGAGCCGGAAAGCCGTCTGAGCTGTCAGGCGCGCGTCACCGATGAAGATCTGGTGGTCGAACTTCCGCGTTATACGCTTAACCACGCACGCGAGCATTAATATGGGACTGAAGTGGACAGACAGCCGTGAAATCGGCGAGGCGCTGTACGACGCCAACCCGGATCTCGATCCGAAGACCGTACGCTTCACCGATATGCATCAGTGGATTTGCGATCTGGAAGAGTTTGACGACGATCCTAACGCATCCAATGAAAAAATTCTGGAGGCGATTCTGCTCGTCTGGCTGGACGAAGCAGAATAAAAACGTAACGGGCTGCCTTCAGGCGGCCCGTTTGCTTGTTGCTAATAAGGATAAATAAAAATGACCGAAGCGATGAAGATTACGCTCTCTACTCAGCCTGCCGATGCGCGCTGGGGTGAAAAAGCCACTTACAGCATCAACAATGACGGTATTACCCTGCACCTGAACGGCAGCGACGATTTAGGTCTGATCCAGCGCGCGGCGCGTAAAATTGACGGCCTGGGCATTAAACATGTCTCTCTCGACGGCGAAGGCTGGGATACCGATCGCAGCTGGGCGTTCTGGGCGGGCTACAAAGGCCCGAAAGGCACCCGTAAAATTGAGTGGGCCAACCTCGACGAAGCCGGTCAAACAGAGCTGGAAAGCCGTCTGACCATCATCGACTGGGTACGCGACACCATTAACGCCCCGGCGGAAGAGTTAGGCCCGGAACAGCTGGCGCAGCGCGCGGTGGATCTGCTGAGCAAAGTCGCTGGCGACAAGATGTCTTATCGCATCACCAAAGGTGAAGATCTGCGCGAGCAGAACTACATGGGCATCCACACTGTAGGGCGCGGCTCTGAGCGTCCTCCTGTGCTGCTGGCGCTGGATTACAATCCAACCGGTGATAAAGCGGCCCCGGTATTCGCCTGCCTGGTCGGGAAAGGCATTACCTTTGATACCGGCGGTTACAGCCTGAAGCAGAGCGCGTTCATGGACTCGATGAAGTCTGACATGGGCGGCGCGGCCACCATTACCGGCGCGCTGGCGTTTGCCATCACCCGCGGCCTGAACAAGCGCGTGAAGCTGTATCTGTGCTGTGCCGATAACATGGTGAGCGGTAACGCCTTCAAGCTGGGCGACATCATTCGCTACCGCAACGGCAAGAACGTCGAAGTGATGAATACCGATGCCGAAGGCCGTCTGGTGCTGGCCGATGGCCTGATCGATGCCTCTGCTCAGAAACCAGAGCTGATCATCGACATGGCAACCCTGACCGGCGCGGCGAAAACCGCGCTGGGCAATGACTACCACGCGCTGTTCAGCTTCGACGACAAGCTGGCTGCCCGACTGCTGGCGAGCGCTGCCGCGGAGAACGAGCCGTTCTGGCGCCTGCCGCTGGCCGAGTTCCACCGCAGCCAGCTGCCGTCGAACTTTGCTGAACTGAACAACACCGCCAGCGCGGCTTACCCGGCTGGGGCAAGTACCGCCGCGGGCTTCCTGTCGCACTTCGTTGAGAACTACCACGAAGGCTGGCTGCACATTGACTGCTCTGCTACCTACCGTAAAGCGGCGGTTGAGCAGTGGTCTGCCGGCGCAACCGGTCTGGGCGTGCGTACCGTAGCGAACCTGTTGACCGCAGAGTAATTATTTTGCCCTCACCCTAGCCCTCTCCCACGGGGAGAGGGAATGGTTTGCTCCCTCTCCCTTGAGGGAGAGGGCCGGGGTGAGGGGGAAAATGCAACATCTGGAATACCTATGTCAGAAACCAAAAACGAATTAGAAACCCTGCTGGAGAAAGCGGCCACCGAGCCCGCTCATCGTCCGGCGTTTTTCCGCACTCTGCTGGAGTCCACCGTCTGGGTGCCCGGCACCGCGGCGGAAGGTGAGCAGGTTGTTGAGGACAGTGCGCTGGATCTGCTGCACTGGGAAAAGGACGATGGCACCTCGGTGATCCCGTTCTTCTCCTCGCTGGAGGCCTTACAGGAAGCGGTTGAAGATGAGCAGGCGTTCGTGGTGATGCCGGTGCGCACCCTGTTTGAGATGACGCTGGGCGAAACCCTGTTTCTGAACGCCAAACTGCCGACCGGGAAAGAGTTCACCCCGCGCGAAATCAGCCACCTGATTGGCGTAGAGGGTAACCCGCTCAGCACCCAGGAGGTGCTGGAGGGCGGTGAGTCGCTGCTGCTGTCGGAAGTGGCCGAGCCACCGGCGCAGATGATCGACTCCCTGACCACCCTGTTCAAAACCATCAAACCGGTCAAGCGCGCGTTTCTCTGCTCGATTAAAGAGCAGGCCGACGAACAGCCGGTATTGCTGATCGGCATTGAGGCGGATGGTGAGATCGACGACATCATTCAGGCTGCGGGCAGCGTGGCGACCGACACCCTGCCGGGCGACGAGCCGATCGATATCTGCCGGGTCGTAAAAGGGGAAAAGGGCATCAGCCACTTTATCACCGAGCACATCACGCCGTTCTATGAACGTCGCTGGGGTGGCTTCCTGCGCGATTTCAAAAACAACCGTATTATCTGAACCCTTACGGGGTGAGCTCTCACCCCGTTGCTTCCAGCAGCAGTAAATCCATCAGTAGCACCAGGTTCGACTCAAACGACGTGATCCCGGCGGCGTCGGCGGCGAAATGCACCGCTTCGTCGTACAGCGCAAAATGGAGATCCGCCATCCCGGCCAGGCTATTCGCCGACGCCCGGGTAAAGGCCACCACCGTCATCCCCACGTTCTGCGCGATCCGCGCCTTATCCAGCACCTGGTCCGTTTCCCCGCTGCGCGAGACCGCGATAAACACCTGATAGCGCGAGGCGTTGCTGAGAAATATATTGCGGCTGTCGCCAGGGCCGGAGATAAACGCCGTCTTGCCCAGCACCTGCAGTTTCTTGGTCAGGTACTCGGCAAACAGATAGGAGAAGCCCGCGCCGTAGAGGAAAAAGCTCTCCTTGTCGCGCAGCAGTTCGGCAAACCGGCGACGTTTCTCCGCCGTGGCCCACTGAAAGGTCTGCTGATAGTTGGCGATAAACTGATTAAAGAGCGCGGGTAATTCATCGGGCGGTCGGGTTTCGGCGGCGATGTGCGGGGTATCGCTCAACAGCTGCTTGCAGTGCCAGATGAACTCGCTAAAGCCGCTAAACCCCAGCTTGCGGCACAGGCGCATAATGGTGGCGGTGGAGACAAAGGTCGCCTGCGCCAACTCCCGCACCCGAATATGCCCCACCAGCAGGGGATGCTCGGTGAGATGGGCCAGCACGCGATACTCTGCGCGGGTCAGAGACTCCCCGCGCGTTAACAGTGTCGCCAGACGATTATCCATTATGGGGTCGGTTCAACCGGCAGATCGTCCCGGGCACCCCATTCACTCCACGCGCCGTCGTACAGCGTGACGTCGGTTTTGCCGAGGGTCGCCAGCGCCAGAATGACAACGCAGGCGGTCACGCCGGAGCCGCAGCTGGCGACGATCGGCTGATGCAGATCCACCCCCTGACGAGAGAAAATCTCCCGCAGCTCGTCGGTGGTTTTAAGTTCTCCCTCGAAGACCAGGTCGCCCCAGGGCACGTTACGTGCGCCGGGGATATGGCCGCGCTTAAGACCCGGGCGCGGCTCGTCGGCTTCGGCGTTAAAGCGCGGGGCAGGGCGAGCATCGACAATCTGCGCCGTCTGCTCGTGGCTTGCCAGCAGCACGTCGGTGACGCGCTTGACCGCTCCGGCATCGAAGGTGGCTTCAAAATCGCCATCCGGCAGAGAGACATCGCCCTGCTGGAGCGGCAACTCAGCCCGCTGCCAGCCGGCAAGACCGCCCGCCAGAATCGACACCTTCTCGACGCCAAAGGTTTTCAGCATCCACCACGCGCGTGGGGCGGAGAAGAGATTCCCTTCATCGTAAATCACCAGATGCTTGTCGCTGCTAACGCCCAGCTCGCGCATCGCCACGGCAAAGGCTTCCGGACGCGGCATCATGTGCGGCAGGGGAGAGGTGTGATCGGAGAGGGCTTCGATATCAAAAAATACCGCACCCGGCAGATGCCCGGCGCGGTATTCCGCGGGAACGTCACGATGCTCCTGGCCTGGCGGCGCCATGCGCGCGTCGAGGATCTGGACTTCAGGGTCTTCACTGTGCTCAATCAGCCACTCGGCTGCGACAAAATATGAGGTGGACATGGGTGCCTCCATTAATGAATCCATTGATGGATTGTCGGTGTTTTTTCTGACACCGACAAGCGAACCACGTTCAACTCGCGAGCAAGCCCTTATTTTTTCACCGCTTCCCCATCCTGCCAGGCTTTTTGCAGCGCCGGCCAGTATTCCCGGTTGGCCTCAATCATCTCATCCAGAATCGCCTTCGCGTGTTCCATGGTTGGCACGGTGCGGTTCAGGGTGAACGCCTGCAGCGCTTTCTCGTAGCTGCCTTCAATGGTGGCTTCCACCAGCAGCTGCTCGGACGCCAGCTGCTGTTGCAGCAGAGTCTGATGGAACAGCGGGACCTGGCCGATGCGGATCGGCTCGGGACCTTCGCTGGTGATATATGCCGGGACCTCAACCATCGCGTCGTAAGGCAGGTTGACGATCGCCCCCCGGTTTTCCACCATCACCAGGTGGCGCTGGCGCAGGTTAAACGCCAGTGAACGGGCCACATCCACGATAAACTCGCCGTGCACCCCCACGTGGAACGCATCCGGCAGGATCCCGGTCTGTTTATACTCTTCGGCGGCGGCAAAGAGCTTTTTCTCGCGACCGTTCATCACTTCGTTGGCACGGGTGTAGTCCGGGTTCTGATGTTCCACGATCTGATTCGGCATCAGGTAGTACTGCAGATACGGGTTCGGCAGATACTCCGGGAAGTTATCCATGATCGGCTTGATGTTGCGCCAGGTTTTCACCCACGACGGATCCGAGTGCTGTGGGTCGGTTTTGGCCGCGTCTTCCGTCAGCAGACCAAATCTGGCGACATGGCGACGCAGCTCCGGCAATTTATCCTCGCCATCCACCAGCACGCGGGTAAACCAGCCGAAATGGTTCAGGCCGAAGTAGTCCACCTCCAGCTTGTGGCGATCCACACCCAGAATGGCCCCCATGTTACGCATCGCCGCTACCGGCATATCGCAAATATTCAATACCCGGGCATTCGGGCGCAGGCGGCGCACGCCCTCGGCGACGATGGCCGCCGGGTTGGAGTAGTTAACGATCCACGCCTTCTCATGGGCATAGCGGTCAACCATGTCGATCAGCTCAACCATCGGCAGGATGGTGCGCAGGCCGTACGCCAGCCCGCCCGGGCCGCAGGTCTCCTGGCCGACGACGCCGTGACGCAGGGGGATCTTCTCATCCTGCTCGCGCATTTTGTACTGGCCGACGCGCATCTGGGCGAAGACAAAATGGGCCCCGCTGAATGCCACCTCCGGGTCGCTGGTGACGATAAATTTGATGCTCTGGCTGTGATCGCGAATCACCTTCTCCACCACCGGGGCGATGGTGTTCTGCCGCGCGGCGTCAATGTCGTAGAGGCGAATTTCGGCCAGCGGGAATTTGTCCAGCTGCACCATCAGGCTTTTCACAATCCCGGGCGTATAGGTGCTGCCGCCACCGGCGATAGAGAGAATAAATGGGGGGGTAATCATGTTTATCTCCTTCAGAGAACCGTCTCGACCGCTTCTCGCATTTTTTTGACATGCAGCCCGTAGACCACCTGAACGTTATTACCTTGCTTGATAATG
>Ga0308168_1003884_pt1 | contig 11155 bp, 7 predicted proteins | sample PhyCR2_FD_202133 | JGI IMG/M metagenome (GOLD analysis project Ga0308168, IMG submission 202133) | Phyllosphere microbial communities from UC Gill Tract Community Farm, Albany, California, United States - DLSLRC.R2 | ecosystem: Host-associated > Plants > Phyllosphere > Unclassified | place: USA... | reverse complement strand
ATGCTAGTCGAGCTGTCCGGCCAGATGGTTTGGGACAAATCCTTTACCGATAGTAGCATTGCCCTACAGCCATATTGCGTCGTGAATTTACCGACTTGACCCTTTTCGTGGATTGAAGGCCCACGGGCGTTGCCCCCAAACAACGGCCGTAATTAAACGCTAACCTGATTGTTATCAAGCACTTACGGCGTGGCCAGCTGCTGGTGGAAGGCATGGTGCCCACCATCGGCCGCCTCCACCGCGCGCGATGCCGTCCCCAGCACCATCAGCGGTGTGCCGTTGCCGGCCCCCTGCGCACCCAGCGCCGGCCACTGCGGCAAGCCAGCGCCGTTGGGGTTGCCGGTCTTGATGAAGTTGGCGAAATACCCCTGCAGCTGGCGCGACAGCGCACGGTCGGCGTCGGTCCAGGCATACACGGTGTTGCCATCCAGGTTGCCCAGCGCGTATTCGATCTCGACCGAGTGGCCGGCGCCATTCGCCGCAGGGCCGCCGGCGTGGCTGGCCGGACGCGGCTGGGTGTAGTAATACCTGTACACCGGCTTGCCGCCGCTGCGGGCATGGGCATCGATCCAGCGCCAGGTGCCGAAGCCGATGAAGCGGTCGCTGGCCAGTTCGCGCGCCGCGCGCTCCACGTCGCCGGCATAGGCCAGGCGCGCCGCGCCGGCCTGCGGGCCATACAGGCGCTCCAGGCCTGCGCGGAAGGCGGCTTCGGTGGTGCCACCCTGTCCCAGGATGCTGTCGGCGCCGCCTTCGGCCGAGTTCCAGCCGGCCAGCAGGGGCACATGGGCTTGCTCGCCGGCGGCGTAGATGGCGGCCGGCTGGCGCGGCAGGACGTAGCCGTCGACGATGGCGCCGAAGCGCGGCGCCGCCGGACCCGCCGTGGCTTGCAGCAGGGTCGCGGCCGGCACTGCGCGCAACTCGGTCAGGGTGGACGCATTCAGCTGGCCGGCGAAGCGCTGGCCGAGGGCTTCGCCGGCGGCCAGGGTCGGCAGCGGGTTCATGCCGAACAGCGCCCCGCTCTCGCCGATGGCGCCGGCGACCAGGTCGCATGCCAGCGGCGAGGCCATCTGGGCGCTGACGGAATAGGAGCCGGCCGATTCGCCGGCGATGGTGACGCGCTGCGGATCGCCGCCGAAGGCCGCGACGTTGTCGCGCACCCAGCGCAGTGCCGCGGCCTGGTCCATGAAACCGTAGTTGCCGGAGGTTTTGTGCGGCGATTCGGCGCTGAGCAGCGGATGCGCCATGAAGCCGAAGGCGCCCAGGCGGTAGTTGACGGTGATGGCGACGATGCCCTGGCGCGCCATGGCGGCGCCGTCGTAGCGCGGTTCGGCCGCGTCGCCGGCCACCAGGCCGCCGCCATAGAAATACACCAGCACCGGAAGCCGCTCGGCTGCCCGGTTCGCCGGCGTCCATACGTTCAGGGTCAGGCAATCCTCGCTGACCCCGCCGGAGCGGAACACCATGTCGGCGAACAGCGGCAGCTGCATGCAGCGCGGACCGAAGGCGGACGCCTGGCGCACCCCATCCCAGGCCGGGGCCGGCTGCGGCGCCTGCCAGCGCAGCGCGCCGACCGGGGCGGCGGCATAGGGCACGCCCTTGAAGGCGCGCACGCCGCCTTCCTGGATGCCGCCCAGCTTGCCGCCGGCGACGGTCGTGGCCGGCACGGCGGCGCCGAGCTCGGCCTGGGGCCCTGTGGCGGCGCAGGCCGACAGCAGCAGCGGAACGAGCGTGGCGGACAGGCCGGCGATGGCGTGGCGGTGGGCGGGCGTAGCGTGGTGTCTCATGGGCGTCCTTGTGTTGTTATGGGTTCCGCGGGCCTGCGGGCTCGGCGGTGGCCACATGATGTCGCAGATGCAGGGGGCGAATCAAGCGCACGATTGTTTCCGGCGGCATCGGCACCAGGCTGGCCAGCTGCCACCCAGCCCGAGAAACATGCAAAAAAGATACAACTTTGTGGCAGCCGATTGCTATTTCCGATAAGCTCTATGTAATCGATTACATGACGGCGGGCAGCAGTCGCCGACAGCGCAGCAAACGACTGCAGGCCGGCATGCCGCCGGCCACCGACATAACAAGCGACAAGGGCGCCCGCACCTTGCTGCACCGAGACATTCAAGCACCCATGACTTCATTCTCCACCCTCGACTCATTCGTCTTTCTGGTCTACTTCGTGGTCGTCGCCGGCTACGGCCTGTGGGTCTACCGGCGCAAGAAGGCGACCGCCGGCCGCGAATCGCACGACTACTTCCTGGCCGAAGGCTCGCTCACCTGGTGGGCCATCGGCGCCTCGCTGATCGCCTCCAACATCTCGGCCGAGCAGTTCATCGGCATGAGCGGTTCCGGCTACCGCATCGGCATGGCGATCGCTGTCTACGAGCTGATGGCGGCGGCGACCCTGGTCATCGTGGCCGTGTTCTTCATGCCGGTCTACCTGAAGAACCACATCTACACCATGCCGCAGTTCCTCGAGCAGCGCTATGGCAAGGCGGTGGCCACCACCATGGCCCTGTTCTGGCTCGGCCTGTACGTGGTGGTCAACCTGACCTCGATCCTCTACCTGGGCGCGCTGGCGATCTCCAGCATCGCCGGCCTGAACGTATTCGCCTGCATGGTGTTCCTGGCGGTGTTCGCCGTGGTCATCACCCTGGGCGGCATGAAAGTCATCGGCTACACCGACGTGATCCAGGTGCTGTGCCTGATCATCGGCGGCCTGGTCACCACCGTGCTGGCGCTGGAACTGGTAGCCACCATCAGCGGCGGCAAGGGCGTGCTGCATGGCGCCACCAGCCTGTTCCACAGCGCGCGCGACCACTTCGACATGGTGCTGGCGCGCGGCAACCCCAACTACATGGACTTGCCCGGCCTCTCCACCCTGATCGGCGGCATGTGGATCGTCAACCTGAACTACTGGGGCTGCAACCAGTACATCACCCAGCGCGCCCTCGGCGCCGACCTGCCGACCGCGCGCAAGGGTCTGCTGTTCGCGGCCTTCCTCAAGCTGCTGATGCCGGTGATTATCGTACTGCCGGGCATCGCCGCCTTCGCGCTCGACCGTTCCGGCATGCTGGGCGACGCCATGCGCCAGGGCGGCGAACTGAACCCGGACCGCGCCTACCCGACCCTGCTGGCCCTGCTGCCTTCCGGCCTGAAAGGCGTCGCCTTCGCCGCCCTCACCGCCGCCGTGGTCGCCTCGCTGGCCGGCAAGGCCAACAGCATCGCCACCATCTTCACCCTCGACATCTACAAGAAGCGCTTCCGCCCGGAAGCCACCGAGCACAAGATGGTGTGGATCGGCCGCGTGACCGTGGTCGTCGCCATGGCACTGGCCGTGGTCATTGCGCCGATGATGGGCATCGACAAGAAGGGTGGCTTCCAGTACATCCAGGAATACACCGGCTTCGTCTCGCCCGGCATCCTGGCCATGTTCCTGCTCGGCTTCTTCTGGAAAAAGACCACTGCGCCGGCGGCCATGTTCGCCACCGTCGGCGGCCTGGTGTTCTCGATCTTCCTGAAATTCTTGCCGGAGATGATGGACCTGTCCTTCCTGGCACCGATCGGCTTCGCCGTGAACAACGGCAGCGGCGTCTACGAGATTCCCTTCCTCGACCGCATGCTGATCGTGTTCCTGGTGGTGGTGGCCGGCATGGCCCTGATCAGCACCTTCGGCCGCCGCGACGGCGCTGCGAAGAAGATGATCATCGACCGCAGCCTGTTCCGCGTGGATGGCGGGTTTGCGCTGGGGTCGGCGGTGATTTGCGTGATGCTGGCCGCGATTTATGGGGCCTGGTGGTAAAGCCTCGCTGCCACTACGTCGCCCCTGCGGAGGCGAAATGGTGCCCACGGCACCATTTCCCCAAGTTGTTGGCGCGCCCACAATGCGTCCGAATTGGGCCCCTGCCTTCGCAGGGGCGACGCGTTTTCATGATCCGATCGTCCCCAACCGCACCGCAAACGCACTCCCCTGCCCCAAACCATCGCTGTGCGCCGTCACCTCGCCGCCGTGCATGCTCACGATATTGCGCACCAGCGCCAGCCCGATCCCGAGCCCGCCCTGGGCGCGGTCCGGCGAGCGCTCGGCCTGGGTGAACAGATCGAATACCTGGGGCAGCAGCTGGCCGTCGAGGCCGATGCCGTTGTCGCGCACCGTGATGACGACCGCCGCCGGCTCGCGCGTTAGCGCCAGCGTGATACGGCCGCCGCGCGGCGTGTACTTGGCGGCGTTGTTGAGCAGGTTGACCAGCACCTGCACCAGGCGGTTGGGGTCGCCCAATATCCGGACGCCGGCGGCGTCGCCCTCCAGTACGAACCGGTGTTCGCGCGCCTCGATGAGCGGACGCGACTGCTCGATGGCGTTGGCGACCACGGCGGCCACGTCGACCACCACCCGGTCCAGCTGGATCAGCCCGCGCGTCACGCGCGAGACGTCCAGCAAGTCGTCCACCAGCGAGGTCATGTGCCGGACTTGCCGGCTGATCACCTCGCTGGCCTTGCGCACCCGCGCTTCGCCGGCGGTGCCGAACTTGAGCATGTCGGCCGCCGCCGAGATCGGCGCCAGCGGATTGCGCAGTTCATGGGCCAGCATCGCCAGGAACTCGTCCTTGCGGCGGTCCTGTTCCTGCAACGAGCCGTACAGGTGCGCATTTTCGAAACCGTTGGCTGCCACCGAGGCCAGCTGCACCAGGATGGCTTCGTCTTCCGCCGTGAACTCGCCCTCCAGCTTGTCCGAGGCCTGGATCAGGCCGATGTTCCTGCCGGTGCGGTCGATCAGAGGCACTCCCAGCCAGCCACGCAGCGCGGGATGGCGGCCGGACTCGCCGCCGAAGCCCTTCCAGGCCGGGTGCGCGGCCAGTTCGGCCTGGGTCAGGCGCATCGCGCGGTTGGTGCGGCAAACCTCCGCATAAATGCCGGCGCCGGTGGTCCTGGCCTCGTAGCCGCGCCAGGCGCTGTATTTGTCGGACAGGGACACGGCGTTGATCGCCTGCGACCAGTTGTCGCCCTCCGTCAGCGAGACCACCGCCTGGTGGGCCTCGATGATGTCGCGCACCTCGAGCACCAGGGCATCGGCGATTTCCTGGCTCGACAGCGCGGTATTCAGCACGCGCGAAGCCCGCGCCACCTTGGCCAGCACGGCGGAATGGTGACGTTCGCGCTCGAGGCGCTGGGCCAGTTCGGTCTGGGCCGTCACCATCTCGTGGATGTCGGTGTTGGCGCCGATCCATTCGCGGATGGCGCCCTTGGCGTCCAGGATCGGCAGCCCTTTGACCGCCATCCACCGGTAGCGCCCGTCCGCACAGCGGATCCGGTAGCGGGTTTCGAACACGCTGCGCGATGCGACGCACGCCGCCCACAGTGCGGCAGTGGTTTCACTGTCATCGGGATGCAGTGCATCGAGCCAGCCGAACTCCTTCCACTCGTCGTAACTCTGGCCGGTAAAGGCGCGCCACGACGGGGAGTCTTCGAGCACCCGTCCGTCCGGCGTGGTGGTCCAGACAATCTGGGAGGTGGCCATCACCAGCGAACGGAAACGCTGTTCTCGCAAACGTAGCGCCTGTTCGGCTTCGACGCGCTCGGTGATGTCCTCGTGCATCAGCATCACTTCGAGGATCCTGCCCTCGCCGTCCTTGATGGCATGCGCGCGCGCCGTGACCCAGCGTGCGGGGCCGGTGCCGCCGAGGGCGGCGACGTCGTAGCGCACTACCGGAATCGCGACCGATTCGCCGGCGAAGGCGCGCTGCAGATAAGGGGTGATGCCGCCGGCGTCGAGTTGCGGGTCGCGCAGCACGCTGTAATCGGCGCTGAACACATGGGCATGCAGCGCCGAGCCGGCGTGGATTTGCCAGAGTTCTTCCCATGCCTTGTTGACGCGCAGCGTACGTCCCTCGGGCGAGAGGATCTGGATGCTCACCGGCGCCTGCTCGAACAATTCACGAAACCGAATCTCGGGACTGGCGTGCCCGGCGAGGCTGGTGACGGAGAGTGACGGATCGGCAGGCATGGGCTTTCGATTTGACAAAAATGATGGCACGCATGATGTCATAGTTTCAGCTGTCTGGTGTAAGTATCCATCGGCGCGGAACTAAAGTCCGATCGGCCGACTCTGTCAGCCATGGCTTTTCGCTAATGGCACAATCAGGGAGCCCCGAGGACAACATGGACAGCACGCAACTACTCGCCGGCAAACGGATTGCCGTGCTGGCCGCCGACGGCTTCGAGCAGGACGAGCTGGAAAAGCCGGTGGCCGCGCTCAAGGCGGCTGGCGCGGAGCTGGCCGTGATCGCGCTGCGGGCCGGCCGCATCCGCGGCATGCACGTGCACCAGTCCGGCGAGCTGCAGCGGGTGAACAAGACCGTCGCCGATGCGCGCGCGGAGGATTACGACGCCCTGCTGGTGCCCGGCGGCTATATCAGCCCGGACTTGCTGCGCCAGTCGGCCCCGGCGCGCGACTTCGTGCGCCGGCTGCATGCGCTGGGACGGCCGATCGCGCTGATGTCGCAGGCGCCTTTACTGCTGGTGTCCTGCGGTCTGGCCGGAGGACGCCGGCTGGCGGCCTGGCCCGGCGTGCGCGACGACATCGTGAATGCCGGCGCCACCTGGCTCAACCAGGACGTGGTGCGCGACGGCGGCTTCCTGAGCAGCCGTGGTCCGCAGGACACCGCCGCCCTGGTGCAGGCCCTGCTGCCCTTCTTTGCCGGCAGCGCCGCCAGCCCGGATGGCAGCGCTGCCGGCAGCACGGACGCCAACGCGGTCACGACGCAAGGCGAGTCGGACCCGCCCCAGGAAGCGCCGTCGGAAACCCCTGGCCAGCCGCTGCGCTGGCTATCCGCCCCCTCGGTCGGCACCATGCTAAGCCTGGCCCTGCTGGGCGTGGGCGTGGTGGCGGCCAACCGCGGCCTGCGCAGGAAGCGGCCGGACGAGATGGATATCGCAAACGCAAGCGCGACCCCGGGCGCGCCCTCGCCCGAGTCGCCGGCCTGAACCAGGGCAGCGCCGACGCCAATGGCGCGGATGTTGTATCGTGCGATCAACCATCCAGGAGATTGCATGAACGAAAACATCCATTTCTACGAACCGCGCAATGGCCACGGCCTGCCGCACGACCCCTTCAACGCCATCGTCGGCCCGCGTCCGATCGGCTGGATCTCTTCGCGCGGCGCCGACGGCATCCTCAACCTGGCGCCCTACAGCTTCTTCAACGCCTTCAACTACATCCCGCCGATCGTCGGCTTCGCCAGCATCGGCGCCAAGGACTCGCTGCGCAACATCGAAGCCACCGGCGAGTTCGGTTGGAACCTGGCGACCCGCCCGCTGGCGGAACAGATGAACCAGAGTTGCGCCGCGGTGGGCCCGGAAATCGACGAATTCGCCCTGAGCGGCCTGACCCCGGCGCCCTCGCGCCTGATCGGCGTGCCGCGCGTGGCGGAAAGTCCGGTCTCCTTCGAGTGCCGCTGCACCCAGATCATCCAGCTGCAGCGCGCCGACGGCGCGACGGTACCGACCTGGCTGGTGCTGGGCGAGGTAGTCGGCGTGCACATCGACAGCGCGCTGCTGAAAGATGGCGTCTACGACACGGCGGCTGCCAAGCCGATCCTGCGCGGGGGCGGACGCGGCGATTACTTTACCATCGGTCCGGAACAATTGTTCCAGATGTTCCGCCCTGCCTGAGCCTGCTTGCAGCCACCGGCGCGGGCCGGCATCCTGGTCCGCGTTGGTAGCTGTTTTTTGTTCGACGGGTAGCGCTATGTCGGTTAGTTGCAAATTATCGAATGAGAAAGCCGGGTGACGAACCCGGCAGGTGAGGCAGCCGCAACGGGCGCCGGCAGCATCGCTCCCGGCGCCCGCCTCCCCACAAGCAGGCTAATGCATGCGTTTGCGGCGGCCCGAGGACGACCAATTCGGCAGGTCGACCTCGCTACGCATCTCTTCGCAGGCCTCGACCAGCTTGTCGATCTCGCCCGCGCCCAGGCCCGAGTTCAGGGTCAGTCTCACCAGCGAGCGATTCTTCGGCGTGGCCGGTGCGCAGAACACGGCGCCATAGATGCCGCGCGCTTCGAGCGCCTTGCGCAGCACCAGGGTCTTGGGCTCCGGCCCGGCTTCCAGGGCGATGATCTGCTCGGTGCCGTCGTCGATGCAATAGCCGAGATCGGTCAGGCGCGCCCTCACGGCTTGCGTGGTCCGGCGCAGGGCGTCGCGGCGGGCATCGGCGGCGCGGATGAAGTCGACCGCGGCGTCGAACCAGGCCAGCTCATGGTTCAGCAGACACGAGCTGAAGATGGCAGGCCGCGACGCCGACAGGAAATAACCCTTGAAGCGGCTCGAGCAGGTGATGAAGCCGGCGCGTCCGGCGAAGGCCTTGGCCAGCGACGCGGTGCGGAAATGCACGCGTTCGGTCAGCCCCATCTCGACCACCAGGCCGGCGCCGTGCGGGCCATGGGTACCGAGCGAGTGCGATTCGTCGACCACCAGGATGCTGCCGCTGCGCTCGGCCAGCTCGACGACTTCGTGCAGTGGCGCCACGCTGCCGTTGGTGCTGTACAACGCATCGATGACGATCACGCCACCGCCGTGTTTCTCCAGCTGACGCTCGAGGTGGGCGGCGCTATTGTGCAGGAAAGGCACCGGCTGGGCCTGGGCCGACTGCACGCCCTCCCACAGCGAGGCGTGCGCCATCATGTCGAGGTAGACGGGAATGCCCGGCTCCGCGATACTCTGCAGCAGGCCGACGTTTGCGGCCCAGCCCGACTGGGCCAGCACGCCATCCTCCGCCTGCATGTAGTCGGCCAGCTTGGCTTCCAGCCGGTGCTGGGTGCTGCCTTCCTGCAGGAACACCGAGGACATCAGCATCTGGTTCTGGGTGGCTTGCAGGCTGCGCACCTGGGCCTGGATCAGGTCCGGCTCGTTGGCAATGCACAGGTAATCGTTGGTGGCCAGCATCACGGCGCCCGGCGTGGGTGGCGTCCAGACGTGCATGTGTTCGCCGCCCAGCAATTTTTCCACACGGGTGACGTAATGCTCGTCCATGCGCCGGGTGACGAATTCCGGCATGCGGCGGGCGGCGGGCTGGGAAATGAAGCGTTCGATGTTGATGGCGGTGGTCATGTTAACTCCTTGTGAAGTGATGAGAAATTACGCAAGTTCACATGATGCCTTTGTAAGCAACATTTGACTAAGCTCAATGGGTTACAGTCATTTTTAGTCAGATCCAATGGAAATTGCGTAAAATCAATTTTGACAGTTCAAGGGGGCGTGCGGCGGAAATCTGACGCGCTGCAGCAGACTTCTTGCGGAAACACAAGCAGGCAACAGCGCATTGATAAAAGCAGTGAAAAAAGCGATACCGGAGACCCCATCGATGTTCGACGCCCGCCTGCGAAGGTGGCAGGCGTCCGCCCTGCAATGGCTGCTGCGTCATGGCCAGGAACAAGACCAGCTGGCGGTGCGCCTGCAATTCCTGGCCTGGCTGGGCTGTTTGGGCATGCCGGCCTACTATCTGGTGTGGACTGTTATTTTTCCGCAACAGTATGAAAGCCTGCCCTTGCGCCTGTTCGGCGTTCTGCTGTGCATGCCGGCCCTGTTCCTGCCGCGCTTTCACGGCGTGTTCACGCCGCGCCACCTGAAGATCTACGAATTTGTCGGCGTCACCTACGTGCTGCCCTTCTTCTTTACCTTCATGTTCCTGATGAACCATGGTTCGGCCGTGTGGGGCGAGTCCCTGCTGGTGGGGCTGATCGTGCTGTTCCATTTCGACTTGCTGTGGGCCCTGGCGTCGTGGACCTGCGGCACGCTGCTCGCCGCCCTCGCCTTCGCCCTGGCCGGCGACGCCGCCTTCCTGGCCCATCCGTTGGTGCTGGAACAGGCGCCGATCTACCTGTTCACGATCGCCATCGTGTCGGTGACCCGGGTCGGGCGCCGGGTGCTGGCGCGCGAAAAGCTGGCCGGTATGGCGCAGGCGCTGGCGATGGTGTCGCACGAACTGCGCACGCCGCTGATCAGCGTGGCCGCCAACGTGCGCGGGATCGAACGTTCGCTCAAGGCGCGCGAGCTGCAGGCCGGCCCCGGCGGCCCCGGCAGCGAGGACGCCGGCGTGACGGAGGCCATGGCGCGCATCGGCTTCGAGGTGCGTCATATGAACCAGATGATCGACCTGTTCCTGCAGTCGGCGGCGGCGCTGAACCAGCAGCTGGCCGCCACCGAGCAGGTGTCGATGGCCGACGTGGTCGGTCACGTGATCGAGCGCTATCCCTTCGCCGCCCAGGAACAGCGAGACGCCGTCAGCGTGGTGGTGCGGCGCGATTTCCGCTTCGCCGGCAAGCACGAGCTGTGCGTGGTCGTGCTGCTGAACCTGCTGCGCAATGCGCTCAAGGCCTTGCAGCGCGCCGGCCGCGGCCAGGTCCGCATCATTATCGACGGCAGCCGCGCCCGCCCACGCCTGCTGATCATGGATTCCGGCTGCGGCATCCCCTCCGGCCAGCTGCCGTATATCTTCGAACGCTTCTATTCCTGGCCACCCAGCGCCGGCGCCGGCATCGGACTGGCGCTGTGCAAGGACATCGTCCATGCCTGGCAGGGCCGGATCCGCTGCCGCTCGCGCGAAGCGGCCTACACCGTATTCGCCCTCGAATTCAACCCGTTATACCCTGAGCCCGTCCGATGAGTCTGCCAATTTACCAACACCCGACCATGACCGTGCTGGTCGACGACAGCGTGAGCTTCCTGCACAGCCTGCGTTTCCAGCTCGGCGCGGCGCTGCCCAGCACCACCTTCAGCGACGCCAGCGCCGCCCTCGCTTGGCTGCGCGACCACAGCCGTGAAGGCTCGGAGCTGGACAGCTTCCTGTCGCCCTGCATCGACACCTACACCCACGAACCCCAGCCCTTCAGCGTGGCGCTCCAGGTCGGCCAGCTGAGCCGCATCGCGCGGCGCGCGCGCCGTTTCATGACGCCGTCGGCACTGGTGATCGATTATTCGATGCCGCAGATGAACGGCATCGAATTCTGCGAAGCCGTCAAGAACCTGCCCTGTAAAAAGATCCTGCTGACCGGCGTGGCCGATGAAAAAGTCGCGATCGCGGCCTTCAACCGCGGCCTGATCGACCGCTATATCAGGAAGAGCGATCCGGATGCGCTGGACCGCCTGGAAGCCGACATCATCGCCCTGC
>Ga0308168_1003880_pt1 | contig 11166 bp, 10 predicted proteins | sample PhyCR2_FD_202133 | JGI IMG/M metagenome (GOLD analysis project Ga0308168, IMG submission 202133) | Phyllosphere microbial communities from UC Gill Tract Community Farm, Albany, California, United States - DLSLRC.R2 | ecosystem: Host-associated > Plants > Phyllosphere > Unclassified | place: USA... | reverse complement strand
TAGGATTACTCACAGTTCATATATTCCTGGGTATACTCATTCTGATATTTACTTATGTGTGGGTTATTGTAAAAACTATTAAAGGGTTACTGTTGTTAAATAAAGATAAACCTTTTCCAAAGGGTGAAATTTTATAAATCTTAAAAAGAGAGCTATGCTCTCTTTTTTTTACAATCTTTTTTTCTTGGGGTTTTCTTTATGAGGTAATAATTTATTAATTTCTTCTAAAAGAGCAACTCTTTCTCTATTAGAATTAACAATCCTTAAAATTTCTAATGTTCTGTTCTTATCCTCATGTTCAAGCAAATTATCATCTGCAATAGATTTTATTTTTTCTGCTGTTATTAAATGGAGCAAATCCTGAACTTTTTTAGACAAACACTCTGGATTATTTTGTTTTTTGAAAGTTCTCTCAATGTTTTTCACTGAGCTACAAAAATAAGCAGTTTCCATAGTTGCCAAAATATCATCCGGTAAAAAATTTGTTTTTTTATTTTCGTTTATCAAAAATTTATAAAAATTAATCATCTTGGAACCTTTTGAGTATAAACGACATGACTCCATAATTTCAAGAGTCTGGTAAGCATGGTTTGTATCAAACAAAACATGAGGATTTAAGAATAAGATTAATTCTTTAAAATTTTTAACTGTAGAATTTTCTTTAAGTATGGTTTTACCCCCAATTTCTGAAATATATTGCCTAAATATTTCTAATCTATCCATTTCAAGATTTATAAATGTGCTATTCGAGAGGGTATTAATATTATTTATGCTCTCCATATTGTAATTATTTTTTTTGAAAATAAACTGAGCCAGTGGCATTGTAAAATCACTTTCCATTGTTTTCAACTTTTCATTGCATAACACACAACTATTGAGAAAATCATCTGCTTTATTTTGTGATAACTTTTGTAATTTTCCATAAATCATATTACAGGTTAATTCATTTTTATATAAATAATTTAATGGTCCATTTGAAAAAATATGGTTTGAAGATAAAAGAGGCAGTAATTTTTCAATGTTATGTTCTTCAATATCTTTGATATTTTTTACAAGCAAAAATTTAGCCTCTTCTTTTTCTTGTTCAGATAATAAAACATTAGAAGCCAATATTTCTAATATTTTCTCTGACTTTTCAGAAAATTGAAAAATAAAAGAATCTTTTAATGAATCCATATGACTTTCAGGCATTTTTTTATTATTACGAAAATAATAATCTGATACAAATTTACTTTGACATTCAGGTATCCATGATAAAAAATTACCTTTTGTTATAGTCAATAATTTAGAAAAAGCAAGAACATTCAGATGCATTAACCAGCTATTATTTTTTAATAATGCTTCAAGACCATCTTGTCCTATTTTTTTATACAGACCATCAAAAATTTCTAAAGATGAATCTATGCTGACTAATTTTTGATAAAATAACACTTTTTTATCATTCTCTGAAATATTTTGTGGTTCGTCTTTTAGATTTGTAACCAAGTTATTTAACATGTAAATTTTTTCTTTAAACAATAAAGCATCCAGAATAGCCTCTTTAGGTAGAGAATCTATCAAAAAAGTAATTTCCTCCGTAGTCTTTGTATAACACATTTCATTCAAAAAATTAACCATTACATTCTTTTCCTTTTATTTGGCTCACTGTTTTTATCTGGAACAATACTTAACATTTCTTCCAGTTTCATTTTTTCAAAAGTAATTTGTATGATTTGTTTTTTTATCTCACTTTTCATCATTTCTCTTACAGTTGGAAAACGAGTTAAAATTTCGGGACTTAATCCTGACTCTTTAAATGTATCTTTTATCGCTTGTGCCATTTCATTTTGATCAGCATAATGAATTTTATATAGTGATGTTCTACCCATCAGTTTTTCCCAGTTATATAAATTTTCGAACAGGTTTTTTTCAACAACTTCCCACTTATCATTATATTTCTTAATCCTATCAACCAGCATTTCTGTTAGTAAATTTGTTTCTTTGCTTGTATTCTCACGGTCATTCCATTTTTCCTTGATGAAAAAATTTATTAAAGTTTCAGGGTTATTACCAAATAACAACAAATCTGGAATTTTCTCAATAACTTTCGTTTTTTTAGCAAATACTCCTTTATTCATTCCATATAATGAACTTATATCATCAAGCAAATTATTTTCACAAGGATCTTTAGTTTGTAATTCTGGTAATATTTTTACAAGATTATTATATAAACTTATTTTATATTTTGAGGCTTTCAGCATTTCAACTATTATATTTTCTTTTCTTTGCATGATATATTGCTTTAATTTATCATCATTTTTTATTTCTTCTATAATATCTTCAAAATAAGAAAAATCACTTTGATTGCATAATTTTTCAATTGCAAAAGAAACCATATCTATATTTTTATTGGTCGGAACAAGATACCATTGTTCTATTTCAAACAAAGTTGATAATCTGTAATGACTATTTTTATAGTTGGAAGATGACAATATGGAATCAATAGCTATATTATCAATAGATTTGAGTTCATCTTTATTAAAGAATTCATCTTTGCCTATATAAGTTTTAATATACCAAAGTTCTTCACCAGCAAACATCAGATAGAGAGGTTTTCCTGAAAGATGAGGTGTGCGAGAAAAACCCGGTAAAATATTCTCTACATCCATCATTTTATAATACTCAAGGTTTATTTTTTCAGAGTTACTTGAACTAAAATCTATATTAGCAAAGTTGGTTTTAAAAAAATCAGGGTTTATATATTGTGCAAAAAAAGATAATTTTTCAGTATGTTGTAATAAAAACTTATAAATCTGTTGTTGCATTTCATAAACATGTTTTTCATTATTTATCTTTTTTATTTGTTCTTCAAAATCTTTTCTTTTATCTTCAACATCAACCATATCATGATTAGTTTTATATCTGTTAAAATCAATCAAATCTATTTCTTTATCTATTTTTTTTACTTCCTCATAAAATGAATAGTAGCTTCTGGGCTGTATAGATAAATATTCAATCAATTGTTCTTTAGACAATAATTCTAAAACATGGATTACTTTTTCATTTTCTGAATCATTTTTTATTAATTTATTATAGAGGGATGTTAAAAACTCAAGAGGTTCTGGAGTTTTTTTATAATGCTTCATTAGAAATTGATTTAATTCAGCAGAAGGTTCCTCTGAATTATAATGAATAAGCAGTTCTTCGAGATTATCTATATATTTTTCTTCCGTATAATTTCTAATGTTTAATTCAGAAACATCTAAATTATGAACGTCGATTTCTTTTAACTCAACCAGTCTATCCAGTCCTGCTAATACATTTTTCATATGTCTTTTTTTATCTTGATTAAGATAGAGAAGTAAATTTTTTAATAAAATATTCATATCCGATTATTCTCATTTTTTATGTATAAGTAAATTATACCACATATTATAAAATTATGAATTGCTTTTTCTGTAAAATCATTATATGATCGTCATCACAAATAGAATATTAAATAAAAGGTCTTATATGATAAATCAACTATATTCACTGGTTCAAGGTTATCCTATTTTAATGTTAGTGATTTACTGGATTCCTTTTGTTTTAAGCCTTATATTTATAAAGATATATAATAAATCTTACCCTTATGCATACAAAATGCTTAAAACGAACAGTTCAGCAAAACCTCTTATTTATTCATTATCTTTTTATGGTCTTTTTTCTTATTTATTGATGATGGTCGGTATTATTTTAGGTGGTTTTATGACATTCCTTATGATTTTAAAATAATATATTTCCAAAAACCTAAAAGAGCTTTGGCTCTTTTTTATTAATTTTTAAAATAAAAAAAACCTGCAACAGCAGGCTTTTTATGCGATTAAACTACTTATTTATTATTGTTTAACAACAGGTTTCACAATATAAAAGATCTTGTTTTTCTGAACAGAATGTTCTTCTGTATAATCAAGTGCAATACGAGATTTCAGAAGCTCGTTGACTTTTGAAACAAAAGAATCAACTCTTTCCGGCGATGTAATACGACCAGTCATCTTAACGACCAGCTTAACATGGTCTCCTGCTTCCAAAAATGTTTGAGCACTTTTGAATTTAGAGTTAAGATCATTCTCATCAGTTTCTGTGGTAAAGCGAATTTCTTTCACTTTAGGTGTGTTTTGACGCTGTTTCTTTTCATTATCTTTTTGAGCTTTCTTCTGCTCATAAAGATACTTACTCAAATCCATAATTTTTACAACAGGGACTTCGTTTTCGTTCACTTGCACCAGGTCAAGATTTTGACCATAGGCCAGTTCCAGTGCTTCATCTAAAGAAACGATTTCACTTTTATCATTGTGAACCAGACGGACTTTTTTTGCAGAAATTTTTTCGTTTGAGATCATCATAAGTATTTAAATTTACTCCTAAGTTGTTTAATTTAATTTCACTTTTTATAAAGTAAAACAATACTACCATCCTTTTATTCGCTAATCAAGTTTTCTTTTGAGATTATTATTTAACCTTTTGTTTACTTTTTACTTTGCACACTTTATGTTTTCCACTATAATAAGTTTATTAACCATGAAAAGGAAAGTAAAATGAAAAAGAGTGTTATTTTTGATGTTGATTGTGTATTAATCGACTTCTATAAAGGTCTTGAAGGAGTCTACAGCAAACTTTTTGGCAAAGAGGTTTCTTCTTTGAGTCTCACCTATAATTTAAAAAATCGTTATGGTCTTACAGATGATGAATTTAATGCTATTTGGGAAGAATTTGATAAAGATGCTTTTTCAAAAATGCCTGCTCTTGAAGGAGCTGTAGAAGTATTCAATGCTTATAAAAATGCAGGTTATTCAACTCACATTGTAACGGGCATCAAGGAAAGTGTTAAACAATTCCGCTGGAACAATCTTGAAGAGTTAGGAATGCTTCCTGACACACTTGATTGTGTAGGTAGTGGCACCAGTAGTAAAAAAGAATTAATTGACAAGTATGAAGCAAATATCATTTTTGATGACAGGCTTCAGCATCTTTCAGGTCTTATTATCCCTAACAGAATTTTAATTGATAATGGCGATGATCAGATTGGTTATGAAGAAAATCGTTTCTTGATTGCGACAGAAGTCCATGATTCAGTATTAAAATATGTCCATAACAGTGACACCGTTGATGCAGGCATCAAAGAAGAAGTTTCATCCTACTTCCCTATAAGAAAAAGAATGAGCTTGTAAGATTTTAAATAGTAAACATAAAAAAGGAGCTTAGGCTCCTTTTTTTAAACAGATTCTTTATAAAGCTCATCAACAAGTTTTAATAAAGCTTTTTCTTTCTCATTACTTGATAATTTCTTTTGATTCTTAAATTTTTTCTTCAAGGAAGAGTAATTATTTATGTAATACTCCATTATTTCTATAATATAAGAATATATAAATCCTAATGAAATAAAGGTAAGATCCTTATTTTCACTTATCATTTCTTTCATTAATGATTGTGGATAGATTTTAGAAAAATTTCTTAAGATATCTAAAGGAACTATATTTTCTACAAAATTCTGAGAATATAATAATTTATTTCGTGTACTCATTTTCGAAAATCTAAAATGATTAATTGAATTCAATAAACAATTGTTTTTCCAAAATAACAGATAAACCACAAAATCCATTTCTTTTTTAATCAAACTCTGAACTCTAAGATCACCATTTCCAAAGTTTATTTTCCAAAGATAGTTACTCACCTCATAACTACCCATACCTTTTGTTTTTTTAGAATGGCTCATAGCTTACTCCAAAGATTCTTTATACAAGTTATCAATCAATATTAACAATTTCTCTCTTTTTTTATCTTTATTAAGGGAACTTTGCCTTCTTTTCTTTTTAATTTTTTTCTTAAAAAGAGTATAGTTGTTAATATAACAGGCTATATAATCTTCAAGAATCTCTTCATCAAAGCCTAATCCTTTATATGTAAGGCTTACATTATCGCTGACGATTTTTTTCAATTCTTCTTGTGGGTAAACTTTTGTCATCTCTTTTAAAACAGATAGTGGAACATTTTGTTTAACAAAATTTTTTGCATATTCTGTTTTACGCCAGTTATACATTTCTTTTAATTTGTTGTAATACATATAATTTAAAATACAATTACTTTTCCAAAGAATAAGGATAGTGAAAAAGCCTCTTTTTTCCCTGAGCATCTCTTTTGTTTTCCGATTAACTGTTATTGCTTTGTCTTCATTTATGGATTCAATAACACAATCAATTTCTTCTTTAGTCATATTTGCCATTTTAAAAATCCTTTGTCACATTTGCTCAAATTTTAACATCGATTATACTTTTGTACAAGTGATTTTTAATTAAGGATATTATATGAATCAATATGTTTTAGATATTCCATTTGAACAAAGAGCATTGCATAATTTATTTAAAATAAAATGGGATTCAGAACACAAAATCAGTATTTATGAAGGTGAGCAACTTCCTGAGTTGTTAGAAGAATTCCAAAGCAAAATATTTTCATATTCATGGAATCAATATCATAAAATACATAAAAAGAAACCTAAGATAGAACTTGTGGAACCTCTATGGAAACCAAGGCCTCACCAGGCTATTGCCTCAGAATATATCAATAATGCTTATAAAAATAAATCTCCTGGATTTCTACTCGCGGATGATGTTGGTTTAGGGAAAACAATATCTGCATGGTCTTTCGTATTACAGAATAAAACATTAAAAGATGTATTGATAGTTTGCCCTGTAGCAGTCATAGCACACTGGAGAAACACAATTTTACACATGGGAAGCGATAATAAAAATATTCTTATCATCAATTATGAAAGTTTATCAAAAATCTTTACAGAAAGTAAAAAGAAAAAACTTTCCTCAACAAAAAGCAAAGGCAAACAGAAAAGAATTGCAAAAGAACTTGATGCTCCGAATTACGATCTTATCATATGGGACGAATCGCATAAATGCAAGAACACCGATAATGCTCGCAGCATAATGGCATCAAAGCTAAGAAAAAATTCTGGTTTTGACTTGTGGCTTTCTGCCACCGCAGGACAGAATCCACTAGAGTTATCTTACTTATCTTCACTTTTAACCCTTAAAACAGGGAAAAGAGTCTTAGTTTCAGAAGATTTTGAAGTATGGTGCGAAAAAGTAGGATTAAAAGTAAAAAGAGGAGCTTATGGAAAATGGATATGGGAAAGTAATGAAAAGGATACCCAAAGTATTAATAATTGGTTATTTAAAGGCACAATTCCTGTAGGTATCAGAAGAACGCCTGTGGAAATTTCTGGATGGACAGAATTAAGCAGGAACCTTTTTCCTATAGAACTCAGCCAAGCAGAAAGGGAGTTATATAAAGAAAACTGGAAGACTTTTAGATTAAAAGAAATGGGGGAAAAAATAAAGCAAAAACAATCTGAAAGCTTACTCATAAAAAGTTTAAGATTTCGCCAGAAAAGTTCATGGATAAGAATAGAAGAAACGGTAGATCTTATACAAGAACATTTGGAGAATAATTTACAAGTTGCGGTTTCTGTTGCTTTTAGAGAAACTCAAAGTAAAATCATAGAATTACTTGAGAAAAAGAAGATAGCTTGTGCTCAGATTCACGGTTCTCTATCTACTAATGATAAAGAAAAAGAACGACTCGATTTTCAAAAAGGCAACAAAAAAGTCATTATTTTTACCGTTGAAGAAGGAATTTCCTTGCATGAGGGCGAACATAATGATGCTAAAAGAGTTCTGCTTATTCATGATATAAGATGGTCTGGAATTCAGATGGCTCAAATAGAAGGAAGATGTCACAGAGATGGTAAATTTGCACCTGTCTATTGGTTATATGCGGAGGATACCATTGAATTTAAAATAACATCAATGCTTTTCAATAAAATAAAATCAATGAAGCAAATGATGGGAGATGATACAAACACATTAAAAGAGATTGAAAAAATACTTGAGCAAAATTAAAAAAATAATCGCGGCTTATTCATAGCCGCTTTTGTTTTTTGTTTGAAACATCTTCGATATTGATATTCTCATCAATAATAAATTTTCCCAAATTAATATTTTTCTTTACAATCTCTTTTTCAATTTTTGCTACCATTTCATTGTCATTTAAACTTTTTACATATTTCAATAAAAAATTGGAAGTCTCTGTCGAATAATTGACGATATATTTTATAAAATTCTCATCACTGTCTAAATCCACTCTCAGAGCTTTCGTAGAATTATTTTTATTTAATATATTTACAAACACTTCTATATTATTAAAAAGAAAATCAGCATCATTTTTATAATTATTATGATATAAAGAATCATTATACAATTGGTAATTAAAGAAATTTAGCGCATTTTGAGCTTTTAATATCATGTCACCCTCTCTGTAGTAGCTAAAATTATGAAACAAATTTATTATAATTTTATTGTATACAGAAACAACTTCTTTATTTTCTTTATATAATTCTTCTATAAAACTTTTTTTAATTTCCTGAGCTGTGGTAGCAAAATACAAAAAGTTAATTAAAAATTCATCACCTTTAATCATTTCAAACATAATTTCTTTTGGAATTACTTTTACCAAATTATTGAAAAACGATCTCATTCTTTTGTCATAAAACTCAGTGCGAATATTATCTTTCGTAGATTCTTTAAAAATAAGATTAAATAATTGAGCATACTGTTCTTGTGTAAACTCGCCAAAATTAATATTTTCAAAAAAAATATCACAGGAGAACTTATCTTTTCTCAATGCATCTTCATTCCTGATAATATCAGTTAAAAAATAGGTTAATATTTTGTAACGATTATCGTTTTGCTCTTTTTGATTACTGAAAAATATATCACTAACATCAAAAGGTTCTCCTTTGTGGTTTTTAAAAACAAGAGAAGCCATTTCTTTAATAGTGGGTTTAAAACCAAAATTTTTTAAATTATTAAATAATTGTATATTTTTATCCTGAGTAGCTTTCATCATTAATTCTGATAAGGGTTCTATTTCTTTATTTTTTGTAATATCTATTTTAATTTCATTATTGATTTCTGGATTTAAAAAAATCTTTTCAACATAGAAATCAAAAGTAAAACATACCTTGTGGCAATTTGGTGACAGAATTTCATCATTAAACTCATCAATCGAGTCTACAATCTTTAATATAGAATCCTTTATGCTTCCTGATAAAACTTTAGTTTCAATATAATTAAATATATTGGCATAAATAAGTTCTTTCTCTAATGAAAAGGCAAAGTTATTCTTTTTCCTTTCTTTCAACAAATATCCAATTTCTTCAACATTACGATGCTTATGAAAAGCTTTAAAAAGTAATGCATTGGTTTTTATTTTTTCTATATCTAAAAATTCTTTATTTGCAGGCAAGTCTATATCAGGGTTTTTATCTTTATTTTTTGATTCTAATAAATTTGCAATGATATATATTGGTATTTCGTCGATATGTTTTTTAAAAGAATTTATAAATAAATCCTCATATTTTTTATATTCATCATTTTTTGTTTTTACTTTTTTTAACTCATTATAAAAATATCCTGCTTTATTTAACTCAGTTCCATCAGTAGAAACGATATATCCAAACACATTTAATCCATTATTTATTAATGCATTAATGGTTTCCTCATCGTCTTCTTTTATACATTTTTTTATAAGATTGACATATTTACTGGATAAAAGCATCTTATCTTCCAAAGATAAAAAAGTCATACATAAATTAAATTTTTCACGGGTCGCATTATTGATATAATTAATAAATTCTGAACGAGACATTCTTTTTGCATTCTCAAGAAAAACATTAGTCATATTTGACATCTTTATATCATCAGAAAAACAGGACATAGTTTAAAGCCTTCTTTGTTTATTTTCTGTTTTAAGCGGAATATCATTCATACCTTCCATTATTTTAATTTTTTCTTTTCTTATTTCTGAATATTTTTCAGCCATCTCTATAATACTTTTAAGTGTTTCTGATTCAGAAGGGGTGCTTTTACAAGCCATAATACCTTCAAGTTCTTGCTTTATTTTATTTTTCTCATTACCAAAATTAAATTTTGTGCACACAAAATCAAATAAAGTTGTTTCTTGCAAAGCATCTAAACATTTTTTAACGATTGAATAATATTCATTATCTGGAGCTATACCTTTTATAGTTACCTCTCTCCCTATAATAACTTCTTTTTTATTTTTCTTATAAGTGCATTTTATTAAAGGAAGAGGCTCATCACTGTAAATATTAACATAACACTTTAATTCAAAACCTAATTTATACAAAACAAGTCTTTCAATTTCATTAATTAATTTTTTATAGCCAGCCATCATAGTTTCATTGAAAATAAAATTCTTTTCCATTTGTTCAACAGAACCCGCATATTCAGGTATTTCAAAATTAAATTTTTCTTTATTTATTTCGAAATTAAAAAATTCTTTCTTGATCTTTTCCTGAGGCAATCCAATTTCATATATAGGTTTTTCTGATTTAAGTAGTGAAATAACCTTTTTAAAACCACCCATATCATACATTTCTGCAATTTTATTATACACATCAAATCTTTCTTTTCTTTTTATATTATTAAAAAGGTTTAGACTATGTGTGTCTTCCATATTTGCAACAATATTACGCAGGGCAAACTTCATTTCCTTTATATCATCATTATGATCTTTTTCCTGTCCATTATTTTTATACATTTTTATATCCATTAACAGGTCAGGGCGATTATAGAAACTATCACAAACTGTTATCAGTGCATGGGGTTCTTTTCTTGTTGCCAAAATTTCATAATTAAAACTACCTAAATTTTTTATTTTTAAATAAACGGATTCTATTTCAAAAATGAATCTTTGAACCTGATATTGAAAAACTTTTTTTTCAAGCTTTTTCTTATGTTCTAAAAGATAATCTATTTCTGTTTCAAATAATGGTAATGTAATATTTTCTATATTCATTTGAGATTTCCTTATTCTTTATGCTTTAATTATATAATAAAAAAACTTATACCAAAAGCATTTGACTTATCTTTAATACGATTTAATTTATAAGAAATGCTATTCATTCAAAGAGGTGATATATGTCTGATAATAACAACGAAATTTCCAATAGCTCATCCCTAAAAAAAGATGAACTGCTGGATTTATCAACTCGGCTACCTGATATAGGTGAAATTCTTGAAACAGATACAATAGATTTACTTGATTCTAAAA
>Ga0308168_1003877_pt1 | contig 11174 bp, 8 predicted proteins | sample PhyCR2_FD_202133 | JGI IMG/M metagenome (GOLD analysis project Ga0308168, IMG submission 202133) | Phyllosphere microbial communities from UC Gill Tract Community Farm, Albany, California, United States - DLSLRC.R2 | ecosystem: Host-associated > Plants > Phyllosphere > Unclassified | place: USA... | reverse complement strand
AAGAGCAATCATTTTCAACACAGGAGATTTGATTCTTGTGTTCGTTTTGCTGTTGATTAGCAGAAAACAGCTTTTGCCAAAAACTCATAGAGCCTTCATATACAACCTAACATAGCTCGAAATATAGCCAATTTAAAATAAAATACAAGACTCTATAAGTGATAAATCCACCACTTGAACTCGAGAATTTTCGATGGGAATGCTTGAGTTAAACGAAATTATGACACACAGATGACTTGATATTTTTTGAAAATTTAAATACTTAAATAATAAAACTTTAAAAAATAAGGAGGTATATAACCTCCTTATTTAAAAATTTACAATGAAAGATTTTGTTTAAATCTTCTCAAGTAAAACACCAGACTCTACATGATGTGTATAAGGGAACTGATCAAATAAGGCAAATTTAGTCACTCGATGAGTTTGACTGAGCGTTTTTAAATTTTCATACAACGTGTCAGGGTTACATGAAATGTAGATAATACGTTCAAAACCTTGTAAAAGTTTTAAAGTCTCATCATCAATTCCTGCGCGTGGAGGATCTACAAATACCGTATCAAAGTCATAACTTTGAATATCAATATTCGCTTCTTGTAGACGACGGAATTCTCTTTCACCTTGATAAGCCTGAGTAAACTCTTCAGCAGATAGACGTGCTACTTGAATATTATCAATTTGGTTTTGTTCTATGTTCCATTGAGCAGCATAAACAGATGATTTTGCAAGCTCAGTAGCAAGCACTCGTTCGAACTTTAAAGAGAGTGGAAGCGTAAAATTACCATTACCACAATAGAGTTCTAACAAGTGTTTCTTTGATCCTTCAGCTGCATCGCATGCCCATTGCAGCATTTTTTTGCAAACTTGTGCATTAGGTTGGGTAAAGCTACTTTCGATTTGTTTATATTTAAATGAACGATTTAAAAGTTCGAATTCTTCAACGACGAAATCATCGCCAATAACAATTTTCTGGCCACGACTACGGCCCATAATCTTAATATCTAATTTATCGGCAAGCGCTTTAGCGGCTTGTTCCCATTCTTGATCCAGTTTACGGTGATAAATTAGGGTAACCAACATTTCTCCGCTAAGTGTTGCGAGGAAGTCAGCTTCAAATAAACGGTTAGAGAGCTTAGGCTCAGCTTTGAGTTCTTCCAAAAGTTTTGGCATTAAATCATTGATGCTTTGATCTGCAATTGGAAACTCATCAATGCGTACAACGGTTTTTTGCTTGTCGTCATCGTTACGCTCAAACATGGCATAGAACATATCATTTTCTGTATGCCAGATACGAAATTCAGCACGCATACGGAAATGTTGTTCAGGTGATTCAAACACTTCTAATGTAGGTGGTGTAAATTCAGAAAATTGAGTAGTAATGCGTTCAATTTTAGCTTGAAGTTGTTGACGATAAGAAGAGGTCATAGACAAAGAAAATTTAGACAGAATCAAATAGTGAATGGTATCAAAAAAATTGAACTTACAGGAGCCAATTTTAACCAGATATTCATAAGAGAAAGCAGGTACCTAAACTAGAGCTAATTTAAAACACGATTAATAAAATCTGATTTTATTGTTCTATATTGATCGGGGTCTAAATGGCTACACTGTAATTTTAATTGATTATATTCATTAACCAACGTGGGTGAGCTTATAAGCTTATTTTTAAATGTTAAGAAAAATGTGAATATTGAATCCGTGACTACAATTTGAAATGCTACATCATCATTGTTGAGTGATTCGAGCATACAAAGCTCATGTGTTCTTAATGTATTTTGTTTTTCGATAAAATTAAGTGTTTTTAATTGTTCTATTGCGAATTCGAATTGCTCAGACATAACTTCAATATAAATATCTAAATCACCTTTTGAAATTGCATTCGGTATTGCAGATGAACCAATATGCTCAATTTTGGCAAATGGTAGAAGTGTGGAAATATCTTTTTGATATGAATTAAAAAGCTGAGCGCACCTTTGTTGATATTGTTCTGGTTCTAAAAAGACCATTATTAGAATCTCAATTTGATAAAATTTATATAGTTAAGAATAGATTACTTTATTAAATAAAAAAGCCCAAATACTGAGATTCGGGCTTTTTAGAAAGTTATATATTAATCAGTCATTGTCATTAAGCTTGCGTTACCACCAGCTGCAGCTGTATTCACACTAATTGCACGTTCAATCACTAAACGCTCAAGTGGAATAGCCTCATTTGGTTCAACATGGGTAATACCGACAATTGCACCAGAGCGAGTAGCAATCTCTTGCTGTAATGAGAAGATCTCTTCGCGATTACCATGATGTAAAACTGCATCAAAATCATCTGATGTGATATTTTTAACTGTAGTAATTGCAGCAAGCACATCTTTTGGCAATGTTTGTTTGTGTTTTGCCAATAACGGACTATTTGGCATTACGGCCGCTTGGCTACCCACTGCAAAAATTGCGAGTAACTGATGCAACTGATTTTGTTCTGTATCTGCGATAGAAAGAACACGATGACGTGGCAAAATAATATATTGGTTACTTTCCCCAGTAGGGCCTTGTAACTCATAAAATTTACCAACACCAAATGGTTCAATTTCGCGATTTGCTTGCGGTAAATGCTGTTTCGCCCAATTTTGTAAGATCTTATAAACCTCACGGTTAAAGCCTTCAAAAGCAGTTTGCTCACTCTTCATAGCAAATGGTGTTGCCAATACTTTGTTTGAACACTGCTGCATCAAGCGATACATGTAAAGCGGACCACCAGCTTTCGGGCCTGTACCAGATAAACCTTCACCACCGAAAGGTTGTACACCAACGACAGCACCAACAATATTACGGTTGATATAAAGGTTACCAACTTCAGCATGTTGAATGACTGTTTGGATGGTTTCATCAATACGTGTATGCAGACCCATTGTTAAACCATAACCTTTGGCATTAATACGTGAGATCAACTGCTCAAGCTCGCCATACTTATAGGTAATGATGTGGAGAACTGGACCAAAAACTTCGCGCTGCAAATCATCCAGGTTAGGGAGTTCAATTGCTGTTGGTACAACAAAGGTTCCTTTATCTAGTTCATTCTGGCTTGTTGCTCCAAACATCAACTGATGTACTGGATAGCCTTTCGACTTCATTTTTTGGATGTGTTGATCAATCGTCTGTTTCGCTTCGTCATCAATAACAGGACCAATGTCAGTTTTTAAAATCGCAGGGTTACCTACGATCAACTGTTGCATTGCACCTTTAAGCATTTTAATAACGGTTGCAGCACTGTCTTCTTGTACACATAAAATACGTAAAGCAGAGCAACGTTGACCCGCGCTATCAAAAGCAGAACTTACAACATCGAGTACGACTTGTTCAGTTAATGCTGATGAGTCCACAATCATTGCATTTTGACCGCCAGTCTCTGCAATGAGAGGAATCGATTGACCATTTTCAGATAAACGTTTCGCAACGGTTTTCTGTAAAATTTTTGCAACTTCAGTCGAGCCAGTAAACATAATGCCATCGATACGGCTATCTTGGCTAAGCTGAGCACCGACTGTCTCACCGCGGCCAGGAAGTAACTGTACAGCACCATGTGGAATACCAGCTTCCCATAAAATCTGAACTGCTTGAGCTGCGATTAATGGGGTTTGTTCAGCAGGTTTAGCAATAACGCAGTTACCACTGACTAATGCTGCAGCAATTTGACCAGAGAAAATTGCAAGAGGGAAGTTCCACGGGCTAATACAAAGTACAGTACCTAAAGGTTGAATAGCTGTATTTGTAGGAAGATTCTCAACTTGAGTTGCGTAATAACGTAGGAAATCTACAGCTTCACGAACTTCTGCAATCGCATTGGCATAAGTTTTTCCGCTTTCACGGCAAAGCAAAACCATCAATTCTTGAATGCGACCTTCCATTAGGTCAGCTGCACGTTTTAAGTATTGAGCACGGTGTTCTTTAGGCGTATTTGACCATTCTGATTGAGCTTGTTCAGCTGCATTAAGCGCAATTTCAACATGCTTAAGATCAGCTTCTTGCACATAACCAACAATTTCATCATTTTGTGCTGGGTTTGTAATTGCAACAGAATGACCTTGCTCTAACGACTCGTTATTTGCCAATAATGGATGACTTTGCCAAATACGATTACGTAATTCTTGAGCTGTGCTATCTAAAGCTGCAAGTGGGGTGTCATTTGCTAAGTCATAACCTTTAGAGTTTTTACGAAGTGTTCCGTACATATCTAAAGGTAGAGGAATTGATGGATGTTTTAAACCAACTGAACCTTCAAGCTTAGCTGCATGACGAATATCATAAATTGGAGATTGGATAAGATCTTCAACTTTAAGTGTTTTATCGGCAATACGGTTAACGAATGAAGTATTCGCGCCATTTTCGAGTAAACGACGAACTAAATAAGCTAACAAAGTTTCATGGTTACCAACAGGAGCATAAATACGGCATGGTACGCCTAATTTATTTTGCTCGCGTGGACCAACAACTTGTTCATAAAGCGGTTCGCCCATGCCATGTAAGCATTGGAATTCATATTGACCAGCATAATATTTGCTTGGATCCGCTAAATGATAGATCGTTGCCAATGTTTGAGCATTATGAGTGGCAAATTGCGGATAGATGAACTCTGGCGCTGCAAGTAATTTTTTAGCACACGCGATATAAGATAAATCGGTATGTACTTTACGGGTAAAGACAGGGTAGTCATCCATACCTTCGATTTGCGCTTTCTTAATTTCGCTATCCCAATATGCACCTTTCACAAGACGAATCATGAGACGCTTTTGGCTGCGTTTAGCAAGGTCAATAATATAATCAACCACGAAGAAACAGCGTTTTTGGTAAGCTTGAATAACGAAGCCAATACCTTTCCAGTTTGCAAGTTCTGGCTCGAAGCAAAGACGTTCTAGTAACTCAAGAGAAATTTCTAAACGTTCTGATTCTTCAGCATCGATATTTAAGCCAATATTGTACTTTTTAGCCAAACGAGCGAGTTCAAATACTTTGCCGTAAAGTTCTTGATGAACACGTTCAATTTGCGCGCGTTGATAACGAGGGTGTAAAGCAGAAAGCTTAATTGAAATGCCCGGGCCATCATAAACGCCTTTACCATTAGACGCTTTGCCAATTGCATGAATGGCTTGTGTATAATCGTTAAAGTAGCGTTCAGCATCATGTTCGGTTAAGGCTGCTTCACCTAACATATCGTAAGAATAGCGGAAACCTTTGTCTTCGAGTACTTTCGCATGGTCTACAGCTTCTTCAATGGTTTCACCAGTTACAAACTGTTCACCCATCATACGCATTGCAACGTCAACAGCTTTACGAATGATGCCACGTCCACTGCGTGCTAAAAGGCCAGTAAGTACACTTGAAAGACTGGTTTGCTTAGGAGTTTCCATGAGCTTACCAGTTAACATGAGGCCCCATGCTGCAGCATTTACAAACATTAAGCTGCTTTGGCCAACATGTTCTTTCCAGTTACCTTGATTGATTTTATCTCGAATAAGCAAATCACGTGTTGCTGAGTCTGGAATACGAAGCAAAGCTTCGGCTAGACACATGAGCGCCACGCCTTCTTGTGAAGAAAGAGAGAATTCTTGTAATAACCCTTGAACAATACCTGCTTTGCCCGAAGAGGTCTTACGTTCACGTAAATTATTGGCAAGATTAAAAGCAAGGTCATAAATTTTATGATCTAAATCATCAGATACCGCGGCAGCTTGTAATAGCTCTTCTACAGCTTCTGGTTCAGCACGTCGCCAAGCTGTATTAATGCGTTGTTCAAACTCACTTTTATCGTTAAATTCGGTGATATAGCCTTGGTGAGATTTATCCATTTGATGAAAAGTATCCATTGTGTTCATATCAGTTTCCGCCAAGCAACTCTCATACTCCCTTCTTGAGTAGAGAGGTTTAGATAATTTATCATTACAGAAGAAACACCGAATAACTCACTATATTTTGCCCATTTTTTAGAGGAAAATTCAGATGAATGGCCCAATATTAAGCCTTGACCGTACTGATTTAAAAATTTTGGATATTCTTCAAACAGATGGGCGAATTTCTAATAGTAAATTAGCCGAACTTGTTAACTTGTCGCCAACTGCTGTTATGGCTCGAGTGCAGAAGTTGACAAAGGATGATTTTATTTTGGGATATGAAGCGAAATTGAATCCAATCAAGTTAAATGCAAATTTTTTGGTGTTCGTAGAGGTGCTATTAGATAAAACAACACCCAATGTTTTAGATGAGTTTATTGATGCTGTGGTTCACTATCCTGAAATTGTTGAATGCCATATGGTGAGTGGTGGGTTTGATTTTTTAATTAAATTACGAAGTGGCAGCATGGAAGAGTTTAGACGAATTGCAGGGCAGGTACTGTGGCAATTACCAGGGGTAAAAGAGACTCGTAGTTATCCTGTCATGCAAGTTGTAAAAGATACTTCAAAAATTAAAATCAAAACTAAAAATAAATAAAGGGGCCGAAGCCCCTTTGGTTTATTTCAATAACTTATACACTTTCTTTGTAGAGTTCATCTGCTTTTTCAAAGCGGCTAGTTACTGTCGTATTTGGCGCTTTAGTTAAGAGACTCACTACAATGATGCTGATAAATGCAAGGATAAAGCCTGGGATAATTTCGTAAACACCAGTGTCTGCGAAAAGATTTTTCCAGCCAATCACTACAACTGCACCAACGATCATACCTGCTAAAGCACCTTGTAAATTCATACGTTTCCAGAACAATGACAAGATGATAAGCGGACCAAATGCAGCACCGAAACCAGCCCATGCATAAGCAACAAGGCCAAGAACTTTACTGTCTGGGTTACCAGCAAGAGCAATCGCAAGAACAGCAATCGCAAGAACCATAACACGGCCAACCCATACAAGCTCTTTCTGAGATGCATTCTTACGAATGAAACCTTTGTATAAATCTTCTGTTAATGCACTTGAACATACCAAAAGCTGACAGCTCAATGTACTCATCACGGCTGCTAAAATTGCAGCCAAAATGATACCTACAATCCATGGATTGAATAAGATTTTAGTCAATTCCATAAATACTGTTTCAGGGTTTTTGCTTACAACTGCTGCTAGTTCAGGGTGTTGCTCAAAGTAAGCAATACCGAAGAAACCAGCACCGACTGCACCAGCTAAACATAAAATCATCCAAGTCATACCAATACGGCGCGCAGCAGGAATTGATTTTACAGAGTCAGCAGCCATGAAACGTACAAGGATATGTGGTTGACCAAAGTAACCCAAACCCCATGCCATGGAAGATAAAACTGCCACTACACTTAAATCTGAAATAATATTGAATGCATGTGGACGAGCAGTTTCAATGAGTGTCACAAATTGTGTTGTATCGCCAATTGCAAGATAAGTTACGATTGGTGTTAATAACAAAGCAAAAATCATTAGGCCAGCTTGGAATGTATCTGTCCAGCTAATCGCTAAGAATCCACCGATACAAACATAACTGATGGTTGCAATTGCGCTGAGCCAAATAGCAGTGGTGTATGACATTCCGAATAAATTTTCAAATAAACGGGCGCCTGCTACCATGCCTGAAGCACAATAAATTGCGAAGAAAACCAAGATGATAACGGCAGAGAAAATACGAAGTACTTTTTTCTGATCGTCAAAACGACTTGTAAAATAATCTGGCAACGTGAGTGCATTATTTTGGACTTCAGTATGAACGCGTAATCGACCAGCAACCAGTAGCCAGTTAAGCCAAGCACCGATAATAAGACCAATTGCAATCCACGCTTCAGATAAACCAGAAAGATAAATCGCGCCCGGTAAACCCATGAGCAGCCAACCACTCATGTCTGATGCGCCTGCGGATAATGCAGTTACGAAACTGCCTAAACTACGACCACCGAGAATATAATCTGAGAAGTCGCTTGTAGCACGGTAGGCAAATAAGCCAATAAGTACCATTGCTACGATGTACACCATAAACATGATGAGGGTGGGATCAAAATAACTCATAATGGATGTGTGTCCTTATATCCATAATCCGTGATTGTAACCTAATCCAGGTCGCTGTTTTCTTGTACGGCATCCAAGAGGTTGAGATTCAACCACAAAAGATTTTTTTTGCACTGTTATTTTTATATTGTACTTTTGTATCATTGTGTAACTTAAAATAAATTGATTTTAAATAGATAAAATTATAATATTAATCATCAACTTATAATTTTTTAATATTTATTTTTTTAAATTTTTTCAGCAAAAAAATGTCATTTTCTAAAAAAATAAATCGATATTGAGTTATAAATAGGCTACTGGTCAAAAAAAAATTATAGAAATTTAGAATAAAGTTAAAAAAATCGACAATTTTTTGTTCAATTAATAATTTTTTTTATGCACGTTGGGCTTATTTAGTGTCTAAAAATAGCAATTAGCTGATTAAATTTTCAAAAAGTTTATGCATTCCTTGAGTTGCTGACATCTTTAATAATTCATATTGGTGAGGAACACGCAGATGGTCCGCATTTGGATCTATATAGTAGGCTTTACATTGATTTGAAATTTCATGAACTAAAGCTGCAACTGGATATACGCTTAATGTCGAGCCGATCACAATAAAAATATCTGCACTCTGTACTAATTGAATTGCTGCTTCATAGGCAGGTACAGCTTCACCGAACCAGACTACATGTGGACGCAGGGGGTAGCCATCTGGGCAAAAGTCTTGTTCTAAATCTAGCTTCCAACCATTAATATGGTAAAACTGTGTTGTAAATTGTGCATTCGGGCCAGAGCTTTTCGCTAAACGAATATTTCCATGCAAATGTAAAACGTTAGAACTTCCAGCCCGTTCATGTAAATCATCAATATTTTGAGTAATCACTTGTACGTCAAAGTAGTCTTGTAGTTTGGCAATATAGTGATGAGCTTCGTTGGGTTCAGCCTCTAAAATATTTTTACGTCGCTCATTATAAAAGCGTTGAACTAGAGCAGGGTTCTTTTGCCATGCTTCAGGTGTGGCAACTTGTTGGATGTCGTAATTTTCCCATAGACCATTACTGTCACGAAAAGTGCTAATTCCACTTTCAGCACTCATGCCAGCGCCAGAGAATACAACAAGCTTTGTCATAGAAGCCACCGATTCGTAAAACTGAATTTGAATAGATTTTGAATAGATAAAGAAAAAACCAGTTTAAGACTAAACTGGTTTTTATTAAATATGAAAAGCTATAGCTATCTTTTATAAGCCAGCTTCATATTCTGCATTTGTTAAAAGTTTTTCAACATCTGCAATGTTGTCTGGTTTGATTTTATAAATCCAGCCTTTTCCATATGGATCATCATTTACAAAATCAGGATCATCTTCAAGATCAGTATTCACCTCTACTACTGTACCTGAAACAGGAGCATGGATGTCGGAAGCAGTTTTTACTGATTCAACCACACCAGCTTGTTCGCCAGCAGTAACTTTACTCCCAACTTCCGGAGTTTCAACGTAAACCAAATCGCCAAGTTCATCTTGTGCATGATCGGTAATCCCTGTAATAACAAGATCACCCTCAATCTTTACCCACTCATGTGTACGTGCATACTTCAGTTCAGAAGGATGATTCATGGTAACTCCTTAAGCTTGTGTCCAATAGTTTTAAACATTATAAGTATGGGTCTTTACGCCAGTTGCTTGGGCTACGGCCACTCCAGCGTTTAAAAGCACGGCTAAAATTTGCAACGTCTGAATAGCCAAGTTCATCTGCAATTTGTTCCAGACTATAATCTGTACGTGAAAGTAGAGATGTTGCATGTCGATAGCGCACTTCATCAACCAATGTAGAAAATGAAGTTCCTTCAGCGGCTAATTGGCGCTTTAGCGTGCGGTCTGACATGTGTAGACATTCAGCTACATTTTCAATGCTTAAATAATGTTGTTCAGAATTACTTAAAATATCACGAACTCGCATTGCTAAGCGACGGCGCTCACCTAAAGCGGAAAGTTCGGCTTCGCACTGATTAATAGCAACCTGACTTGCGATAGGATCAGCATTAACTAATTTAATTCCTAAGTATTTTTTATCAAAACTTGAAATCAGATGTGGCTGGTTGAAGCGAATTGTGCTGCTTAGTTTATTTCTATACTTTTCAAAGCCTTCTGGTTCAGGAAAGTCCAAATCTACATCACCAGCTAAATCTTCGATACCCGTAATCGCTTTAGCCATACTCATGATACCAATGGTCAAACCTAAAACGATTTCTGTCCGTAGAGGTTCAAGTTCGATGTCGCACTGTAATTGTAGGGTAGCTTTTGGCCCAAACGTTGAAAAATAGAGTTGTAAAAAAGGTAGACGTAGTTGAATAAAGCGTGCTGCAAGGGCAATTGCTTCTGTAATATCTTTGGCTGTCATAATTGCATAGCCAATGAAGCCATGAATCGAAATACGCATTTGAGTACCAAGATGGTAACCCAACGTGGTTTCACCAGTTAAATTAAGCGCGTGTTTAACTAGTTCGTTTGCTACAGGTGTAGAAATACGATAATCAGGATCGGCCAGTTGCTCACTAGTAAGATGAAATGGAGCAAATAATGTTTCATCGTTATATCCCCAACGCGAAACAACATCTAATAGCAATAAGCCATAGACTCCCGGAATACCTTGATCTTGACGAGCTGAGGTAATTTTCATATGCGTTCCATTGCTCTCATCAATTTTTCACATGCATTTCTTACACATCTTGTCATGAAATATAATCTGAGTTTATAAAAACTGTTAGACAATCATATCAACCATTTTTTAAACATTCTTTTTAAAGACAACAATTTTTGTTGTTGAAATAAGTAAAACATCCCCATGTTGATTTAAGGCTTGCGTAACGTAACTTACAATACCACGATCTAATTTTGTTTTGGATGGTGTGATTGCTGAAATTTCAGCTTCAACATGAATTCTGTCACCTGGTCGGGTGGGACGTGGCCACCTCAAACTAGTTTCGGAACCTATTAAACCACCATGAATCGGTATGCATTCTGTCCATAAACGCATCGTGATGGCAGACGTATGCCATCCGCTGGCAGCAATCCCCTGAAAAATAGGGTCATGCTTAGCTTGTTCTTCATCTGTGTGAAAGGGTTGAGGGTCATAAGAATTTGCAAATTTTTTGATTTCATCTAAGGTGATTTCATATTCACGGCTAATGAAACG
>Ga0308168_1003864_pt1 | contig 11200 bp, 9 predicted proteins | sample PhyCR2_FD_202133 | JGI IMG/M metagenome (GOLD analysis project Ga0308168, IMG submission 202133) | Phyllosphere microbial communities from UC Gill Tract Community Farm, Albany, California, United States - DLSLRC.R2 | ecosystem: Host-associated > Plants > Phyllosphere > Unclassified | place: USA... | reverse complement strand
TGTTCCGGCGGCGTGTAGTTTTACTACAAATCTTCCGGCATTTCAGCCTTTCGAATGTATAGACGAGTAGTAAAACTACAGATGAAAGGCTTGTGGCCTCCGACTGCGTTGTGAGAATAATCGTTAAGGCGGGTCGATTTCCATCCGAATAAGGTGAAAGTTTGATGCTGGATGCCAAAGAAGAAGAAATTTCAGCTATTTCTAACTTTTGTTCGACAGTCCTTCGCGTAGCGGGTTTTCATCATTCACTACAAGCGGCCCTCAATACGCCGATCAAGGATAGACCATGACCCTGCCCGTGCTTGCCGAACTGCCCGCCATTCTCCTGCCGTTGGTCAGCCGATCCGAGCAGTCGTTCCGTACGTCCGTCGCCGCCCTTGAAGACGATCACGGCCTGTCGAACTGGACGCCGGAGCGCTGGGCGCAATTCGCCCGCGTCTGCGCCTCCAGCGAATTTGTCATTGAACAGAGCATTCGTGACCCTTTGATGTTGCTGTCGCTGGTGGCGTCCGGCGAACTTGATCGAGCGTTTGCGCCCGGCGAGCTGTGCGCACAGATTGCCGCCGCCGTGAACAGCGCGCAGAGCGAAGACGAACTCGGCCGCGCCTTGCGCCGCCAGCGAGCACGGCATCAAGTGCGGATCATCTGGCGCGACCTGACCCGCCAGGCCGATCTGGTGCAGACCTGCCGCGACCTCTCGGACATGGCCGACGCCACCATCGATCAGGCTTATCAATGGCTGTACAGCCGCCATTGCGAGCAATTCGGCACGCCGACCGGCCGGCGCAGCGGTGAGCCGCAGCAGATGGTCATCCTCGGCATGGGCAAGCTCGGCGCGGTCGAGCTGAATCTGTCTTCCGACATCGACCTGATCTTCGCCTACCCCGAAGGCGGCGAAACCGTCGGCGTGAAACGCTCGCTGGACAATCAGGAATTCTTCATCCGCCTCGGCCAGCGTCTGATCAAGGCGCTCGATCCGATGACCGTCGACGGCTTTGTTTTCCGCGTCGACATGCGCCTGCGTCCATACGGTTCGTCCGGCGCGCTGGTGCTCAGCTTCAATGCGCTGGAGCAGTATTACCAGGATCAGGGCCGCGACTGGGAACGCTACGCGATGATCAAGGCGCGGGTGGTGGCTGGCGATCAGGTCGCCGGCGCGCAGTTGCTCGACATGCTGCGGCCCTTCGTTTACCGGCGTTATCTGGATTTTTCGGCGATCGAAGCGCTGCGCACCATGAAGCAATTGATCCAGCAGGAAGTGCGGCGCAAGGGCATGGCCGACAACATCAAGCTCGGCTCCGGCGGCATCCGCGAGGTCGAGTTCATCGCGCAGGCCTTTCAACTGATCCACGGTGGCCGCGACCTGAGCCTGCAACAGCGTCCTCTATTAAAGGTGCTGAGCACGCTGGAAGGGCAAGGCTATCTGCCGCCGGCGGTGGTCAGCGAATTGCGCGAGGGTTACGAGTTTCTGCGTTACACCGAGCATGCCATTCAAGCGATTGCCGACCGTCAGACGCAGATGCTGCCGGACAGCGCTCAGGATCAGGCGCGGATCGCCTTCATGCTGGGGTTCGCCGATTGGTCGGCGTTCCATGAACAACTGATGTACTGGCGCGGGCGCGTGGCCTGGCATTTCGCCCAGGTGATCGCTGATCCCGACGAAGAAGAGGGTGGCGAAAGCGAAGTGGTGGTCGGTGGTGAATGGCTGCCGCTGTGGGAGGAAGAACAGGACGAGGAGGCCGCGTGCCGGCAGTTGCAGGAGGGCGGTTTCGTCGATGCCGGCAAAGCCCTGAAAGCGCTGGCCGGTTTGCGCGGCAGTCCGCAATTGCGCGCGATGCAGCGGCTGGGGCGCGAGCGTCTGGATGCTTTTATTCCGCGACTGCTTGCGCAAGCAGTGGAGCATGACAATCCCGATCTGGTGCTCGAGCGCGTGCTGCCGCTGGTGGAAGCGGTGGCGCGGCGCTCGGCGTATCTGGTGTTACTCACGGAAAACCCCGGTGCGCTGCGGCGCCTGCTGACCTTGTGTGCGGCGAGCCCGTGGATTGCCGAGCAGATCACGCGCTTCCCGCTGCTGCTCGACGAATTGCTCAACGAAGGTCGGCTGTTCAAGCCGCCGCTGGCGCCGGAACTGGCGGCCGAGTTGCGCGAACGCCTGACGCGAATTCCCGAAGACGACCTCGAGCAGCAAATGGAAGCCCTGCGCCATTTCAAACTGGCGCACCGCTTGCGCGTCGCCGCCTCGGAAATTGCCGGCAGCCTGCCGCTGATGAAAGTCAGCGATTACCTGACCTGGCTGGCCGAGGCGATTCTCGAACAAGTGCTGGCCCTGGCCTGGCGGCAGACCGTGGCCAAGTACGGCACGCCGCTGCGCACTGACGGCACGCTGTGCGATCCCGGCTTCATCATTGTCGGTTATGGCAAAGTCGGCGGTATCGAATTGGGGCATGGTTCCGATCTGGATCTGGTGTTCATCCATGACGGTGATCCGCAGGCGGAAACCGACGGGCCGAAATCCATCGACGGCGCGCAGTTCTTCACGCGTTTGGGGCAGCGGATCATTCATTTGCTCACGGCGCAGACCAACTCCGGCCAGCTGTATGAAGTGGATATGCGCCTGCGTCCTTCCGGCGCTTCCGGGTTGCTGGTGAGTTCCCTCGGCGCGTTCGCCCGCTATCAGGAAAACGAAGCCTGGACCTGGGAACATCAGGCCTTGGTGCGCGCGCGGGTGCTGGTGGGCAGTCAGGATGTTGGCCAGGCCTTCGAGAAAGTACGCGCCCAGGTATTGGGCAAACCTAGGGATCTGGCCAAGCTGCAACAGGAAGTCAGCGAGATGCGCGCGAAGATGCGCGACAACCTCGGTACCCGCAGCACCGCGGCCGGCACGGCGGCGAATGCGTTCGACGCGGGCGTGCCGTTTGACCTCAAGCAGGACGCCGGAGGTATCGTCGATATTGAATTTATGGTGCAATACGCGGCCCTGGCGTGGTCGCACAGCCATCCGCCGCTGCTGCGCTGGACCGATAACATCCGCATTCTGGAAGAGCTGGAACACGAACGGCTGATGCCCGCCGAAGATGCCAGTCTGTTGCGCGAGGCCTACAAGGCCTACCGCTCCGCCGCCCACCGGCAGGCCTTGCAGAAGGACGCCGGGGTGATACCGGGCGACCAGTTTGCCGACGAACGCCGGCAGGTTTTGCGGATTTGGCGTGAGTTGGGGCTAAGCTGAAACGCGCCAATGAACGCAATGAGATTCAAACGGTGGGAGCGAGCCTGCTCGCGAACGCGGAGTGTCAGTCAACAGCAATGTTGAACGTGCCGGCCCCTTCGCGAGCAGGCTCGCTCCCACAGTGATCTGCGCTGAGCGCAGTGATGTGAACAGATGCAAAACAATGTAGGAGTGAGCCTGCTCGCGAATGCGGAGTGACAGTCGACAGTCATGTTGAAGGAAATGACCCATCGCCAGCAGCGCCGCTTCCACAATGATTATCGAGGCGGGGAGGCGTAAATGCCTCCCCGGTTCGTTTTTGGAAACCACATGAATATTCTGATCGTTGGGCCCAGTTGGGTCGGTGACATGGTGATGGCGCAGACACTGTTTCAGTGTCTCAAACAGCGCCACCCGCAATGCGCAATCGACGTGCTTGCGCCCGAGTGGAGCCGGCCGATCCTCGAGCGCATGCCCGAAGTGCGCACGGCCTTGAGCTTCCCGCTCGGCCACGGCGCGCTGGAACTGGCGACGCGCCGACGCATCGGCAAGTCCCTGCGCGGTCAGTACGATCAGGCGATCCTGCTGCCCAACTCGCTGAAATCGGCACTGGTGCCGTTTTTTGCCGGCATCCCGAAACGCACCGGTTGGCGCGGTGAATTCCGCTATGGCCTGCTCAACGACGTGCGTACCCTCGACAAAGAACGCTACCCGCTGATGATCGAGCGTTTCATGGCGCTGGCCTATGAAGCGAACGCCGAGCTGCCGAAGCCGTACCCGCGCCCGACTCTGCAAATTGACCCGGTGACCCGCGAAGCGGCACTGGCCAAATTCGGCTTGACTCTCGATCGCCCGGTCCTGGCTTTGTGCCCCGGCGCCGAGTTCGGCGAATCCAAGCGCTGGCCGTCCGAGCACTACGCCAAGGTCGCCGAAGCGCGCATCCGCGAAGGCTGGCAGGTCTGGCTGTTCGGCTCGAAAAACGATCACGCGGTCGGCGAAGACATCCGCGCCCGGTTGATCCCGGGCCTGCGCGAAGAATCGGTCAACCTCAGCGGCGGCACCTCGCTGGCCGAGGCCATTGACCTGCTGTCATGCGCTGATTCGGTTGTGTCCAACGATTCCGGCCTGATGCACGTCGCTGCGGCATTGAATCGTCCGCTGGTCGCGGTGTACGGCTCGACCTCGCCGGGCTTCACCCCGCCGCTGGCCGAGCAGGTCGAGATCGTGCGCCTGGGCATCGAATGCAGCCCGTGCTTCGATCGCACTTGCCGGTTCGGCCATTACAACTGCCTGCGCCAGCTGATGCCGGACGCGGTCAACGATGCCTTGCAGAAGTTGCAGGGCTCCGTGGTCGAGGTTCACTAACTTGCGGGTATTGTTGATCAAGACTTCATCGCTGGGCGACGTGATTCACGCGTTGCCGGCGCTGACCGACGCCGCCCGGGCCATTCCCGGAATCAAGTTCGACTGGGTGGTGGAAGAGGGTTTCGCCGAGATTCCGAGCTGGCACCCGGCGGTCGATAAAGTGATTCCGGTGGCGATCCGCCGCTGGCGCAAGAGTCTGTGGAAAACCATCACCAGCGGCGAGTGGAAACGCTTCAAGCAAAGCGTGCGCGCCAATAAATACGATCTGGTGATCGACGCTCAAGGCCTTCTGAAAAGTGCCTGGCTGACCCGCTACGTCAAAGCCCCGGTGGCCGGCCTCGATAAAACTTCCGCGCGCGAGTCGATGGCTGCGCGCTTCTACGATCGCAAACTCGCTGTCGCCCGAGGCCAGCACGCCGTCGAGCGCGTACGCCAGTTATTCGCCATCGCTCTGGGTTACGACCTGCCCAAAGGCCTCGGCGATTACGGCCTCAACGTCGAGCGCCTGGTCGAGTTGCCACGCAAGAACGCTTACGTGGTGTTCCTCCACGGCACCACTTGGGACACCAAGCACTGGCCGGAACTCTACTGGCGCGAGCTGACCGAGCGGGTCGGCTACCTCGGCGTTGGCGTCCGGCTTCCATGGGGCAACCCACAGGAAAAGGCCCGCGCCGAACGCATCGCTGCCGGCTTCAAACACGCCGAAGTGCTGCCGAAGCTCAATCTGGCCGGCGTCGGCAAAGTCCTCGCCGGCGCGCAAGCCTGCGTGGCGGTGGACACCGGGCTCGGCCATCTGGCCGCTGCGCTGGATGTACCGACGATTTCGTTGTTCGGCCCGACCAACCCGGGCCTCACCGGCGCCTACGGCAAGCTGCAGATTCATCTGGCCAGCGACTTCCCGTGCGCGCCCTGCATGCAGAAAAAATGTACCTATCAACCGACCGAGCAGGATGCCCGTCAGTTTGACCTGAAACGCGAGCAGCCTTTGTGCTTCACGCGTGTGAACCCCGAGCGTGTCGCCAGCCGACTGAGCACGTTGTTAATGGCTGAGGAGTTGCGCTGATGCAATTGGCATTTGTCCTGTACAAATATTTCCCGTTCGGTGGCTTGCAGCGCGACTTCATGCGCATCGCCCTTGAATGTCAGAAGCGCGGCCATCAGATTCGCGTCTACACGCTGATCTGGGAAGGCGACGTGCCGCCGGGTTTCGAAGTGCTGGTGGCGCCGGTCAAGGCGTTCTTCAATCACCGTCGCAACGAAAAGCTCAGCGCGTGGATGGCCGCGGATCTGGCCAAGCGCCCGGTCGATCGCTTGATCGGCTTCAACAAGATGCCGGGCCTGGACGTCTACTACGCCGCCGACGGCTGCTTTGAAGACAAGGCGCAGAACCTGCGCAACTCGTTGTATCGCCGCTGGGGTCGCTATCGCCACTTCGCCGAGTACGAGCGCGCGGTGTTCGCCAAGGACGCGAAGACCGAAGTGCTGATGATTTCCGAAGTGCAGCAACCACTGTTCATCAAGTACTACGACACGCCGCTCGAGCGCTTCCACCTGCTGCCGCCGGGCATTGCCCAGGATCGTCGGCGGCCGGCGAATGCCGATGAGATTCGCGCCGGTTTCCGCGCTGAATTCAATCTCAAGGACGACGAGTTGCTGCTGGTGCAGATCGGCTCCGGCTTCAAGACCAAGGGTGTCGATCGCAGCCTCAAGGCGCTGGCCGCACTGCCCGCCGAATTGCGCAAACGCACCCGGCTGTTTGTAATCGGCCAGGATGACCCCAAATTGTTCCAGATGCAGAGTGCGACGCTGGGCCTGGGCGACAATGTGACCTTTCTCAAAGGGCGCAGCGATATCCCGCGTTTTCTGCTCGGCGCTGACCTGTTGATTCACCCGGCCTACAACGAAAACACCGGCACCGTGCTGCTTGAGGCGCTGGTGGCCGGTTTGCCGGTGTTGGTCAGCGCGGTCTGCGGTTACGCCCATTACATCGCCGAAGCCGATGCCGGGCGCGTGCTGGACGAGCCGTTCGAGCAGGCGCAGCTGACCCGATACCTGACCGAGATGTTGAGCGACGACGCCGCACGGGCGGCCTGGAGCCGCAACGGTCTGGCCTTCGCCGAGACGGCCGACCTCTACAGCATGCCGCAGCACGCGGCGGATGTGATTCTGGCGGAGCACGCTTAATGAAGTTGATGCTGGCTGAACCGTTCAAAAGCCTTTGGGCCGGACGCGACCCGTTCGCCGCAGTCGAAGGCTTGCAGGGCGAGGTATACCGCGAGCTGGAAGCGCGCCGGACATTGCGCACGGAAGTCGACGGCCATGGTTTTTTCGTCAAGATCCACCGTGGCATCGGCTGGGGCGAAATCTTCAAGAATCTGCTGACCGCCAAGCTGCCGGTGCTCGGCGCGGGTCAGGAGTGGAAAGCCATTCAGCGTCTGCAGGAAGCCGGCGTGCCGACCATGACCGCCGTCGCCTACGGCGAGAAGGGCGGCAACCCGGCGGATCAGCATTCGTTCATCGTCACCGAAGAGCTGGCGCCGACCATCAGCCTCGAAGACTTCAGCATTGACTGGGTCCAGCAGCCGCCGGAGCCAACACTCAAGCGCGCATTGATTGCCGAAGTCGCGCGGATGACCGGGATGATGCACCGCGCCGGGGTCAATCACCGCGACTGCTACATCTGCCATTTTCTGCTGCACACCGACAAACCGGTCACGCCGCAGGATTTCAAACTCTCGGTGATCGATCTGCACCGAGCCCAGACCCGCGCAAAGATCACTCAACGCTGGCGCAACAAGGATCTGGCGGCGCTGTACTTCTCCGCGCTGGACATCGGCCTGACCCGCCGCGACAAGCTGCGTTTCCTCAAGGGCTATTTCCAGCAACCACTGCGGCAGATTCTGGCGGAGGAAGCGCCATTGCTGAGCTGGCTGCAAGGCAAGGCCGACAAGCTCTACGCGCGCAAACAGCGTTACGGGGATGCGCTCTGATGGCGGGTTGGACACTTGAGCCGCAGTACAGCGACCTCGCCGAAGATTTTGGCAGCCTCGAAGCGGTGTTTGCGTTACAGGGCGAACGCCTGACCCGCGATCCGCTGTCGGAGGTGGTTCGGGTGCAGCGCGACGGGGTCAATTACTACGTCAAACGCTACGTTGGCGCCGGTAAGGGCCTGCGCCGTTACCTCGGCAAGCCGCGGGTAAAAATGGAATGGCAGAACCTCAAGCGCTTCGCCAAGTGGGGAATCCCCACGGCCGAGGTGGTGGCCTGGGGGCTGGAGCGGCGGGGCGCGGCCTACGATCGGGGTGCGATGATCACCCGTGAGCTGCCCAATACCGAAGATCTCTCGGCGCTGGCCGAACGCAAGGATCCCCGGCTCAAGGATCGCGCCTGGGTCGACGGTGTCAGCCGGCAACTGGCTGGCTACACCCGGACCATGCACGACCATCGGTTTACGCATAACGATTTGAAATGGCGCAATCTGCTGATCGACGATCAGGCGCGCATCTTCCTCATCGACTGCCCCAACGGTGAGTTCTGGCGCGGCTTCTGGCTCAAGTACCGGATCACCAAGGACCTCGCCTGTCTCGATAAGCTGGCCAAATATCACCTGTCCAATACCCAGCGCCTGCGCTTCTATAAGCAGTATCGCCAGTGTGATCGGCTCGATGTCGCCGACAAGAAACGGATTCGGCACGTGGTGAGATTTTTTGAGGGACGTGAATGACTGATTTTCTTGCCGTACAGGACCGCGCTCTGCTGGAGCGCCACGGTCTCGGCAATTTCGACGCACTGTGGGCCAAACAGCTTGAAGCTGTGGATGAGCCCAACACTGCCGGTGGCGGCTGGAGCAGCGTGTTCCGCCTGGACCTGGAAGGCCAGGGCTATTACCTCAAGCGCCAAAGCAATTATCTGACCCGAACTTTGCACGCGCCGTTTGGCGAGCCAAGCTTTGCTCGCGAATTTCGCAACATCAGCCGTTATCGCAAGTTGGGCATTCCGGCGTTGCAGGCGGCGTTTTTCGGTGAACGCAAGGTTGCCGGGGAAGTGCGCGCCATTCTGCTCACCCGCGCCCTGGATGGCTGGAGCGACCTGAATTCGTTGCTGGCGCGCTGGACGCAGCTCAGTGCCGCGCAGCATTCGGCGATTCTCAAGGCGTGCGGACTACTGGCGCGGCGGCTGCACGGTGCGCGTCAGGTGCATGGCTGTTTCTACCCCAAGCACATATTCCTGCGCGCCACCGGCGACGGCTATGAGGCGCAACTTATCGATCTGGAGAAAACCCGGCCGCTGCTGTTCGGCATGCGTGATCGGGTCAAGGATCTGGAACCGTTGCAACGTCGCGCGCCGCAGTGGAGCGAGGCCGACTTGCGCCAATTGCTCGCGGCTTATCTCGATCAGCCGACTGACAGCTCGCTGCTCGACAGCTGGCTGAGCCGACTGACAGCGCGGCGCAGCCACAAGGAGACCCGTTGATGCAATTGTCCGAGCTGGCCCGGACCGGGCGGACCCCCTCACTGCCGCTGACCGTGACCCTGGCGGACGCTGCCGGCGCGGCGGATTTGCAGTTGCTGAGTCTGCTGCGGGTGTTGCCCGGGCAGCGTTACGTTGGCGCAGGTGTCTGGCGCGGTCGGCCGGTGCTGGCCAAGTTGTTGGTCGGCAGCAAAGCTGCGCGGCATTTTCAGCGTGAGCTGCAAGGCGTGCGCTTGCTCGCTGCGCAGGGCATGACCACGCCGCTGTTATTGGCCGATGGGCTGAAAGACGGTGAGGGTGGCTGGCTGCTGTTCGAATTTCTCGAGGGTGCCGAGAGCCTTGGTGATGCCTGGGCCAAGGTCGAGTCTCTGCCGGCGCTGGCCGATGAGCAGACCGCTGTTCTGGCCGAAGCACTGGATGCTATCGGTCGGCTGCACGGCAAAGGGCTCTGGCAGGAAGACTTGCATCTGGACAATCTGCTGCGCCACGGCGGTCAGCTGTATTTGATCGATGGTGCCGGCGTTCGTGCGGAAACGGCGGGGCAGCCCTTGTCCCGGCAGAAAGTGCTGGAAAATCTCGGCGTGTTTTTCGCCCAGTTGCCAAAATCACTCGAACCGTTCACCGAAGAACTGCTGGTGTATTACCTGCTCAGCAACAGCGAACATGCTTTACCGCTGGAGGCGTTGCAAAAACAGATCGACAAGGTGCGCAACTGGCGACTCAGGGATTACCTGATCAAGGTTGGCCGCGACTGCACGTTGTTCTCCGTGCAGCGCGGGGCATTTGGCCTGCGCGCCGTTCGCCGTGAAGAAGAAGCGGCCATGCTGCCGGTGCTTGAGCAGGCTGACGCCTTGCTTGATCAGGGGCACCTGTACAAGACCGGCGGCGCGGCCAGCGTCGGCAAAGTCGAGATAGCCGGGCGGGCTCTGGTTATCAAGCGCTACAACATCAAGAATTTCGCCCATTGGCTCAAGCGCTTCTGGCGCCCGAGCCGGGCCTGGCATTCGTGGCGCGAAGGCAATCGCCTCGCGTTCCTTGGCATCGCCACGCCGAAACCGCTGGCGGTACTGGAGAAGCGCTTCTTGTGGCTGCGTCGCAGTGCCTATCTGGTCACCGAGTACCTGCCGGGACCGGACATCATCGAGCGCTTTGCGCCGTACCTGGACAATGGCCAGGCACCGGAAGCCGAGTTGCAGGCGCTGGATCAACTGTTTGCCCGATTGATCGCCGAGCGTATCAGTCATGGCGATTTCAAGGGCCACAACCTGTTCTGGCAGGCGGATCGCTGGGCGCTGATCGACCTCGACTCGATGTGTCAGCACGCCTCGGTTGGCAGTTTCGCCCCGGCCTATACCCGGGATCGGGCGCGGTTCATGCGCAACTGGCCGCAAGACAGCGCGTTGTATCGGGTCATTGATGAGCGGCTGCCGAAAGGAGTCTCCAGCGCGGGGTGACTCAATTCGCGGGCAGGCTCGTTCTCGCAATGGGCCCGGTTCACTGTGGGGTTGAGTCTGCTCGCAGTAACGGACAAACACAGCGACTTGTCCTACAGCATCTCCAGAATCCGTGAGCTGTGCCCGGCTCGGCCTCGATGCTAATTTGCCTGACGATTCTGGAGGGCGAATCTTGAGCATGAAAAAAATGGTGAGCTGAGCGTTCTTACCCGGGGGCTCTCAGGCTGTGGCAGTGTCTCAACCGTGTTACAGGGGGACGCCGATGCTGCCCGCGACTTGCGCAAAAAGAAGACCTACTGCCAATCGATTCCGCGCATCTACAGTGGCGTGGCCTTCGATTTTTGCACTTTGAATGCGCCGCCCGATCCTACGGGTATGCTGGCGCCGTTTGTTTTGTTCGATCTTCCGCTGTCCGCCGTGTTCGATACGCTTTCGCTGCCTTACACGGTATATCGGCAGATTACCGATTCAAATCTGAGTATTTACTGGCGCAGAGACGGCTATTGAGTCGTTGAACCTGTTGATTCGGACCAATCGTGCAGGTGGCAATTCGCACAAGGTAATTCCCGTCATGTTTACGCTATAATCCCGCCCTTTAGCTGTCACTCGCCCTGTGCGAGGGCACATCAATTTTCAAGGCGCATCGCGCCTGCATGCAGACTAAAGAGGCTAGACCCCTGTGGCATTGACGATTCTTGGCCTGTCC